>Ga0194055_10001944_pt1 | contig 16604 bp, 18 predicted proteins | sample SepL449m_MetaG_FD_155482 | JGI IMG/M metagenome (GOLD analysis project Ga0194055, IMG submission 155482) | Anoxic zone freshwater microbial communities from boreal shield lake in IISD Experimental Lakes Area, Ontario, Canada - Sep2016-L442-9m | ecosystem: Environmental > Aquatic > Freshwater >... | reverse complement strand
TTTCCAAACCTAACAATCTATTGATGATGCCGCTGCTACTTGGAATAATAGCAGGGAAATATCATCATGCTCACCTTCGAAAAGTATTAAATTTTATTAATTCCATCAAAAAGCATTGGGGTATAATCAAATATCGCATACTAGCAAGTAGTACTATAGTCGTTATAGTTGCATTCATACTTTCTGTGCTACGAGAGTCGATTAATGTCCACAGATTAATAGCCACAGTTCTCAACACAGTGCTTTATACAAATGTTAATGGTCAGATTGATCCTATAGCGACCACAGGTGTAGTTGGAAATTTCGGCTGGCTAGCGTATCGATTCCCAGAATGGATAGTCATTTTATGGTTTGTAGTATTAACCATTGTTTTATTGGGCTTTAAAGCCCCTAAGGTAAGTAGGCGACTTTCAATTTGGGCACTTGCGACATTCTTGCTCGTATGCGCAAGTGTGTTCGGGGCCCTTGGTTACGCGCAGTATATTAATGGCAGTAATGTGTTGCTAGGTGTTCAGGGACGATACTTCACGCCTTTGCTAGTGTTGCTTATTTTAGTTTTTGCCGGATTACAAACAGATGTAAAATTACAAATTCGCCCCCAAAAACTTTACCAAATAGTGGTCTTGTTTTCACTCATAATGCTCTTGCTATATTTGTGGTTAACGGGAGTGTACTACTACACATAATGTATGAATAGATCTATTATTAAAAAAGATATTTTCTGGAATACGCTTGGGTCACTTTTCAGCGGCTTTGTATATTTTATTTTGACGGTATTCATTACGCGTTTAAACGGTATTCAGGCGTCTGGCACATTCGGCTTTGCATTTAGTATTGTTGCAATTTTTTCTACCATCGCATATTATGGCGGTCGCAACTATCAAGTAACGGATGTCCAGGGCGAATTCGAGACTGGAGACTACGTGAAGCTTCGCTTAGGCATGTCATTAATAGCAGCACTAGCACTTGTAATATTTATTGCGGCAAATAACTTTAATGCCACCACGGCACTACTTATCATAGTATTAATGGGGTATCGAGTGTTAGATGCAGTTTCCGACGTACTATACGGCGTACTACAAATCCATGATCGTTTGCATCAAGCGGGTAAATCGAATTTCATAAAATCGCTGTTATCAATTATTGGATTTATATTAGTAGATAACTTAACACACAGCATACTACTGTCCAGCCTTGTATTTATAGTGGTATTCATGGCGGGAATTTTCATATTTGACATAAGTAATATTCATAAAATAAATCCTGTAAAAATAAAATTTTTTGGAAACTGGAACATAAAACGAATTGCATTAAAGCTATTACCATTTGCCCTTGTAGTATTTATCCCTGTTGCTACGATAAACCTAGCTAAATACTTTATGCAGTTGTGGCACCCAGTTGACCAGGGTTACTTTAATATTCTCATTATGCCGCTATTTTTCTTGACGTTACTGGTTTACTTTGTGGTGGCCCCATTTTTGACTAGAATGGCACGAACACTCCAGGGACAACGATACGGGGTTTTCAAAAAGAATATCAACCAGATTACTTTGTTCATTGTTGGTGTCGGAGCTGTTCTTCTACCTATAACCTACTTTTTGGGGCCAATGGTGCTAAGGCTTATTTTCGGCATAGATTTCAAGCATTTCGCCGCACAACTAACTTTCATACTAATAAGTGGTATTTTGTATACACTCGCAATATTTTATACAGATATACTACTAATAATGCGCAAAATAAAAACTGAGCTTGTTATTTTACTAACTATACTGGTCATAAATATTGCCCTCAGCATATTTTTTATACCAAGGTTTGCTATAAATGGAGCTATAATCGTATCAATAGTCACCAATGCACTATGGTTGTTTGCGTTTTGGCTGGTTTACTATATAACCCTTAGAAAGAAAATGGATAAATGAAAGCGAGCAAAACTCAAAAACTACCCATAACACTTGTGATGTGTGTTTATAACGAAGAAAAGATTATCGAAAAAGCACTTAAATCCACAATAGACTATGTATCTGAGATCGTAGTGGTACACGATGGCCCATGTAGCGATAAAACCGGCGAAATTGTAAAGAAATATGGTGGTACATTTGTTGAGACCAAGAAAAACAAAGGAGAAGCTGAGTTTATACGTATACGGTCTTACAATCTTGCTAGTCAAAAATATATTTTGCAGCTTGACGCTGATGAATATTTGACTCCAGATCTTCAGAATATTTTAAGTGAGGCTGTAGCTACCGACGCAGACTTTATTACCGTAAATTGGGCAAACTATAGAAATGGAAAAATAGTGAGAACACTATTGAAACGCCCCTTTTTGTTTAAAGCGAATAAAATTTACTTTATAGAATGCCCACATGAATCTGTGCGCCCAAAAAAAGACGCTACTCTAAAGAACTACGACATGGATTTGTTTAATGACGCTGATGACAGGTACAAAAACCAAAAAGAACTAGACAAGCAACAATTGATAAAACAGGCAAAATGGGTGGCTCCGCATGCCGAAGCACTGCTAAAATACTCTGATCTCAGACGCTATGGTGTAGATGACATAAATTACAGAGGCTCGTTATTTAATGAGCTTATGGCATCTAATATGTACCGGCTGCACACAATACTAACAATTCCGATTTTAATAAGTAGCGCCAACTTAGCGGTCTACCTGAAAATGAAAAGAATTAGACCTTTATTCCTAATTAATTCATACATTACGATTAAATATTACAGAGATTTATCCAAAATGATAACTTATTTGAGGTCCAAACATTAAAAACATGCCTAAAATATCAATCATTGTTCCAGTCTATAACGGTGAGGAATACATCGAGAGGTGTGTGAATAGTATCTTAAAACAGAAAGACCTCAGCATCGCAGATTTAGAAATCATTTTAATTAACGACGGCTCTATCGACGGCTCTTGGAATGTCCTCAATCATTTTAGTCAGCAATACCCAGAGATTGTCATAGCAGTAAATCAAAAAAATATCGGCGTTGCCAAAACACGTAATAAAGGAATCAAGTTAGCGAGAGGCGAATATATAGCTTTTTGTGACCAGGATGACTATTATTTACCAACTACATTTTCAGTTTTATATAAAAAGGCAAAAGAGGCTAATGCGGACGTGGTTTCGTGTGGCTATAAACGTGAAAATATGAAAGGTGAATTGAAATACAAAATCAGTCTTAAAAATACAGAATACAGTAAGTATATGGTGATGGCTGCATGGTCGAAGTTGCACAAACGAGCCTTTCTCGCTGAAAAAAACATAGAGTTTTTTAATAATTCATATGGCGAAGATACTATATTTACGCTGATGGAAATCCGTTTTGCCGAGAGATGGATTATTGTTCCAAATTATATAGGATACATGTGGTTGTACAATGAAAGTTCCGTATCGAATACACTACAAGTTGGGTTCAAAAATAATGACGGACATGACCAATATCTTACTGAGCTCTTGAATATGAAAGTAGAAATAAAAAAAGAAGAAATATTCTGTTACTTCTTGCTTCGCGAGTGGGCCTATTACGTGCTTCGTAGCGGCAAAACAGCTACCCCTAAAGATTTCATTAACAAATCTGAAATCATAGTGCGCGCAATGCAGCAGAAGTACCCTCATATATTCAAGAACAAATATGGATTTTTTGGTCCGCCAGGTGAAATATTTTCTATTCGTTCAGCAGTTTTGTTACTACTGCTCCTCCGTAGGTTCCATCTATTTGATATTTTTGCAAAATTTTACTGCCGCCGGTCATAAAGCCTAATACCAATCAAGGTCTATATTAGTAATGTTATTTTCCGCAATTAATGCTTCAAGTTTTTTGAGGCGAGCTTTGCCGTCCTTAAAAAAGCGTGGATGCGTTTCTACGACGATATTCCTACATAGCTTGTAGGCGCCAGTCGATATCAGGTGCTCGATCACTTCAAATTCCGCCCCTTCTATATCAATTTTGCAGAGATAAATTACCCCCGTCTTTTTATGTAGCTTCTTTAAAAACTTTGCAAAATCAACTGCTTGGACTTCCATGGTTTTGCCAATGCCACTTTGGTTTCGTTTATTCTTATGTATAGATCCGCTTTGGTCAGTATACTCACCAAAGTTAAATTCAACAATCTCATTTTTTGTACTAATAGCACTAGACTGAATCTGGACACTCTCGTTATCTCTAAATTTACGTTGCATTAATTTAACAAGAAAGGGGTTCGGTTCAAAAATTATGCTTTTACCTCCACAAAAAAGTACCAAATCAGTAAACTTACCGGTGTTTCCGCCACAATCGACACATATCGCGCCATCCGGCATCTCATAAAATAAATACTCATATTTTCGCGGTACATGTAAGCTTTTAATTAAAAGATTCATTCTTCCAAAACCGTGAGGATCAACAATAGCTTCTTCTAAGTCCAAATCGACATTATTGAAAGTTTTATACAGGCGATAGGGAAAATTATAAACCCAAATTAAAATAGTTTTTAATGCATACATATTAACTCCCTCGTTGTTTATAAGTTTATCACATATAAAAACATATCAAGAAATGAGTTTATTGGCTCGTGAGGTAAGTCGAAGCCGGCTAGCGCGAGCTGCTTTTTTCCAGCCAATAGAGACAAATATTTTATTGAAATGTTCATAGACTTGTGCTTCTTCATCGAAACGCTTACCACTTGATTTCTCAACACTTGATACAGACTTTGCGAAGCGGCGATATTGAAAAGATATATTATTGTCAAAGTAGAGTGTGCCGTTATCAATTATAATACTCAACTCAAGACATACATCTTGAGTGACGCCGTAGTCTTGGTTGAAACCATACTTCTGAATTGTGCTAGTTTTCCAAAGAATGGATGGGAAGTAGAGCCAGTTCCCATGACAAAGTGACGTTGCCAGTTTTTCACCTTCGTATGTTCCGGCTTTCTTGGGCTGCAACAGCCTCTTCATACGATCACCGATTGGTAGATAGGTTTCTCCGTTTTCATTGATAACTTCGACCCCAGGTTGATACATGTCCGCATTACCAATCTTTTGTATCGCCCGCTCAAGGTAATGAGGTAGCAGCTTATCGTCACAGCCAAGTAAGATGCAATGGGTAGCGCTAGCCTTATAAGTTAAGAAATTGAAGTTTTCTGTAACGCCAAGATTTACTTTGTGGCGTATGTATGTGATGCGCTTATCACCTAACTTTTTAAAGTATGAAGCAGGCTCGTCCGATGGATAGTAGTCGTCTGCCACGATAAGTCGCCAATCCTGCTCTGTTTGTGCAAGTACAGACTCTACGGCTTGTTTGAGTAGTTCTACATCACCCCAGAAGGGCAACAGGATATCAACCTTTGCCATTGCGTGAGGACAGGTTTATCGAAACTTCTTGGTGTAGGTCACGAATGGTGCGTTCATTCTGCTCGATCTTGCGTCGGAAGTTGTTGATGATGTAAACAAGATATACGATAGCCGTGGTCTGCAGGATGTCCAATAAACTTAAGTCGCTTGAGTCGAGCAGGGGTTTGCCGTTGACAAGATTGTAAACAGGAAATGAAGCAACTAGCAATGTACTTATTAGGGTCCATAGTATAAATTGATGCACTAAACGTGACTTGCTGATTCGCTTCATCTTGTATTGAGTCAAGATGTTCAGTAGTGCCATCAGGACGATTGGTGCGGTGAGCAGAAGGAGCAGAGCGTATCTCATTCAAACATCTCCACTATACGACGCCGCACTAACGACTTCACAATATTAATCGCATTCCAGTTGTTTTGACCTTTAGACTTAGAATAGTCAGTATATATAGCCTGGATCGGGTACTCGGCTATTTTGAGATTGGCTTTTTTTGCTCGCCAGAGCATTTCACTGCAGAAATCGTAACCGGTCGATTTCCATTCTAATACATCTATCGCTTGCTGACTAAAGATACGAAGGCCGCTCTGGGAATCAGTTACATTTATTCCAAAAAGTAGGAACGTTATAATTGTCAAACCTTTGTTGCCTAGAATCTTCACCTTGCTCATGCCTTTTTTGTTAATCAAGCGCGATCCAATTAGTAAATCAGCTTCTAGTTTCATAGCTTGTTCTAAGCAAGAAAGGGCGTCGCTGGCCTTATGTTGGCCGTCACCATCCAGAGTTATTACCCAATCTGCTTTATGTAATTTTGCATATCGTAAACCAGTACTTGTAGCCCCGCCAGCCCCTTGATTTATAAGGTGGTCGATAACTGTTGCTTTTTTTGCATTCTCAGCCGTGTCGTCTGTGGATCGGTCATTGACGATAACTACCTCGCTAGAATATTTTTTATCGCGAAATGTTTCCTTAATGTCATCCACGACATCGCCTATAACGCTCTCTTCATTGTAAGCCGGAACAACAATGCAAATCTTCATAGTTTCATTATACTATACTGCTACGCGGCCTTCACGCTGCCCATTTACTAAATAGTGCATATAGTAAGCGGGTAGGTTATTGCCAAATGCTTTCTGTAGATCTGGATATCTATTTTTGTATGTGAACACATTGAAGGTTGTGCTGGCCTGCCTGCCTTCTTTCATGCCAAATGTGACAAAATGTTGCAAAGCAGCATTGTCGTCGGAGCCAAATGCATTCTTCATATCGGTGTATGTTGATGTATAAGTATTAAAATTGTACACAGCTGTGTAATCAATTCCGTCCCGTACGCTAATGCCCACAAAAGCATCTGTGTTAGCGACGCGGCCTTCACGCTGCCCATTTACTAAATAGTGCATATAGTAAGCTTTGAGGTTGCTACCAAAAACGGCACGCAAATCAGGGTATCTGTTGCGGTAATAGCTTACATTGAAGTTAGGGTTGGCTACGCGACCTTCATTCATTCCGGTATTAATGAAATACAGAAGTGCGCCCGTATCATCATTCTTACTACCAAAAACTTTCTGAAGATCAGAATACGTCGACATAAATGTCGTGTAACTATAGATGCTCGTGTAATCAATACCGTTGTATGACTTTACGGGGTTATAGGTGGGTGTACCAGTGGCTATACGCCCTTCACGCTGCCCATAGTTTATGTAATGTAAATAGTAGGGTGCCAAGTTCACACCGTATATCCATCGTAAATCCTGATAGTTCTGACGATACGTTTGTACGTTGAAGTTAGCGATTGCCTGTCGACCTTCATTCATTCCGTTTACAATGAAATGATTAAAACCACAAGCTTGGTCATTATTACAGGCTTTAGCAATGTCTGTATTGTTTGTAAAATAGAATGAAGCATCAAAGACCGCAGAATAATTTATTCCATTTCTTGTGAAAGAGTATGTGCTGCCAAACCAGGGTTCGAAAATTAAGCTAAAGCTTTGGAGGTGAGGCGTATACCGATACAAAGAAGCGGTAGCGCCAGTATCCAAATGAATACTTTGGCCGTCTATAGTAGTGTACCCATCGTAGTAGGTTGGTGATGGTTCACCCGGACATCGCTTGAACCAGCCTTGTGTCATCGGACCACCATAACAAGTGCTTAAATCGTCCGAATTATCCCAATTTGTCTTTATTATCGCCCAGCCTGTGTTCCCTTCGGAACGCATTCTTCCGAACTTAAGGAGCCATGCAGCTCGTATAAGCTGTTGCGTAAAACCAGCTTTGGAAACACTGTTAACACAAGTATTTGTTACGCTATTAACCGGATTACCCCACCGATAGAACAGAGGAGTGGATAGAGTACCAGGGTCGCTACCGTTAGTGTAGCTGTAAGTATGGCTAGCAGTATCGGAGTCCGTACAAGCATAGCCTACCGCTGCAGACATTGATCCTGCTCCGCAACCGTAAATCCCATCACCCCTCACTAGCCCTTCTTCATTTTGTAGTTTCGTCAACAGAACTTGAGGATTGAGTTCGAATGCCTGCGAGGCGTCATAAATTGCTTTTCCTGCAGAAACAGCATTACCGTACTTATAGCCGGTGCTTGGACTGTAGCCGGTAGGATCAGGCGCGCTAAAACCACTGTTTATACTTATGCAGCTGTTAGGGAAGCCGTTGAGAAAACTGTCAATTTGGGCTGCACTCATTGTGTTTGTGTTGTCGAATATTCCGTTATCAATAAGATTATTATTGGTTGCCGCACCACTAATGGCTGGGAAGGCTATATTAGATAAGATGATTGCTATTCCCATTGCTGGTATTAATTTTTTTATACTCATGGTCCAACCTCCAGATTCATTGAATCATTAGCAGTTTTTGTAGTGCCGTTCAAGCTGGCTATGACATTTATTTTCCAGGTACCTTCAGTGAAACCAGCTTTGCTTATATCCCAGTTCCAGATTACTGTACCTTCGTTATCTGCATTTTGTGGAGCCAAAGTCTTCACAACGCCATTATTTTTGAAGGTAATGTAGCAGCTCGCACCCGGACTGGTCTGGCACCTAGACTGCTCTTGGCTTGGAGCCGGTGAGCCGTCTAGATTTGGCCAATGGTTACTGATGAAAGTACCGTACGGAGCAATGAGCGATTCACTGGTTGGCGCCTGATTGTCGGCTGGGTTTTTATTGTTTTTGGTTGACTGCGGGGCTGGTCCAGACTGATTTTCTGCGAGCGTCTGAGATTTAGAATTTCTACTAGGAATTATCCCGGAACCGATTTGTTGATGATGAAAAAAATGAGTAGTGTTGGTCAGTTCTAGGACAGTGAAAACAGCTACTATAACAAAAACTCCCAATAGATTTCTTAAAAGCGGCGTTAGGTGCCTAGCATTTTTTTTCGTTAATATCATATCTTTATTTTAACAACTGTCTCTTTAAACCATAGCATAATAGGGCTACTGTTTCAAGATTGTCCAATCGATTCCACCGCAAACTTGTAGGTTCCAATATCTAGATGACTTTGTTGAGGCAATAGTAGGAATGATGAATAGAAAGAATCCTTCATCGCTCCGTGAATACCGGAAATCCAAACGAGTTTAAGATTAAACAACTGTGGCCAAAAAAGTTATTTAGGTCTGAAGGCTATTCAGATATTTACCGTAGCCACTCTTTAATAGAGGTTCAGCAATTTTTTCTAACTGTTCATTATTGATGAACCCTTGCCGATACGCAGCTTCTTCAATACACCCAACTTTAATACCTGTACGCTTTTCAATGACGCGGATGTATTCCGTAGCGTCATTCATGGAACTGAAAGTACCAGTATCTAACCAGGCGGTACCGCGTTCGAAAAGGCTCACTTTTAGCTTGCCTTTTTTGAGGTAGGCGTCTAACACAGAAGTTATTTCTAGCTCTCCACGGGGGCTTGCTTTTACGTTTTTTGCAATTTCTACTACTTCGTTGTCGCAGAAGTATAGTCCAGCATTGGCGTAGTTAGATTTAGTCCCGTGAATATGTTAGATAACATGGTTAAGAATTTATTAGCTATCTGGTTTCTGTAATAAATAATTCTATGTGGCTCACCGCCTATAAACCTTGACCCATAAACGACATCAGCATGTCCTCTTTCAATTGGATATATTAATCTTTTGTATTCTTCAGGATCATATTCAAGATCTGCATCTTGAATAACAACCACGTCGCCATTCGATTCTAGAATACCTTTCTTCAGGGCTGCACCTTTTCCTTGATTAATTTCTTGAAATATCAAATTAATGCTTTTGTTTTGCTTCGCTAATTTTTTCAATATATCTCTAGTTCCATCTTTTGAGCCGTCATCAACAATAATAATCTCTTTTTTTGTTGAACCAAGATCTACATGCATAACCTCGTCTATTATTTTTTCGATTGTGTTTTTTTCGTTATAGCAAGGTATAACAATTGATAATAATTTAGTCTTTTTCGCAACTACCTTTCACTAGTAATTAAATTTAACAGTATGTTAACATATATCGTAATATATGTTTATTTTTAAAAAAAATAACTCTGATTTGATTGACTTTAAATTAATTTACCGAATAGGAGGTATTGAATGAAGATTTCAGTCGTAGGTACGGGCTATGTGGGATTGGTAACTGGAACTTGTTTTGCTGAAACTGGAAATGAAGTTACTTGTATCGATATAGATAAGGCAAAAGTTGGTATGATGAAAGAAGGTAAAATTCCTATTTATGAACCAGGCCTTGAAGAAATATTTAAGAAAAATATAAAAGAAGAAAAATTATTTTTTACCACAGACTTAAAGACTGGAATAAAAGATGCAGAAATCATATTTTTAGCGCTTCCAACTCCACCGGGAGAAGATGGTTCGGCGGATCTTTCTTACATCATGAATGTTGCAAGAGAGATCGGCCCATATTTAAATAAGTACACTATAATCATAGACAAGAGCACTGTTCCTGTTGGTACATCTGAAAAGGTAAATGAATGCATACAAAGAACATCAAAAATAGAGTTCGATGTAGTATCTAATCCAGAGTTTTTGCGAGAAGGTTTTGCTGTTGATGATTTCATGAAGCCAGATCGAGTAGTAATAGGAACAAGTTCCGAGAAAGCCAAGAAAGTGCTACAAAAGCTCTATAGCCCATTTGTTAAACAAGGCAATCCAATATATTTTATGGATGAAAAATCTGCTGAAATGACAAAGTATGTAGCTAATTCTTTCCTTGCAACTAAAATATCTTTCATGAATGAAGTAGCTAATCTCTGTGAAATACTTGGAGCAAATGTTGACGATGTACGTCTCGGTATTGGTTCTGATGAAAGAATAGGAAAACGTTTCTTATTCCCCGGTATTGGCTATGGAGGAAGTTGCTTCCCTAAAGATGTGATGGCTCTTCAAAAATCTTCTAGTAATATGGGATATGACTTTAAGATTCTAAATTCTGTCAGTGAAGTAAATAAAATTCAAAAACTAGTACTAACTAAGAAGATTATGAAATATTATAAAGATAACGTTAATAGAAAGACTTTTGCAGTATGGGGACTTTCTTTTAAACCAGACACTGATGACATTAGAGAAGCGCCAGCTCTTGAGATTATTAATGACTTAATTTATCACGGTGCAAAAGTTAATGTCTTTGATCCTGAGGCCATGCCTAATGTTAAGAAGCTGATGAAAGACAACAAGAATATTAATTATTTTGATAACGAATATGACCCAATAAAGGATTGCGACGGATTAATCATAGCAACGGAATGGTCTGAATTTAAAAGCCCCGACTTTATTAAGATTAAAAAATTACTAAAAAATCCCGTAATATTCGATGGAAGAAACATGTTTAACATCGAAGATATGAAAGGCAAGGGATTCTATTATGAGAGTATCGGGAGAGCTGTTGTAAATGAATAAGCATATTTTAATAACCGGAGGTGCGGGTTTTCTTGGTTCTCATTTGGCGGATAAATATCTTGCAGATGGCTATAAGGTAACATGTGTAGATAATTTATCTACTGGATCTACTTTAAACATAAGTCATTTGATGACCAATAAAAATTTTAATTTTATCGAATATGATATTTGCAATCCAATTCCTAGTAATATAATTGACCAAAAATACGATATCATTGCCAACCTGGCTTCACCCGCAAGTCCTCCTCATTATCAGAGGCTTGCAATCGAAACCTTAGATGTTGGTTCTGTTGGGCTTAAAAATATGCTAGAGTTGGCTCGAAAAAATAATGCCAGATTCTTCCAGTCCTCAACAAGTGAAGTATATGGAGATCCAGAAGTTCACCCGCAACCAGAAACTTACAAGGGAAGCGTTAATACATACGGTCCGAGAAGTATGTACGATGAATCTAAAAGATTTGGGGAAGCTCTTATTTATACATACCGAAATAAGTACAAATTAAATACGGTTATAGCGCGTTTTTTTAACACATATGGACCAAAGATGGATCCATATGATGGAAGGGTGGTATCAAATTTCATAGTTCAAGCCATAAAAGGTCAGTCCTTAACTGTTTACGGCGATGGAATCCAAACAAGAAGTTTTTGTTATGTCGACGATCTAATAGAAGGTATAAAATTACTAATAGATTCGAATGAAGAGGGACCTATGAATCTTGGCAATCCAGGAGAGTTTACTATTGTTGAACTTGCAAAGAAAGTTATTAATTTAACTGGCTCAAATTCTGAATTAATTTATGAACCATTGCCAGGGGATGATCCAATGCAAAGAAAGCCAGATATAAATCTTGCTATAAATAAATTACATTGGAACCCAAAGATTAATCTTGATGATGGACTTCAGAAGACAATAGAATACTTCAAAAATGTAATTTAGTTATTACTTAATCAAACCAAGCAGATATTTTCCATACCCAGACTTTTCTAAAGGCCTTGCTAGAGCTTCGATTTGATTATTATTGATATATTTTTCTTGCCAAGCAACTTCTTCGATGCATCCAATTTTATAACCTGTCCTTTGTTCAATTACTTCAACGAACTGTGATGCCTGATTCATTGATTCAAATGTTCCAGTATCCAACCAAGCTGAACCTCTTTCTAGTGTCATAACCTTTAAACTTCCTTTATTTAAATACTCTTCGTTTACTGTAGTTATTTCTAGCTCTCCTCGATTACTCGGTTGTATGTTTTTTGCTATTTCTATTACTGAGTTGTCGTAGAAATATAGTCCTACTACTGCAAAATTAGATTTTGGACTAGTTGGCTTTTCTTCTATAGATATAGCGTGATTATTTTTATCAAACTCAACAACTCCATATCTTTCTGGATCAGATACCTCATACGCAAATACAATACCACCATCCGGATTTGTGCATTCTTTTAAGCTATCTCCAAATCCATGACCATAGAATATATTATCTCCAAGTATTAGAGCGACTGAATCGTTGCCTATAAAATCTTCTCCAATAATAAATGCTTGTGCCAAACCCTCAGGTTTTGGTTGAATTGCATATTCTAGTTTTATTCCTAAATCAGTACCATTTCCGAGAAGCCTTTTGAATTGATCCTGATCATTCGGAGTTGTTATTATTAATATCTCGCGTATACCTGCCATCATTAATGTTGAAAGGGGATAATATATCATCGGCTTATCATAAATAGGCATCAACTGTTTGGATATACCCTTGGTTATAGGGTAAAGTCTTGTTCCTGATCCACCGGCTAAAATAATTCCTTTCATTTTGAAATCTCCTTATCGATATATTTCTTAAGTTCTTGTTTCCATTCTTTAGATTTAAATCCAGTACTATGAATTTTGTCTAAGCTTAAGACGCTGTTTAGTGGTCTGGGCGCAATTCCAACTTTGCCTTTGTAATATGCATCTGTAGTGATTTCTATGACTATATTTTTAATATGCATCAACTCGAATATAATTTTAGTAATACGAGCCCAGCTAACTTTTTCTCCTTCATTGGTCAGGTTGTAGGTGCCGTAAGGAGAGTTATTTATAATTAGAAAATCTATGGCACGTACAAGTTCGCTAGTAAATGTAAGCTTTCCAATTTGGTCTGAAACTACTGTTGGATTTACACCTTTCAATCCTAAATTCATCATTGTTCTAACAAAATTATTTCCATCGCCAATAACCCATGAAGTTCTTAGTATATAGTTTTTCTTAATCTGAGAAACTGCTATATCTCCGGCTGCTTTGCTTGCACCGTAAACACTTAGTGGACTAAAGGGTTCATTTTCATCATGAATTTTGGAAGTTCCATCAAAAACATAATCTGTAGATATATGAACTAGAGTTAAGTCATATTGAGCTGAAACTTTTGCAAGATTTGCAGGACCTATCCCATTTATTTCCCAGGAATTTATTCGACCTTCTTTTGTTTCAGCACCATCGACATTTGTGTATGCTGCAGCGTTAAGTATTATTTTGAATTTTGACCAATAAAAAGATTCTATCTGTTTGAGGTTTGTAATATCCAACTCTTTATAGTCTACCGCAGTAGCAAGGGGGTATTTTTCTTTTAAGGCCATTCCAAGCTGACCATTGGATCCAATTATGATTATTTCTTCTTGATTCATTAAAACTCCATAGGTATTACGTCTTTTAGCATAGGATTGGACCTATCTTTTTCTGAAACTATAGAGTCTTTTTCGGATATTGGCCATTTAATATTCAATTCAGGATCAAATAAATTAACTGACCCATATTTTGCTGAATGTGACCAATGTTCGTTAACCAGGTAGGTGTAATTAACGTTTTTTTCCAATGTTTGGTAGCTATTCGCCACTCCTCTTGGAACAAATACGGCTTTTCCTGGAGTAAGCTCCATTGTTAATACCTTTCCAAAACTAGGTCCTTTTCTTATATCTACCCAAGCACAAAATACTTTGCCGTTAGCTATAGAGATATATTTCTCCCAAGGCTCCGCATGTAATCCTCTCGTTACACCTCTTTGCTTGTTAAAAGAGAAATTATTTTGAACTATTTCGAACGATGGAAGTCCGAGTGCTTTTAATTTTTCTTTCTGATAATTTTCCTTAAACCAACCTCTATTGTCAGAATGTAGTACTAGGTCAATCTCATAAAATCCTGGAATAACAGTCTCTTTAACCTGGAGAGAGTCCGACATTATCTTCCCATGCCTTTATATTTTTTTTCTGTTTCACTCTTTTGAGGTTTCCACCAGCTCTCATTTTCCTTGTACCATTCAATTGTTTCTTTTAGCCCTGATTCAAAATCTGTGAATTTGGGTTTCCAGCCAAGCTCTTCTCTAAGTTTAATCGAGTCGATAGCATATCTTAGATCATGACCCGGCCTGTCGTTAACATGATCGTAATCATTTAAGTCTTTGCCCATATTTTCAAGAATCATTTCGACAACTTCTTTATTATTCTTTTCGCCATCAGCACCGATTAGATAAGTTTCACCAATTTTACCTTTTTCTAGAATTGCAAGCACGCCCGAAGAATGATCTTCGGTATGTATCCAGTCTCTTACATTTTCACCATTTCCATATAGTTTAGGTTTTCTTCCCTCTAGAACTTCGGTAATTTGTCTTGGTATGAATTTCTCAACATGTTGATAGGGGCCATAATTATTCGAGCAATTAGATATGGTGGCCTTAACTCCAAAACTTCTAATCCAAGCCCTTACAAGCATGTCGGATCCTGCTTTTGTGCTGGAGTAAGGACTAGATGGATCGTAAGGTGTTTTATCAGTAAATTTAGCTGGGTCATCAAGCTCAAGATCGCCATATACTTCGTCCGTAGAGATGTGGTGGAGTCTTTTTCCGTGGTTTCTGACAGCTTCAAGAATCTGATAGGTTCCAATAATGTTTGTATTAACGAAAGGCCATGGCGAGTGAAGGGAATTGTCGTTGTGCGATTCGGCTGCAAAATGAATTACCGCATCACAATTCTTTACAGCCTCATTGATTGCATCGGCGTCGCAAATATCTGCCTTTATAAAAGATAGTTTATTAGGGTTTATACCGTCCAAGTTTTTTTTATTACCTGCGTAGGTTAATTTATCGTAGACTGTAATTTTCCATTCTGGTCTTTCATGATCAATGTAATGAACGAAATTGGATCCAATAAATCCCGCACCTCCAGTAATTAGTATTTTCATCAAATTTATTATATCAGAATAAAATGACTACTGAGCCTTTATAAGCTTAAATAATGCTATTATTTATAGATAATAAAATGGAGAATTATGAAAAAATTAATTGCATTTGATCTAGATGGAACTTTAGCTCCAAGTAAGTCGCCACTTCCTGATAGAATGGCTGAATTATTAGGTATTTTATTGCAGAATTTTCAGGTTTGTATAATATCTGGAGGTAATTTTCATCAATTCGAGAAACAATTTCTGTCAAACCTTAAATTAGATAATGTTCAGTTGTCTCATCTTCATTTAATGCCAACTTGTGGTACGAAATATTTTATAAATAAAAATAATGAATGGAAGAAAGTATACTCTGAAGAAATTCCCGAGGAAGACAAGAGCAGAATTAAAAAAGCTCTAATTCAAGGACTAGATAAATTTGGATACAGGGAAACTAAAATATACGGAGACTTAGTAGAGGATAGAGGCAGCCAATTAACCATGTCTACATTAGGTCAAAATATAGTCGACGAACTTGGAGAAAAAGGAGTCAAGCTTAAAGAAGAGTGGGATGCAGACAATAAAAAGAAAAATAAGATTCGTGACTATGTCGCAGATCTTATAACTGATTATGAAGTGAAGGTTGGTGGTCTAACAAGTATTGATGTAACCAAGCCCGGAATAGATAAAGCATATGGCATGAAAAAACTTATGGAGCATCTTGAACTAGAAAAAAAAGACATACTTTTTATAGGAGATAGACTCATGGAGGGTGGCAATGACTATCCTGTTAAAGCTATGGGAATAGACAGCATCGAGATAAGTGATTGGCATCAGACTGCCGTTGCAGTAAATGCCATAATACATATGTCTTGAATGATTTCTTATTCTACGGTAACACTCTTTGCTAAATTTCTGGGCTTATCTACATCTCTTCCTAGGCCTTCTGCAACGTAGTATGAGAACAAATGAAGCGAAACACAAACTAGAATAGGTTGAAGCTGTTCTATTGTGCTAGGAATGAAAATATTATCATCGCTTAGCTTACTTATATTTCTATTTCCTTTTGTTGAAATTGTAATAATCGGACCTTTTCTAGCCTTAATCTCTTCTATATTAGATTTAACTTTATCTAATAATCTAGAATCAGTAGCTATAGCCATAGTGGGGAAGGACTCATCTATTAATG
>Ga0194055_10001943_pt1 | contig 16604 bp, 12 predicted proteins | sample SepL449m_MetaG_FD_155482 | JGI IMG/M metagenome (GOLD analysis project Ga0194055, IMG submission 155482) | Anoxic zone freshwater microbial communities from boreal shield lake in IISD Experimental Lakes Area, Ontario, Canada - Sep2016-L442-9m | ecosystem: Environmental > Aquatic > Freshwater >... | reverse complement strand
AACTTTATTCATGTGATTTAAATGATTCAAGAAATCTAACAAATATTAGATTCGAGAAATCTAACAAATATTAGATTCGAGAAATCTAACAAATATTAGATTCGAGAAATCTAACAAATATTAGATTCGAGAAATCTAACAAATATTAGATTCGATAAATCTAACAAATATTAGATTCGAGAAATCTAACAAATATTAGATTAAAGTAATCTGTTCAAGATTACATTCCAGCAACAATCACAATCAAAGCTATAATCTAACAAATATTAGATTAAAGTAATCTAACAAATATTAGATTAAAGTAATCTGTTCAAGATTACATTCCAGCAACAATCACTATCAAAGCTATAATGTTTAATTCAAGTAATCTGTTCAAGATTACATTCCAGCAACAATCACCATCAAAGCTATAATGTTTAATTAAAGTAATCTGTTCAAGATTACATTCCAGCAACCATCAAAGCTATAATGTTTAATTTAAGTAATCTGTTTAAGATTACATTACAGCAACTATAACTAATGTTTAATTTAAGTAATCTGTTCAAGATTACATTCCAGCAACAATCACCAATATAAAATGTTTAATTTAAGTAATCTAAGTAATCTAACTAATCTAACTAATCTAACTAATCTAACTAATCTAACTAATCTAACTAATGTTTAATTTAAGTAATCTAACTAATCTAACTAATGTTTAATTTATGTAATCTGTTTAAGATTACATTTAACATCTTGCAACAATCACAATCACAATCACCAAAGCTATAACTATAACTATAACTAATTGTTTAATTAAGTTTAGTAATTTGTAGTAGTTTATACTACAACCATATATTTAATATATAAAATAATTATATATTAAATATTTACATAATTATTATACGATTGTATAATTATAAAAATGTTATATTATTTTATTTTTAAAACTGTATAGTTTTACCAGAACAACCTCGATATATCATTTTACTGTAATTATTATCATTTTCTGGCTCTAGACAATAATCATATATCCCTGAGTTAAGACCTTTGACACGAATTTTCCGATCATAAGATCCAAATGGTAAACAATGAGGATGTTTTTTCCATATTGCTTCATTATTATCACCCAATCCTAAACATAAGTCTTGTTTAGATTCACCTGCATTTGTGCCTGGTCTTATAAAACCATTGGTGTCAAATCTGTATCTAAATTGACCCCATCCTAAAACATCATCATTCATATTTAACCCCCAACCTTCTGCTGCTTCTCCTTTGATCCAAAACCGCCAATCATTCTTATTTGTATGCATGCTTTTCCAATTTTGAGTATTTGGCCAAGTAAATTCACTACCAGACTTATCTTCAGGATATCTTATAAACATTAAATTATCATTTGTTTTTGCAGGGCATTGTATTATATTCCCTTGAGGATCACAAGTATTAGGATTTCCGCCAGGTCCTGCAAGAATAGGTGTATTAAATTGATAATCAATACCATCATGATAATTACATTGTGAGTAATTATTTTTACAATCATTATGACTACATGCTACAAAACAATCTTTTGTTTGGCCATTTGTTATTATAGAACCATCATCATCTTTACAATCTAATCCATTATGCGCTTTTGGAGTATCTGTTGTATTTGGAGTATTTGTTGTAAATGTTATTTTTCCATTTCCACATGGTTCACTACATGCTGACCATCTACCTTTACAATTTATATTACATTCATTTTGACATTCTATATTATCAACTGTAGGATGCATTTCTGTACAAGTTTTACCACCATTAATAGCTTCTATTCCTCCTTTCCATTGTTTTGTTCTTTTTCCTGTTTTAATTGGCTCTCTTTCTACACTACCTATATCACAAGGAAGAGCATTACAAGCATTATAATCCCAATCACCACCAATACAGTTTCTTGAACAATCAATTATTACTTCTTCTTTTGTATATTTAATATCTGCTTCCTGACATTTTCCACCATTTAATTCTTTTATTTCTGAATTATATGTTCTAGTTCGTGTTTTTGTTATTTTATAATCAGTTACTGGACGAATAGTATCAGTAGGATCTGGACATATTTTTTCCCAATTTGTATCATCCCACTCTGAATATGATGTATTTAAACTAGCATCTGGACCTTTACAGTTTCTTGGACAATTAACTCCTATTTCTTCAGTAAATATACATGCACTTCCCTCTAATTTATCACTAATCGGTTTATATCTTCTATTTCGAGTTTTAAATATTAATAAATTACTGTCTGAAAAAGTATTATCTGAAGGATCAAGACATGTTTTATCCCAGTCACTCCAATCTGTATATATATTTTGACTTACATCAGAAAGATCAGAAAGATCAGTAAGATCACATTTGCACTTTATATGATTTGGTTCCTTATTTATTTCTGTTTGTACAGTATTTAATCTCAAAACATTTGGTTTAAATTGAATTTTTTGATTAGAATTTAAAAATCCTTTATCTGTATCTGTTTTTAATATTATTTCATTTGTTAATGGTTTAAATGAACATTCATTTTCACCATTTGTTTTTATAATTGATATTTGTCTTGATCTATTTGTAATTAGTGTTGTATTATTTAATGGATCGCATATTTCATTTATGTTTTTCCACTCTTCAGGTGTTCTTTCTATACAAATACTTTCTGTTTGTGTTTCTGTTTGTGTTTGTGTTTGTGTTTCTGTTTCTGTTTGTGTTTGTCCTGGTATTGGTGTTTGACTTGGTCTTTGTCTTGGTCTTGGTATTGGTGCTATTGTTGGTGCTATTGTTGGTGCTATTGTTGGTGCTATTGTTTCTGTTTCTTTCCATGGATAAAAAAATATTGCTATTAATATTATAATAAATAATATTATAATAATTATTTTTAAAATATTATCTATTTTCATAATATATTATTAATATATATATTTTTATTTTTTGATAATATATTTTTATGAATTATGATCTCTATATAGCGTTACATAGATCATATTGACCATGACCATCACTGTCACAATTATGATCACAAATATGATCACAATTATGATCCCAATTATGAACCCCACATACCGTCACATGGACAACCATCACAATCACAATTTTGTGCGTCGTAGCTACCCCACCAAGTATTTACCCTATAAGTACAACTACAACTTGGTTCTTCATAATATGGTTCTGGTACTGGACATGATGGCGCAGGACATGGTGATACATCTGTTGTTGGACATGCTCTACCAGTTAAATTTTGGATTCCACCAGTACTATATCTAGTTTGAGTCCCTGGATTATCACATGTTACATTACAACCAGGCCAATCACCCCATCTATCACCGTAACAGTCTATAGGACAATTATTTGAACATGATTCCGTTAATGTTTCTGGACATGCAGAACCATTATTTGCTCTAAAACCATTATAAGTTCTTGTTCTTGATCCAGTTATTGTTTTTTCTCTTTCACTTGAAGCTGGACCGCATGCTCTAGCATTACAAGGAGACCAATTATTCCAGTTACCAGAACAATTTATATCACATTTATTAGAACATGCTTGTGGTGCTTCCGCTGGACATGCTGAACCAGTACCAGAACGGGTTCCATCAACCCAAACTCTAGTCCTAGTTCCATATTTTTCAGGTATTTTTTCAGTCGCAGCTGGACCACATGCTTCAGCATTACAAGCACTATAATCACCCCATCTACCACCGTAACAGTTTATATTACAATTTAGACTACAATCTCGTATCTGTTGTGGATTTAGAGAAGCACATGTTGTACCATTATTAATTGCTTCATTTCCAGGACCAGGAACCCAATTTTTTACTTGCTTACCCATTTTTTTAGGTTGTCTTTCACTTGAAGCTGGACCACATGTTAAGTTAGCACCATTACTACTACAATCACTCCAATTTGTTGGATAAGCTCCACCTTTACAATCTCTTGGACATAGTACTGTTTCATCAACTCTTGTAAAATTAGGTCCTGCTTCAGGACAAGAATGATTAGCTAAAAGAATAGCGCTATTTGTTTTATTATATGTTCTTGTTTTAGTTCGTGATATTGTATAATCAGCATCTGGTCTTATTTTATCAGTACGTACTGGACAAGTATTATTCCAATTAGTCCAACCTGTATATGATGCATTTGAATTTGTAGCACCTCCGGTACATCTACATCTCACATGATTTGGAAAACTTATATTTGTTTCTGTTTGTTTTGTCTTAAATGTTGTTTTACCTAATCTAAATTGAAAATCTTGATTTGAATTAACAAATCCTTTATCTGCATCTGCGTCTATTATTACTTCATTTGTCAATCGTGCAAATGAACATCCATCATAACTTCCAGCTGTTTTTGTAATTGTTATTTCTCTCCATCTATTAGTAGCAGTAAATGTTGTAGGATTACTTGGATCACATACTGGACTTGTATATTGCCATTCTCCCGGTGTTCTATTTACTATACAATTACATACACTATCATTTGTAGTAATTTTAGGATATTCAAATGGTGTTGTACAAACACCACCATTTAATGGTAATATTTTTGTATAACCAAACTCACAACTACTATTTTTATTATCACATACAGTATTAGTTATATTACATATTGGTGGTGTATTATGAGGAACATTTTTACAGTTACAATTTGGAAAACTATTAATTGTACATTCTAAAGGTTCGTCTCGTGGCATAATGCAATTTACTAAAGGTACAGGAGGATTAGTTATTGTCCATGTTTTAGTTCTTGTACCTTTTCCAGTTTCTGTTCCTGGAACACATGATACAATATTACATCCACCATAAATATATTCACCTCCTCCATTAGTACTATTACATTTTACACAAGCTGGATAATCATTTACTGAACATTCTTCATCTTTTTCAAGATCAGGACATATATCACCAGTATGTTTTGACTCTGTTACAGTATGAAATCTTTGTCTTTTTGTCCCTTTACCTATAGTATTATTATTTGAATCGCATCTATTAACAATACAAGTACCATCGCCAATATCTTGATAATAACCAACACAGTTAACAGGACATTCTTTTACGCATGATTCTGATATATCCTTTTTGCATATTTCGCCAGAATTTAAATCTGATTTAAAAATATCAAAAGTTTTAATTCTTACGCCTGATATATAACCGGTAGTATTTCTACTACAATCAATAGGTAAGCCAGATATATTTTTACATTCAGCTATAATATTACTATAATTACCAGAACAGTCACGAGGACATAATACATTATTTTCTGTTTGTTCTGTATATTCATTATTTGATTGATAACAAGTCCCATTTGTTAATTCTGCTTTTGTTTTTTTATATGTTCTTGTTCGAGTTCGTGATATTGTAAAATCATCATCTGTTTTAGTATAATCTGTTCTACTGGGACAAGTTTGATCCCATTCACTCCAATCTGTATATGATGTATTTAAACTGGTATCTGGACCTTCACATTTACAACTTGGATGATCAGGAAAAATTATATTTGTTTCTGTTTGTATAGTTTTGAATGTAGATTTATTTGGTCTAAATTGAAATTCTTGATTTGAATTTAGAAATCCTTTATCTCTATCTGTTTCTAATATTACTTCATTTACTAATGGTCTAAATGAACATCCTTCATAAGCAGTTGAAGGTTTTGTAATTGTTATTATTCTAGATCTTTTTGTAGCTAAAAATGTAGTAGGATTATCTGGATCACATCTTTCATTTGTATATTCCCAGTCTCCTTCTGTTCTTTCAACTATACAACTACAATTACCATCATTTATAGTAATTAAAGGATATTCAAATTCTGTCGTACAAATACCATTTTCTAATGGTTCTGTTTTTATATAATTAAAACTACAACTACTATTTTTATTATCACAAACAGTATTGTTTTTATTACATTCAGGTAATAAATCATAAGTATATGAACAGTTACAATCAGAAAAACTATTAATCATACAACTTAAATTATCTTCTTGTGGCATAATACAATTTTCTAAAGGTACTGGAAGACTAGGAGATATCCATATATGTGATTTTGTACCAATACCAGTATCTGTAGCAGTATTAGTACCAGCATCACTATCTGTTTTTAGTAAACATTTTGTTACATTACATTTACTAGTAATATAATAACCACCATTTTTCATATTACATTTAACACATTCAGAATAAGCATTTTTTGAACAATCTATTACTATTTCACGTTCAGGACATTGAGCACCTAAATTTTTTGGTTGAGTAGTAATATTAAATCTTTGTTTTTTTTTACCTAAACCAATAATATTATTACTTGGATCACATCTATCTATAATACAATTACCATCACCAACATCTTCATAATAACCAACACAATCAACTGGTTCAAGATTTTTTTGTCGTCGATGTCTTAATAGTTTTATTTGTTCTAATAATATTTGTTGTTGTTCTGATAATATTTGTTGTTCTAATTGTGTTTCTGGTTCTTCTTTTATTTCAGATTGTGATTTTATTTTTGATTGTTGTATTAATACTGGTTGTGATTCTATTTTTGGCTGTATTAAATATTTTATTATTTTTTCATAATTAAAAGTAACAAATATTAATGATAAAAAAATTAATAATAAAAAAATATAAATACTATTTTTAATTATAAATTTTATCATTATTATAATAATATATTATAATAATAAAATAATTTTATTATTATAAAAAAATTTAAAAAATAATTTAACATTTTTGAACACATAATAATACTTTACCATTTGATCCTGTTTTAGGAAATATACATTTTTCACTATCTCTATGTATTATTTTTACATCTAATGAATTACTATTAGATTGTACAAAATCAAATTTTCTAGTTTTAAAACCTGATGATGATTTTTCTGGTAATATTGTTAATAATAATATTTCGTTATCTGTTGGAATAGTATAATCACTTAATGTTCGTAAATATCGATTACTATTAATATGTTTAATTAATCCATCCTCCCATTGATAATTTGCATTATTACCAGAACAATCACCCAATACAATAATATCACCATTCTTATTTAAAAATTCAGGTATAAAGCATTTACCTGTATTTGGATCTGTCCATTTAAATTCTATTATTTGTTTAGGTGCTTCTTTCGCATTAGTATTAAAATTAGGTATCATATCTGCTGTTAAAATAGTTGCTTTATCTGTACTACTAAAAACTTTATATTTACTATTATAATCATCACTAGCTAATGTTGTTGATACAATACTATCTTTAATTTCTGTTTTTGTTTCATATATTTTTGCTTGTAAAATTGTTATTGTTGGATTTATAACAACTTTATTTTCATCAATTTCTCCATTTCTTACTGTTTTAGGTTTTTCATAATATCCACTTCCGTCTTCAACATTACTTTGAATATATGAATTACTTGGAACATTTGTATTACTTGGAACATTTGTATTACTTGGAACATTTGTATTACTTGGAACATTTGTATTACTTGGAACAATTTGAACAATTTGATTATTAGAATTACTTGGATAATATATATATAAATATATATATCTTAATATAAATAATATTACAATTAATATTACAAATATTATTATAACAGTTTGTAAATTATTTGATTCATTTTTTGGTTCAATATCAGAATCATTTGTAGATTCATTTATATGTTCAAATTCAGATTTATTATTAATTTTTTCCATAGATATATATTATATTAATAAATATATTATATTAAAAATATTTTATATATATTATATTATATATAAATGTTTAGAATAGAAGATATATCTTTAGAAAATTTTTATAATCAAACTAATAATGCATATAATTTTTTTAATTCTGAAAATAGTAAAAATAGAGAAACTTTTATACCAAATGGTATTGTCGGATTAAATGATATGAAATTATATAAACTTGATTTTGATCAACAACAATATTTAAGTGTTATGGATAATTTAAATAAAAGAGCTAGCGATTTAACAATCCCAAATTTATTATTAAGAAAATTAGTTTTTACTTCTATTAAAAGAGAATTAGAAAAACATATTGATATATCTATGAATGATATATCTAAAAATGATATATCTTATAATAATTATTTTACAATACCAAAAACTGAAGCTGAAAGAATACAACTTGTTTCAAGTTTACAATATTATATTTATACAATTGATTTATTTTTAAATGATATAAAAAAAGTAGAAAGTCCTTTAAATATTCAAGGAAAATGGGATGATTGGAGACTATGCGATGCTAGTTGTAATGGTATAGATCCTTATAAAATAGGAAGGACAAATAGAATTTATAGAATGCAAGATATTTCAAATAATTATAATAATACAATAGAAACAGAATCTTCGTGTGTTGTAACATGTCCTATTAATTGTAAAGGTGAATGGAGCAATTGGTCAAATTGTGAAGCTAATTGTACTAATAATGCAAGTTCTGCAAAAGGTAAAAGAACAAGAACTTATAATATACTTACACAAGCAGTTAATTCAGGATCTGCATGTGAATTTACAAATGGTTATGTACAAACAGATTTAACATGTGATAAAACATGTCCTGTTAATTGCGAAGGTAATTGGGAAGAGTGGTCAACTTGCGAACCTAATATTGCTTGTAATGGTAAAGATCCTTTAGTTAAAGGAAAAATAAAAAGAAAATATATAGTTACAAAACCAGCTGCCAATGGAGGCTTAAGTTGTATTAAAGAAAATAATTATATTGAGACTGAAGAATGTGATAGTAAATGTGCTGTTGATAGTATGTTTTTTTGGATGACAATAGCATTTGGTGTTCCATTATTACTAATAATTTTATATCTTATATATACTAAATTTATTAAATCAAATGGTGATGATGGTGATGGTGATGGTGATGGTGATGGTGATGGTGATGGTGAAGGAGATGGTGGAACACGAACACATACACGAACACATGCACCTGCACCTGCAGCATCAGCAGCACACGTACATGCACCTGCAGCATCGGCAACACACGTACATGCATCAGCTGCAGGATTAACAGCAACTGCAGCTTCAACTAAAACGGGTAAAAAATTAACAAGATAATAATGTTTTATATAAAGATTTATTATACTATATAAATATAATATAATAAATGAATGAAATGAATGAAATGTATATAATTAAACCTGTTATTTCTGGATCATTAGCATATTTAGAAAATAATTCAGAAAATAATAGTGAAAATAGTAATGAAGCAATACATGAAATTATAAATATTAAAAACGATAAAAACGATAAAAACGATAAAAATGATAAAAATGATAAAAATGATAATGAAGATATTAAAGATATTAAAGATATTAAAGAAAAAGATTATAAAGAAAAAGATGATATAAATGATTCATGTGCATTAGATATAATTGCTGTTTATTTAAAAGGACAAAAAAATATATATATGGAATCTAAACTTTATTGTCAACAAATTTTAAATATATTAATGTTACCAGCTATATTTATATCTGCTTTAGCAAGTGTTTTAAGTTTATCATTTGAAAATTTTGAATTTAATCCAATATTAATTTCTTCATTAAATGGTTTTAATACTTTTTTATTATCATTAATATCTTATTTAAAACTAGATGCAAAAGCAGAAGCACATCGTATGTCATCAGATAAATTTGATAATTTACAATCACAATGTGAATTTAAATCAGGTCAAGTATTATTATTTGATATGATTGATAAAAAAAAAAATTTAAATAAATTTTTAGAAATGATTGAAAAAGAAGTTATTGAAATTAAATCTACAAATCAATTTATTATTCCTGAAAAAATACGTAATAAATATATTTATACATATTCAACAAATGTTTTTGCATTAGTTAAAGAATTAATTATTGAACAAAAAATAAAAAAACAAAAAATAGATTCAATAACAAAAATAATTAAAAATTATAAAAATAATATATTAGAAAAAGAACAATACAAAACAATATTATTAAATTTACAAAAAGAAGAAAAATATATTTTATTAAATCATAATAAAATTGATAGTAATGAAAAACAAATATTATATGATAAAACATTAAATGATATAACACATCAAAAAAATATTTATAATAATAAATTAATTAATATTGAAGAAAAATTTAAAGATTTAGAAGATATTAATTTATTAAAAAATAAAAAAGAAAAATTACTTAGTGAATATTTAGAACATAGTAAAAAATATATGGAAATTGATGAAGATTTTAAATCAGAAATAAAAATAAATATTAATAAAACTTGTAATTTTTTTCAATGGTTAAAAACTTAATAAATGACTTAAAGATAACAATATAATATATTATATATTAATAGATAATATATAATATTATATTATCAAATATGTGCAATTTTTAGTATTAACAAAATTTAATTATTAAGATATTCAGTTAATGGAATATCTATTAATAATTATTAGGATGGGTATCCAAGTTTGGTCAAAGGAGTGTGACTTAAGATCACATGCGTAATGCTTCAAGGGTTCGAATCCCTTCTCATCCAAATATTTAAAATAATATATTATATATTATTTTAAATTTATCTATATTTGAAATAAAACTTCTAAGATAATAAAAGATTGATATATTCATAATATATTATGTATTTAAATCTTAAAAGAAAAGATTTTACATCAACAAATTTATTAAATAATAAATCTTTTATTAATTTTTCAAACTTTTCTTTAAATTGTGGCTTACATTTTTCATAAGTATCATAATTTGCGCATAATATAATCTTTGCAAAAGTAAGACCAATATAAGTCATATCTATTTTATTTATAATTGGTAAAAACATTTCATATATAAAATCATCAACATCAACATCAATAATTATCTTTGAATAATCAAATTTATATTTTTCTAATAAATAATTAATAAAATATTCTTTTTGACGAAATCTAATATAATTATCAATATTACTTATATTATATTCTTTACCACGAAATGTAATATTGTATCCTTCTTTTAATTGTTCTTTCCAATCTGAAGAAAATATTTCTTCAAAAATATTTCTAATAAATATATGTAATACATATGGTTCAATTAATTTTTCAAAATTATCATCTATATATTGTATTATATAAATAATTGTTTTATTATTTATATTTTGTTTTTGTTTTTTTAATAAATTATTATATATTTTTAGTTCAAATGATGCCGTATAGTGTTGTTGTTTTAAATATCTTATAACAGAATTATTTACATTATTTTTATTTATCTCTTGAAACCGTCCAAAATCTATTAGAAACATTTCTTCATTTTTTTCAGTAATATTATCACCTTTAATATCTAAATGTATATATTTTTTATATATTTGATCTAAAAATTCTAATAATTTAATAAATTTTCTTAAAAATAATATTATATCCATACAATTTAATAATAATCTAAAATCATCGTTATTTTCTTTATATTGTTCATATTTATTTTGTAGGTTTATTCCAACATTTTTTAATATAATATATCCATAATTTTTTTCTTTTTTTATTTTATCAATTAAACATTTAGATAGTTTTTCATTCTTTTTAATTTTATTTAAAAAATTTTTTGATGTATGTATATTTGCATATATTAATTGTGGAGTATATTTACCATCAGGATCTAATTGTTGTATATCTAGTAAATTTTTTATTTCTGATTCATAAGAATCAGAAGATTTACCTAAAGCTAAAATTTTTCCAATATAATCACAATTAGAAACTTTATCAAATGAAAAATCAGGTATTGAAAAATCAATTTTTTTAAATTCTTCTGATAATTTTATTGGTGGACATACTGTACAGCCAAAAGCTCCACTACCTAAAAAATCTATTTTATAATCTTTTTCCATACTAATATATATAAATATATAAATATAAAAAAAATTAAATTTTATTCAATATAAATCTAAATATATCATTTTCTATTATTTCAATATATTCAAAATTAGTTAGTAATCCTAGTGTATTTAAATAATGAGGATTTTTTAATTCTTTTGCATTATCAACATAATTCCAATAATCATCATTGTTTATTTCTTCTAATTCATCAATACTTAGAACTTTAACATTATAAAATTCATATAATGTTTTTAATAATTCAAGATGAGTTATCGCATAGCTACCAAGTACAATTATTTTATTATTATTTTTATAAAATTGTATTGGTACAATTAAATGTTTATATGAAAATGTTCTTGGTAAAATAATACTATTTAATAAATTTTTTGCATTTAAATAATCAATATTATCTTCATCGTATATTTCATTAATATTAATTACAATATCTCTATCTTTATTTTTATTTTTATTTTTATTTTTATTTTTATTAATTTCTTCTTCTTCTTCTTCTTCATCTTCATCTTCATCTTGATCTTCTTCATCAATATCTTCATCTTCATCTTCTTCTTCTTCATCGTCAATATCTTCTTCATCTTCATCAATATTTTCTTTTTCTATATTATCATACATATTATTATCATTATCATTATCATTATCATTTTCATTTTCATTTTTATTAATAAATATTATTTTTAAATTTACATTTTTTTTATATTTATAAATGTAAATAAAATTATTTTTAATATCCCAAAAATATTCTTTGTTAATAATATTCATTTTATATTTTATATTTTATAATATTAATATTTTTTTATATAATTTTAATATATTTATTTGTAAATATATTTGAATTTCTAGAAATATAACACCAATCAATATTATTAGTATTTTCTTCTAAATAATCAACAGCATTTGAATTTAATGATAACCATAGCCAATTTATTTTATCTTTATTTTCTTTTAATATATTTATAGCTTTAATGTTGGTATTTCTAGATAATTCAAACCAATTTATTTTATCTATATTATTTTCAATAAGTTCAATTGCATTATAATTTCTTGAAATATAACACCAATCAATATTATTTTTATATTTTTTTAATATTGATATTGCATTTAAATTTTTTGATAAATTATGCCAATTAATATTATCAATATTATTTTCTAATATTGATATTGCATTAATATTTTCACATAAATTATTCCAATTTATTTTATTTATATTTTCTTCTAAAATATGTATTGCATTAATATTATATGATAAACTTTTATAATTTATTTTATCAATATTATTTTCTAATATTGATATTGCATTAGGATTACTTGATATAATTGACCAATTAATTTTATTAAAATGTTTTTCCAATAAATCTATTCCATTTATATTTCCAGATAGATTACTCCAATTTATTTTATCTATATTATTTTCTAATATAAATATTGCATTCGGATTACTCGATAATAATGACCAATTAATTTTATCAATGTTTTTATTTAAATAATGTATTGCATTATAATTACTTGATAATTGATCAATATTTAATTTATCTATTTCAATAAATTTTTTAAATACTTTATATTTTAAATACTTGTTAAAAACTAAAATATTTGTATATTTTAATTTTATATCAAGTACTGGTTTATTATTTGTATCTATATTTGTATCTATATTAGTATCTATATTAGTATCAATATTTGTATCTATATTAGTATCAATATTAGTATCTATATTAGTATCAATATTTGTATTTGTATCAATATTTGTATTTGTATCAATATTTGTATCTATATTAGTATCAATATTTGTATTTGTATCAATATTTGTATTTGTATCAATATTTGTATCTATATTAGTATCTATATTAGTATCAATATTTGTATCTATATTTGTATCAATATTTGTATCTATATTTGTATCTATATTTGTATTTGTATCTATATTTGTATTTGTATCAATATTTGTATCTATATTTGTATCTATATTAGTATCAATATTTGTATTTGTATCAATATTTGTATCTATATTTGTATCTATATTTGTATTTGTATCAATATTTGTATCTATATTTGTATTTGCGCTAATATCTGTATTTGATTTATTTAATGTAAATATTATATATTTATTATTCATTGTTCATTAAATATATAATAATAAAATAAAAAATTAATTAAACTAATTAAACTAATATTACATAATTTCTAATAATATTGGACAATGATCCGATCCATAAATTTTATCTAATATTAATGAATTACTTAATTTTTTTTTTAATTTTTTTGAAATTAAAAAATAATCAATTCTCCAACCTTTATTTTTTATTCTAGCTTTACCTAAATAACTCCAATATGTATATTTTTTTTCTTCTGAATACAATACTCTAAATGTATCTATAAGATCACATTCATTTAATAAATTTGTAAATTCATTTCTTTCTTCATTTGTAAAACCTGCAGATTTAGAATGTCCTTTGTGATTATATATATCAATATTTTGATGAGCAACATTTAAATCACCACATAATATTACAGGTTTTAATTCTTGTAATTTATTAATATATTTTCTCATTAAAGGTTCCCATATATCTGTTCTTTGTTCTAACCTTTCTAATTTAGTTTTAGAATTAGGAACATAACACGATACAATATAATATTTATCAAATTCTAGTGTTATAACTCTTCCTTCATTAATAAAATCAAAATCTAATTTTTTATCTAAAAAATTAAAATCAAGATAAATATTCAATGGTTTAATTTTTGACATCATAGCCGTTCCAGAATATCCTTTTTTTGATTTTGCAGGATTGATAGTAATATAAGGATAATTTTCATATTTTTGAAATTCATTTAAATGACAAGATGAACATTTAATTTCTTGTAAACAAATTATATCAGGATTATATTCGTTTATAATTGTATGTAAAGCATTATCTTCTTTATTTTTATTATTATTTGCTCTAATACCATTAATGTTAAAACTAATTAAAATCATAAATAACTATATAATAATTATATAAAACAATATCTTTTTATATAATTATCTTCTAAATGCCTAAAATTATATTTTTTTAACAAGTATAAATTGGTCTGTAATACCATCTGTATATATTTTATTGTCATTTTTTAATAATATATAGTCTTCTTTCATTAAATTTACAATGTGATTTTCAGTAATACCTCTCCAGTCATAAGTCATTTCTGGATATATTGGACTACCTCCTGAACCACATGTACCCGTCTTACCAAGTAATCTACAATCATCAATAATAATAATATCATTATATTTTCTATTTTTTAATATTTCAAGCTCAAATAATAAAGGAACTTCTTCTTCACCAAAAGCAGTTGCCCCACCACTATAATGAGCATCTAAAAATATAGTAACTGGTTCCTTAATATTATTAAGTAATTGTGGTAGTATTTTTTTAGAGTCTCCATGATACATTTTGACATGTTCAAAATTTTTAAATTGTTCAACATTGTGTTGATACCATTTATCTGCTAATTCTATTGAATGTATATATTCATAATTATTTAATACATCACGTATCCCATTACCTAAATAAGTTCCAGTCTCAATATAGTGTCTTGTTTTTTTATTATTAGTATAAGTATAAAAATTATTTGTTAAATTTGGCATAACTTTGTATATATATAATAAAATTAAAACTTTATATATATTAAAAAAAAATAAAAAATTGAAAATAAAATTTACTATATTGTAATAATTATAAATACTTAATAAAAAAATTATGAACATTCAAATTATGAACTCTAACAATAATGAATGGTATAATTTTGATGTAGATAATACAACTACTATGATTAACATTAAAGAGCAGTATGCTCAACAATTAAATCTTAATGTAAATAATCTTCGTGTGTGGATAAGTTCTGATATATGTCCAATTATAAAAAAAGAATGGATACCAGAAGCAGATCATTACACCTTAGCACAATGTAATGTTTTAATACCAGAAGCTTGCGCATTTATCATTATAAAATCTTTTTAATAGAATTTAATTCTATATTTAAAAAAAAATTATCTTTGTTTATAAAATAAATTATTCATATTCTCTTTTATATTTTTTAGCAATATTCATATCTTTAGGTTGAATAGTTTTTCTTTTACCATTTATAGAAATTTCATTTGATTTTTGAAATACTTCTGTCATATAATCTTCTGAAGCTGCTTGTATAGCATTAATTGCATCTGTTGAAAAATAATGATCTACAGCAAAATCTTGCAAAACTTCATAACATAATAATTTAAATTGTTGTCTAGGTATTAAATTATGGGTTGCTACTAGTAACACAAAACTTGATATTTCTTTATAAATTTATATAGAAATATTAGTCTATTTCTTTGTATTTTCTTAATCCATTCATTTTTGCGGTAAATATATTCATTATTTGCAACACATCCTTTACTAACTCTTCTTCTGGTTCTAAATCTTTATTTTTATTTAGTATAATTATTCTTCCATTTGAATATTCTTTAATTAAATCTTCTATTAATTCAAAACCAAAACGAGCTAACCTATCTTTATATGCTACAACTAACTCTTCTAATTGTCCATTTATTGCATATTTTATTATCTTTCTCAATCCTCTTCTATTAAAATTTAATCCAGAACCAATATCCTCTATTAATAAATGTTTCGGATATCTTTTTTGCATATATAGTTTTTGTCTTTCTAAATCATTTTTTTGTGTTTCTGATGATACTCTAACATAAATTATTTTTAATTTATCTAATTCTTCTTCATTATCATCATTATATATTTTATTTGTTGTCTGTTCTTTTATAT
>Ga0194055_10001942_pt1 | contig 16606 bp, 13 predicted proteins | sample SepL449m_MetaG_FD_155482 | JGI IMG/M metagenome (GOLD analysis project Ga0194055, IMG submission 155482) | Anoxic zone freshwater microbial communities from boreal shield lake in IISD Experimental Lakes Area, Ontario, Canada - Sep2016-L442-9m | ecosystem: Environmental > Aquatic > Freshwater >... | reverse complement strand
AGTTGTTTCTGTTCATCGGGCAGCGATCTCAATTTTGTTTCCGTCGCCGGAATCGTTAAACGCAAGCGGCCACTGCGGAAGACTTGATCGGACTCGCGACGGATGTCGCCGACGAGCGCTCGGAACCAGATGGTCTGCGATGTGGGTGAATCAAATTGCAGAACTCGTTTGAGTTTGAGTTCCGCATGGTGGCCGATAGCAATCGACCGATCTTCAATCGCGATGGTGCCGCTGCGGTATTGGAAAGTCGGGATCGACAACGCGTCGAGGTAGTAACCGCGAAACTGATAGCCCACATTCTTTGGGTAGAGCGGGTTTGGATTTGCTGGAACCTCTTTGGTCATCGCTGGTAATGATGGCCACGGACTATTCTCCTCCGCAAGAGCGACGAACGATACGTCTTGCGGCAGCGCTATGGGCTCGCTAGCCGGATTGAAATCTCCCGAACCCTGACCACTCCAATTCACGCCAATGAAGTCTCCCAGCCAAATGGCGGACAGGGTTCCCGTCTCTGCGTTGAAGGCATAGCTCAATTTCTCCGGTAAACCGACCGCGATACCTCGAAATCCCGCGACTCGACTGCGACCGCGATGAATCATTGCGTGATCGCCGACTTCGAGTTTCGTGCTCACGGCTCGAACGCCCGGTGGGTCGGCGGCCGAAGTGCCTAGCGAAAGGTAGTACCAAATGGCTTCGATCTGTTGGTCCGTGTCGCCGTCCAGAATCGAATGGAACGCCGAAACTCCGTCAGGCCATGCTGTCGGCATGACGGTTCGAGGCCGAAAGGCTCCAGGATTTCGAAGGTAACGATCAAACCACTGCGGTTGTAGTCGCTCATAGCTAGTCAGAAGTTCGATCCCTTGGTTGACTTTTGCCGCTCTTCCGTTGAATTGGTGACATGCTACGCAATTGGCCCCCTTATCACCAAGCAACTCACGGCCTGCCTCGCGAATCCGTTTTTCTTGTTGGCGTTCACGTTCGTTGCTGCTCTCTGGATTCGGGATCTTCATCTCGGAGCCGGGCAAGACATCCAATCGACGGAAGAGTTCCGGCAGATGCTGAAGGTTGGTCGGTCCATACTGAGGCATTCGAGTCGCCATATAGTGGCGAACGCTTTCACCGTCGAAGAGTACCTTTTTCATCCAAATCGGTTGCAGCTTGGCTCCCATCAAAGTGAGTGGTGGCGGGATGCGACCGTCGTCACCGAGATTCAATTCACTTCCCTTGAAGAAAGGGTTATGAGAATCATGCACACCGCCAAAATCATCGCGAACATGGCAAGCGATACAGTGAAAGGCCGTCAGTGTTTTGGCCATGACGAGTTGGTCCGAGTCGTCGATGCTTTCCTCACGAATGGCCGCAGTAATCGCCGAAACCTGTTGGATTTCGAGATCGAATCTCGGGCTGTGTCCGTTTGTCGAGTCCGTCTTTGTTGACAAGCAACCACGAGTGAGATCCGCCGTCTTCAGTGAGCCAATTTTTGCAGCCACATTGAAATCGGGGAGTGCGTGACATGCCGCGCAGTTCAATGTTTGAAAATATTTTTTTCCGACATCGATCAAGGTTGGATCAGGAGCGAGTTCCATACTCGGTTGCGATTGATCTTCAACGAGATAACTAGCGATAGCGAACGACTCTGAGGGTGTCAGTTTCATATCTGGCATGCGTCCTGAACTGCGAACTCGCAACGGCTGGAATAGAAATTCGCTAAGAGAATTCACGGTGTACTTCGCTGCGACATGCTCGAGTGAAATCGCGATCGGCTTGATCTTCTTTTTTGCACTGAGGACCGGATCTGGGTCCTCTTCCTCTTGTTCTTCCTCGTCGTTTCGATTGAGGTTTTGTTCTGTACTAGAGAGTGAAGGCCTTGGACCGTGACAGGCGATGCAGCCAATCGAGTGAAATAGCTCTTTGCCTTGTTGGGGATCGATAGGGCCGGAAGGCTCCGATGGTACCGCTGCTTTCGACTGTGCGACTAAAAAGTGAGTGAGAGCTTCCGCAATCTTTTGCCGCTCGGATTCAGGTCTTGCGGCAATCAAATCGGGCATGGTTGTCCCCGGATGAGCCTCCGTCGGTGACATAAGGAATCGTCGCAAGTATTCGGGTGAGACACGGGTCCCGACTTCCGTCAAATCGGGAGCCGTCTTTTCAGGCACGGAACCTGGTTCAACACCGGAATGACAAGCCGCGCAGCGGAGTTCCGAAATCAGCAAGCTTCCCGCTTGAATCTGCGTCAGAGGATGATGGCCAGCTAAAGCCGGGTCGCCCGCTGCAGCCTCAGAACTGGTAATCAAGAAAATCATCAACAAGCAGATTCTCTTCATGGTTGCTTTGTCGCTTTGCTTGTAACTCATTGGTTGTCTGCTGTGAAACCAAATTTATCGATAGAAGGAAATAGGGTGCGGTTTTACGCCGAGTTCGTCATAGTTGAAACCGCTTTCGAGCGGCCTGTAATCGCCGACGATGTCCACGCTGCGGGTGGAGGAGATGAACGTCTCCATCTCCATGCCCCAATAGGCTGCGTTGACCAGGAGTCGGCGCAGGCCTGGATTCTTCAAGTCGATACCACTGCCCATCGTACAGTGGAATACTCTCGCGGATTTTCCGTCAGTGGTTTTCCAAGGCTTCACCCAAGCAACGGGAAGTGGCTCGAGTGCTTCATTCGGAGGGTCTTCGGGGTTGCGGCCCATCAAGGGCTGGCCCCATACGAGCGAGGTGCAATCTACCGGGAGACGTTCGCCCTCTTTGTGGGTGCGATAGACATCGGAGTCTCCCCAGATATCGGAGACTCCTCTTAGAATCGGATGTTGACTATGCTCTTTGTCAAGAAAGCCTCGCGTCGAATCGGCATGCCATCGCCCGTGGTGGTTGAGGAAGGTTCCGCCAAGAACGTCCTCGCCCCATCGCACCTGCTTACCCTCGATCATGTAGGGAAGCGGACCGCGAAAGCCGTGATTGGCAGTACGCAATGCGATTATTGGCTTGCCGGAGTCTACATAATCCACAATCTGCTTCAATTCGGACTTGGGCAACGTGAGCAGTCGAGTGAAGAAGATAACAAGGTCCGCAGAGTCAAGTTTTTCAAGACCAGGAATATGATGTTCCTTGAACTCTGCTTCTTTTCCCTTCTCCGGATAAACCGGCAATGTTGGATCGACCTCGTCGCGATCATTCACGCCGAACAGTACAGTGCATTCGAATCCATGATGTGTGCTGAGAATCTTCGCTAACATTGGCATCGATTGCTCGCTGCGATACTCTTGTTCGGCTGCGATAAGCACGATGTGTTTCCCTTTTCCAGGGCCATCGCCACTCGGATAGGTCAGCCACGGCGCTCCATGAGGTTCAGGAGAATTGGATTCCTCAAGCAAGCCTCGATGGAAGAAGACCACATTGGTAGCATCGCTTCGTGCCTGAACAATATCCCGTTTGCCGTCGGCATCGATGTCGCCAGTAGCAATCCCATAGACGGCTCCCTTTCCATCGCCAAACGAAACCTCCTCAAATTGTGTGCCATCGTCTTTATTCAGAAAGACCCTACTGCCGCCGATTGAGTACCCGACCACTAAGTCGAGTCGATTATCCTGGTTCATGTCCTCAACAGCAATTGAATAGGCCACAAGCCTGGGATCTCCAATAGCGATCGTTCTGGGGAAGCTTCCATTGCCATCGTTCATACAGACCATGGTTCCAACCTGATCATCGCCAAAAACCAAGTCGATTGCTCCGTCTCGGTTTAGGTCTCCCGCCGCACAGGCTCGCGTTGATGAAAGATCGGGCCCAAACGTCCTGGTCTTTTTGAAACTCATTGTCTCATCGTTGAAGAGAACACGATTCGCTCCTGCATCTCGGTGTGGAACGGCAAGATCCGTGAGGCCATCGTTATTGAAATCTGCAGCGACGATGGTTGTTGCGGACTCGGAAGGGAGGGTGATCCAACCCTCCCTAGTGAAATTCCCTTGGCCATCATTCAGGATGATATAGCTTTGACTCTTTCGATTGGCGACTACCAGATCGGGGTATTGGTCGCCGTTCATATCGACCAGTCCGACGTTACGGGTATTCCAAGCCGGTTCACCCCAGGTACCAGAGAGAACAAAGTTTCCTCGACTATCGTTTTTGTAAACGATCTTTGCGTCGGGCTTATCGTTGCTTACGACAATATCCAAGTCATCATCCCTATCCACATCGCCCAATACTGCCGCATAACTGCGATCCGAACGGTCCCCAAGGATTCTACGTACGGGAAAGTTTCCACGACCATCATTGAGCAGGATTCGATTGTGGAGTGGCCAGTGCCGTCCCTTTGCCAAGACGATGTCCAAATCGCCGTCGCCGTCGAGGTCACCGATACTGGCGTTGGCAGAAGTTTCAGCCGAATCTTCCAGGTCGAGCTGTTGGAATGTGAATCCAGCGGTCGCCGGATACACGTTCCTCTGACTGGTGGTCTCGGTGTTTGTCACTGGCTTTTCTTGGATGCAGTAGAGATGCGTCCAGCTTCGTAGGAAGAGTTGATCGTCCACAGCCACAGGCGAAGCATCAAAAACGCCGGATAGCTCATTGGTCGCGATTATGTCCAAGGTTTCGTTGTCTTTTACGACGGTTGTTGTTCCTTCGCGACTGGTGAAATAGAAATGACCGTTGGCCAAAATCGGAGATGCATACATGGTGCGGATGCCCGTCAAACGTATTCGTTCAAGGAGCGGTTTCCCGGTGGTGGCATCGATGCAGCTAAGTACATTGGTGTTCCCCGCAGTCAAGAGAATCCGTGTACCGCTGAGAATTGGGGAGGGTACATACGGAGTTCCCTGTGTAACTTTCCAGCCAATCGTGTCACTCTCTGTGACATTGCCTCTTGAATTCAACGGAATCAAGCAAGCGAGCGAACCACGATAGCCACTCGTGCATAGGACGGAATCACCCACCCGAATAGGCGAAGGAATTGCGTTCACCGTTTGTCCCCCGCATTCCCAGAGAACGGTGCCATTGCTTGCATCATAACTTTTGACCGACCCTGTCCCATTGACGATCACTTGCTGCTTACCCTCAAAGGTCGTGACATACGGAGTATTCCACGAGCTAACCTCTCCTGCTCGATCTACTTTCCATTGGATCTGGCCTGTCTTCTTGTCGATCGCAGCGATGAAGGACCCTTCTTCTTGGTCCCAATTGATGATCACTGCGTCATCGGTCAGAGCCGGTGTGATTGCCTCTCCCCAGCCGTTTCGAGTTCGCAAGTCTCCTAGGTCGATTTTCCATAGCGACGCACCGTCAAGTGAGGAGCAAAAGACGCCGCGAGATCCAAAGGAAAAGTAAAGCCTCTCACCGTCGGTAACGGGAGATCCAGCCGCATAGGTATTGGTTTCGTGTTTGCCTTCGTGCGGAACCTGTTCAATGGCGATCTGCTGCCAAAGCTTCGTCCCAGACCTTCGGTCATAACTTGATACAACAAACTGATAGAAGAACTCGTCAGGGACTGTTTTGGATCGTTCGTCGATCACGATCGGAGCGGCACTCTTTCGTTCCGTTTTGACCGCCGACAGAACGAAAATCTGATTCCCGTACACGATGGGCGTGGCCGAACCTTCACCCGGCAATTCAACGGTCCATGCGATGTTTTTATCGTTGCCCCACTGAATCGGGGGAGTCGCACTGCTTCCCGCATGTCCATCATCACTGGCCCCTCGCCAATGCGTCCAGTTTTCCGCAGCGTTTGCCGGGGATGGAATGCACAAGGACAGTAACGAAATGATCGCGAAGTGCAAGGAGAATAGTTTCATCTGCAGGAAGCTTAGGATCGCTTGTTTCAACGTGCTACTCCCGATAACCCGCCAACCATGCAAGTCCGCATTCGATGCGAGAATGGCGGGATGTGCGAGGATGGCGGGATGACAGAGAACGAGTTTTGTTGAAAAACGTGGAGGTAAAGAATGTTCTTTTGTTGAGATTCAGCCATCGCAAGTCGGGCGAGCACGGATTGCGTAGGAATAGGACTCAAGGTGATTTTTTTGGTTTTCCAGGCGTGCGTTGTATTGAGTATGGCTGGATCGCTACATCATTCTGTTGCGGAGCGCCGGGAGTGCTGCGGCCTTCGTTGATGTACTTCTCCAGCAGCGTTTTCAAATCACGAACAACCTCTGGTTTCTCAGCGTAACGGTTGAGGCGTTGAGTTAAATCTTCGCGGAGGTTGAATAGTTCGCCGAGGTGAGGGTGCTGCGTGTATCCTCGCTCCTCTTTTAGCCACTGAGGTTCACCGTGACCACCGTTGTCGTCACCGCTGGGGGCGTCGATGAAGACCCAGTCCCCTTTGCGGATTGCGAACTTGCCTTGAGCACTATGATGTACCGTAGCCTCGCGAATGGGGGCTGAAAGTTTCTCGCCGAAAAGCACGGGTAAGACGTTGACACTGTCTTCGGCAGCGTCGTCCGGAAGTTTCTCGCCCAAGATAGCGGCAACCGTGGCAATGAAGTCCACATGGCATATGGTTTCATCGCTGACGGTGCCCGCCTGGATCTTGCCTGGCCATCGGGCAATGAAGGGGACTCGGTGGCCCCCTTCCCACGCATCGCGCTTGGCACCGCGGAGTTCGCCAGAGCTGCGATGTGCAGACTGTTGCACGCGATCATAGGCACCGGGATTCACCTCTCCCGTGATCTCAGCTCCGTTATCGCTCGTGAAAATGACGAGCGTGTTTTCCGCCACGCCGTTGCGTTCCAACGCATCGATCACTTGGCCGATGACCCAGTCGGTTTGATAAACGAAGTCGCCATAGGCGCCTACCTTTGTAGAACCTACGAAATCAGGTGTAGGCACGACGGGATAATGCGGCGACGTCAGCGAGAGATAGAGAAAGAAGGGCTTCTTCGCCTGAGCGGAGTCCGTGATCCATTTTACGGAACGGATTGTGAGCTCTGGCAAAATACCCTCCAACTTCCAGCCGGGAACCATGAGGCCAGGGATATTGAAATTGCCGCCTGTTGCGGGTTCGGACGGAATACCAACCGTGCGATCGTTCTCGATGAAACAATACGGAGGATAGTTTGGCACGATGGTTCCGAAGTAGTGATCAAATCCTCTCGTGATCGGACTTTCGGTGATTGACTTGGTGAAATCGACATTGCTCAAGGCGATCTGTGCTCCACCGTTCGGCGGCTTGCCATCCGTGGTAATGTAATTCAGACCAAGATGCCACTTCCCGATGCAGGCCGTTGTGTAGCCATGGCGTTGAAGGAGTTTGCCCACGGTCAGTCGATCAGAAGCGATAAGGGGCTTGTCCCAAGGCCCCAGCACATTTCTCTGCAATCTCGTTCGCCATGCATAGCGTCCCGTGAGCAAAGCATAGCGAGTGGGCGTGCAAACCGATGAGGGCGAATGAGCATCCGTAAATCGCATGCCTTCGGCTGCAAATTGATTGAGACGCGGAGTCGGGATCTTCGACTCTGGGTTGTAACAACCGAGGTCGCCATAGCCCAAATCATCGGCAAGAATGTAGACCACGTTCGGCGGTTCCTCTCCGGCCAATGCATTCGAACAGCTGGCGAGACAGAAAAGCAGAACGGCGAGTCGTATCCTATACGGGAAGGCATTCCTAATCATCGTGGCCCTGGTGCAAGGTTTGCTAGTAGATATCTCAAAATGCGCATTCGAACGTGAACCACGGTACCTTCCCCTTCACGCAGTCCATGGTCTCGATTGGGATAGACCATGTAGTCGAATGGCTTGCCCAACGAAATCAGTCGGTCGACTAAGCCTTCGATGATTTGAATGTGCGTATTGGTTTCACCCGAGCCTGTCATGATCAACAGCTTTCCTGTGAGCCCCTCAGCGAAGTTGATGGGTGCCGAACGCTCATAGCCATCGGGATTGACTTCGCGATCGCGCATGTAAATTTCTTGAAACCATGCATTGTACAGATGAGGCTGCGGCTTCGGGACGACGGCAATGCCGACATGGTATGAATCTGGCTTGCGAAATAGAGCATTGAGCGTGTTGGAACCACCTCCGCTCCAGCCCCAGATTCCGACGCGGTCGGTATCGATGAATGAGCATTGTTTAGCAAGCGATTTCAAACCCGCTTCTTGTTCCTCAGTAGACAGTGGTCCAAGGCTACCAAAGATTGCCCGTCGCCAGGCAGCTCCTTTAGGAGCAGGCGTTCCTCGGTTGTCCATGGACACCACGACATAGCCCATCTCTGCAACGACGCGATGGAAATCGATCTGCGCCGCTCCCCATTCGTTCAGTACCGTCTGCGCATGAGGCTCGCCGTAAACATAGATGAACAAAGGGTACTTTTTGGTTGCGTCGAATTCCTGCGGCTTGAGCATCCAAGCATCGAAGACGAGACCATTTTCGAGTTCGAGTTTCAGAAACTCGGCGGGCTGACAATTTACCGACTTCATCTTGTCGTGGATGTCTTGATTGCGTTCAAGGCTTCTCACAACCCGGTGCGACTCGACTTCGATCAACTCATGAATGGGTGGAGAATTCAGTTGTGAGAAGGAATGAATCGCCCGGTTGGCATCGGGAGAAAAAAGATAGCCGTGCGTGCCGATCTGATTTTCAGGCGAGATCATTTGTTGCGTTCCAGAACCGTCCAGAGCGACTCGATACAGATACTTCTGCGTCGCATCCTTTGGAGACGCGTAGAAGTAATACCAGCCCCGATCTTCATCGATAACTGCACGATCAATTACGTCGTAGTTTCCCGGTGTTAGCTCTGCAAGTTCCTCGCCTTCTCGCGAGTAGCGATAGGCATGCCTCCATCCATTTTTTTCACTGATGACGACAAACTCTTTGCCACCTCGTATCCAAACGAGCCCTGAATTTTTTCCCTGACTGGACTCAACCCAGGCATCGTCCGTTTCAGAGAAAATCGTTTTGACCTGTCCGCTCGGACTCACAAGTAGAAAGTCGCGTTTGTCTCGGAAGCGACTGAATTTCTCGACGAGCACTTCGTCGGAATTCCCTGCCCATTCGATCTGTCCCAGGTACATTCCTTCGTCAGGGCATTCCACGGGCAGCCAACTCAATTGCGTTCCGTCAACATTCACCACGCCGATTCGAAGTTTCTCAATGTTTCCCCCTACTCTCGCGAAGCGATGTTGCTGCACTTCTGGATAAGAAGGATCGCCCGGAACCAGCACCGACCTCTGTCGCACATCGGTGTAGTCCGCTGCGATGAACAACACTTTTAAACCATCTGGACTGAGGCTAGGATTGCGAAACTCGATATCTCGATCGGGTGGATTGGTTGCGAGTAAAATCTCCTTGGAGTTTTTCTGATCAATTGCCAATAGCTTCGCATCTCGCGATTCGATCCGAACCGCGCCCCGTGATGAACGACCTCCGTTGTTTGAGTCCAAGACTTTGTCGTCTGTGGAAGCGGCACGGCGCTCGCCCGTTCTCGCATCATAGAACCAAGGAGTTGGCTTCTTCGTGATCGGGTCGATTTCGTCGACAACGATTCCCGAGCTGTCGCTCAACCAAGTCGGTTGAAAGATCTTCGCGCGGAACTCGCCGCGATCATAGATCGCCTTCAAGCGAGCCTCAGCATGGTTTTGCCAACTCGAGTCATGAGCGGTTTGGGCAACTAAATCACGATCCGCAGTCAAGGTGAAGAATGTCAGAATCAACGTCAGCAAGACGCAAAAGTATCTGCAAGAAGAATTCATAAAACCCATAGGAGGAAATCTAGATGGATGTTGGAAGCCGAACGAATTTTGCACCAACTTAGCAAATTGCTGATGGCGCGGTGACTTGGCATGCCCCAGTCAATGAGCCGTTACGTGGCCCAATCGTTCGGCCGACACGCGTTGCGTTTTGCCGTTGTCGTTATCATATTGAGTTTGACTCATGGGGCACGGGCCGGTGTTGCGCCATCGATCGCCAGCCGTCGGAAAGATCCCTAGCTGCTCTTTTTCTCAAGTCTTGGCTGACGGAGTTGGTTGTTCCCACAGACTCACCCAGCAACAGATCCATTTGGAGATTTGTTCATACCAGTTTTTCACACCGGTTTACTGTCCACTTTTTTTGGGTAGAGTCAGTATCCAGAATCCGACGGTAGTGATTATCGCAGATTATTCTAGCCAAGCTAGTGAAGTTGGTGTAATAAACGAACCTTGGGATTTCCATCAGGAGTGAGACAAAATGAGCCTACAAACTGCCTTTGTGTGGACCGTTCTGGCTGGCATAGCTGCGGTGCTCTGTGTGGCTGTAGCGACACCTCGATGGCGGTCTCAGCCACCCGTTCAAGTGGTTGTGGATGCAAAACCAGAAACCTTCCAAAGGGAAAACGTGATGACTGAAAAAGCAATTTTGGCGGGTGGATGTTTTTGGGGAATGGAAGACTTGTTTCGCAAGCAACCAGGTGTTGTTTCGACGCGTGTCGGATACACAGGCGGTGATGTGAAGAACGCGACCTATCGCAATCACGGTACGCACGCGGAAGCCATCGAAGTGGTTTACGATTCGACCAAAACCGACTTCCGAAAAGTGCTGGAGTTCTTTTTCCAGATTCACGATCCAACCACCAAGAATCGTCAAGGCAATGATCGAGGCGCTTCGTACCGCTCCGCGATCTATTACACCAGCGACGCGCAAAAGCAAATTGCGGTCGAAACGATTGAGGATGTCAATGCATCTGGCATGTGGCCGGGCAAGGTCGTTACGGAAGTCGAACCTGCGAGTGATTTCTGGGAAGCGGAGCCAGAGCATCAAGACTACTTAGTCCGAAATCCAGGTGGATACACCTGCCACTTCCCACGCAAAGACTGGGTATTGCCCAAGCGAGCAAAAGACGGCGAGTAGTTGCCGAGTCGCTGCAGCGGCATCGGCGTATCGGTCGCCGGGACAACGAGCGTCAGGCTGAGCTCCCAAAAGATTGGGACCGAACAGCAGTTCTTCGGTAGCCCGAAACGGCTGTCGCGTTGCGTGGAACGCGTCTCCAAGGGGCCAAACCGAGACGGAAAATGACGATTTTTACGATTTTTTGGCCTGCTCGCAGGGCGATTTAATCGCCATTGGGCAAAAAAATTCCCAGGTTTTTTCGGGATTGGGGCATGGCCATTAACCTACCATCCTTTCTAGACTTAGCGGTCGAGAGGGTTTTGCTAGCATCCCTTCGCGAAAGTTTTTTCGAGGACTATTTTGGCAGAAGACAGGAAATTTTTCTGGCGATGCTAAGCCCATGGGTGGGCTGTGGAGCGGTTGATCGGTCGGTCGTCAGCCCTATACTGACCCCACGTATCGGACGTCGTTCGAGTTTGCCTATTCCGCAAAGTTGCCGCAATCGATTCCTTTTCGATCGCTGGGAACTGGGCGGATGAAACTGATTTACCTCCTTGATTTTGCCGGGTGAATCGAACGACACGTGTTGGATGGTTGCAATGCTAGCTCCAGGATGAGCCGGCATTCGAGAAGGACCTCGCAACCCAGCACCAAACGTTTTTGCTTGTCCCAAACATGGAAAGGGGGTTCCAAAATGTTGCACTTTGCAACTTTGGCACTGCTGATGGTTCTGACGGGAAGTGGTCCTTCGGAGGTTCTCGCCAGCGAAAGCTCAGGGCAGTTAAGCTACGAGGCTGCGTATCGCAAGGCTCAGGATGAAAGAAAGCTGCTGGTGGTTTTGGTCGGGGCAGACTGGTGCCCTGCTTGCAAGACCTTGAAAGCGGATACAATTGGCCCGATGAAGCAAGCTGGGGAGTTCGACGAGGTGGTGTACACCCAGTTGGACAAAGATGCCCAGCCGGAACTGGCCAACCAAGTGATGCAAGGAAAAGCTTTGCCGCAATTGGTGGTTTTTTGCGAAAGCGAATCCGGCTGGAAGCGATTCTCTCTCACCGGAATGCAGAGCGAGCGTCGGGTGAAGGAACTGCTGCGCAAGGCATCTGAGGCCCTCCCGACCAGCCGCTAGTTTCGAGGCCATTCGGGTTGAATTTAGTTTATGTTGCTCGACAAATTCTCAAATGTGGTGCGAGAAAACGTAGATCTCGCACCCTTCACATGGCTCCAATTGGGCGGCAACGCCAGGTACTTTGCGGAGCCTGTCAATGTCGAGCAACTGCAGGCTTTGGTTACCGCAGCGGCTACGATTTCATTGCCCGTTCGCGTTCTGGGAGGTGGCTCCAACATCTTGGTACGCGAAGCCGGATTCAATGGCCTCGTGGTTCAACTGACCTCGCCTGCTTTTCAATCCATTCGCTTCGATGGATCGCTAGTCACTAGCGGAGGCGGCGTGAAACTGGCGCACTTGATCACCGCATGTGTTGGGCACGGCCTGGGAGGGTTGGAACATCTCGTTGGCATCCCAGGGAGCCTCGGTGGGGCGCTTCACGGCAATAGTGGGACGGAGGAAGGCGATATCGGCCAGTTTGTCCGGCAGGCAAAGCTTCTTCGAAGGTCCGGCGAAATCGTATCGGTGGAGGCTCCTGGGTTGGCATTCTCGCACCGATGGAGCAGCCTCGACGAGTTGGTCATTTTGGAAGCAACCTTGGAATTGCAACCCGATGATATTCGTCAGTTGACCAAGCGGGAACAGACTTTCTGGATATTGAAGCGAAGCCGTCAACCCAATCATCCTCTCCGGTCAGCGGTTGCATTCGTGGATCCGGATGGAGCGTCCGCAGGGGACTTGATCCATCAAGCCGGACTGTGGGGAGCCGTCGAAGGTTCCGTGCAAATGAACTCGACGTATCCGAACTACATCACTGCAGGAACAGGGGCGACCAGCGATCAGGTTCTCGCATTACTTGAGCGTGTTCGAAATGGAGTCCACCAAAAGACCGGGGTTCGGTTGCAGACCCATCTCGCGGTTTGGTAACCGGTTTGGTAATCGATGGACTGGGAGTTGCGAAGCGAACCGGAGTCGACGAAGAAGCGGTCCCTGTCTCGAACTCCCGACAGCATCCGAAGAACTGGAAATCAGGGTGCCCGTTTTCGCAGCTTGCGTTGGAGGGAACGGCGATGAATACCCAAGCGTCGGGCCGCTTCTGAGATGTTGTTGCTGCAATCGGCCAGAACGCGATGGATATGCTCCCATTCGGCTTGGGCCAATGTAGGAACAGGGATCTCTTCATCGGTGTCAGGAACATCGACCTCGGTCCCGCCTCGCTTGAAGGCATTGAGAATGTCATCGACATCTGCGGGTTTGGGCAAGAAGTTCACGGCACCTAGGCGTATCGCATCAATGGCCGTTGAAATACTTCCAAACCCGGACAGAATTAATACTTGCACGTCGGGGTTGATTGTTTTTAGATCCTGGATGACGGTCAGTCCAGGTCGTCCTGGCATCCGCAAGTCGACGACAGCCAATTCGGTTGGATTTTGACGAAAGATGATCACCGCTTCATCACATGTTCCAGCGACCTCGACTCGAAAACCCCGCTCTTGAAATGCCTCCGCCAAACGATCGCGCAGAATGGAACTATCGTCGACGAGGATGATACTCGAAAAGGGTACCTTAAAATCAAGGGTCATGGACAGGTCGCGGGTAGGGAGCTCGATCGGACTAGAGATCCGCTCTATCTTAGTTCGTCGATGGAGACTTGTGGGAGGCGGCAGGCTCTGGATTCGAGTGATGTTCCTCGTAAAGGCTTCTTAATCCGACCAATTCTGCTTGAAGTTCCGTCCAGCCGTTCCGGTCCAACCATTTCCAATAACGGTCCAATGTACCGGGGAAATCGGCTGTGATGCGATTGTGATCGCGAGCAACCAACTGCGTTTCGTCGGGCAACGTCGACGGATCGAACGATTCGGGTACGGTGGCAGAGATCCGATGGATTTGGCGGATTTGTGCGACGAGTCCCGTGTGCACGACTCGGCCGCGACGAAGGATGGCGACGGCATCGCAGATTTCTTCAATCTCGCTCAGGACGTGGGAGCAAAAGGCGATCGTCGCGCCGCGTGCTTTGGCTTCCTTGACCAAATCCAAGACCATGGCGCGGACCGTAGGATCCAAGTTCGCGGTCGGTTCATCGAGAACGATGAGTGGGCTGGGGCAACTCATCACGCAGCAGATAGCCAACTTTTGACGCATCCCCGTCGACATGAAAGCGACACGGCGATTTAAATCGAGGTCCAATCGCTGCGCCAGTGACAGAGCCAATGGTTTGTCCCCTCGAGGATGGATGGTCGTAAAGAATTCCAAGCAGTCTTTCCCTCGCATCATACGAAAGAGTTTGGACTCGGCTGGCAAATAACTGACCACTCTTCGAACTTGGACGCTCTCATGAATGCAATCCAAATCCTGGATCCAAGCGCTGCCTGAGGTCGGCTTCAAGTAACCGAGCAAACAACGTATCAACGTCGTCTTGCCGGCGCCATTGGGGCCGAGCAAGCCAAAGACGCATCCTTGGTCGATATCCACGCTGCATGCATCCAACGCGAGAAATTCGCCGAATCGTTTCGATAGGGATTCGACGCGCAGGATTTTCGATGACACAACTGTTCTCAATAATGTGGTACAGGTGAATTCAATTCGATGACGCAGAAACACTAGGCAGGAGGACCCCACATGCGTTGGACAGCATGGTTCGCAAAACCTTCCTAAGGATGAGAACACCATCGTTCGAAGAAGTCCCTGATAAGACGATGCTTACGGGTTGCTCCGTCGCCATGGATGAAGATTCTCGATCGGTGTTTCGATTGCAGAATGGCACTTTAGCAAATCCAAAAAGTTTTTCAGCCGATTGGTACCCGATTTGTTGATGGTTTCCTTTGCACACGCGAAAAATGCAATGGGTTGCCGCCAAATGCGGTGCTGGTGGCAACCGGAAGTCTCAACTCTCCGGAGGCAAGGCGATGTTATCACGCAAGAGAATTGGATTGGGTTTAGGGTTGCTGGTGGCGGGATTGGGCATGGGGAATCCTGCATACGCGGGTCAGCCTTATGGTCGGCATTCGCATCATTGTCATCCGCAACCGCGTTCTGCTCATTACGGCTATGTGCCTCAGGTTCGCATTGCCTATCCACAGCATGGGATGGTCGTCCCGAACTACCCCTATGCGAGGCCCACCGTGATCCGCCAGGGCTACGGCAACTATGGAAATCCGCAATTTGGATACGGCGGTTTTAACCGTGGATTTAACAGCGGGTTTAACGGCGGATATGGCAGTGGGTATGGGTCTTACTATCCTCAGAACAATGGATACCGGACCGGGGGGTGGCCAGTGGGTCCATCCTTTGGCGGCGGTGGCTTTCCCATGGGGCCATCCTATGGGGGTGGAGGTGGCTGGGGCGTCTCGATCTACGGTCGATAATGCCGATTGACGCGCCCATGAATGACCCAGTTCGCAAAATCGGCCTAGAGCGTTCAAACGGGCAGAGGAACGGCTTTGCCTCTGCCCGTTTGCCTTGTGAAAGCAGTCGGTGAGGATTACAGTTTTGAGGGAGGTTTGATGCTTTCCCACGAATCCTAACGAATCCATAGAAGCTGCCAATCGTATGTCGGAAGCAACCAAGGAGGAACCACTCCGGTATTATGGCGGCTCAGATCGATTGGGATGGGGACAATTGGTCGAGGGGTGGCAATCGCGGGAACTACTCTGCAGTTTCTTTCTTCGCGATCTGCTAATTCGATATCGCCAAGTCTTCATCGGCGTGGTGTGGGTACTGGTGCAACCCTTGTTGAGCACCTTGATTTTCCTAGGGCTGTTCTTCGTATTAGGTACCAATCGTTCCGAGTCTGGGGCTTCCACATGGCAGTATGCTCCGGTGTTGCTGGTCGGAATGTTGTTTTGGCAACTGGTAAATAACAGTTTGCGCGATGCAACAGGTGCGCTGGTGAATTACCGGCATGTCGTCACCAAGATTTACTTTCCCCGAATGTTGTTACCTCTCTCCTGCTTGCTTTGCGCTGTATTTGATTTGCTCGTCGGGTCGATGTTGGTTCCATTGACGTGTTGGTTTGCAGGAGTCGCCATCCATTGGAGTACGGCATGGGTCGCGAGCCTAGCAGTCGCGTTCTTGATCCTTTTTTGTTTTGGGTGCATTCTTTGGTTGTCGGCGCTCAATGCTCATTACCGCGACGTGGGATATGCACTGCCGTTTGTATTGCAGATCGGGATGTTTGTTTCCCCGGTTGTGTACGACGCGGCTCGTATTCGATCATTGATCAGTCCCGCTGCGATGCTGTTGTACGAAGCCAATCCGGTTGCTTCAGCGATTGGAATCGCCCGGTGGGCAATCTTTGGGCAGCCCGCACCCAGTGTTTGGGGGTTGTTGCTAGCGTCCTTTACCACGGTCCTTCTGGTGATATCGGGATTGGCTTGGTTTCAGCGGGCAAATCAATGGATAGCGGATAGGATTTAAGATGTCCGTATCGAGTAAGTCTGGCGTTGCCATTGATGTCGATCGAGTTTCCAAGCGATTCAAGCTGGGCGCGGGCAACGATTACGGCCGATTGACAGAGGCTGTTTCTGCTAGTGCACGGCAATGGCTAACCCGTGTTTTTCGGAACCCCTCGCGTGCTCCGTCGGCGGATTTAAAAGGGGCGGCAGATGTTCGAATCGATGGGGATTGGTACTGGGCGCTTCGGGACGTAGGATTCTCCGTTCGGCATGGGGAAATCGTAGGTGTCATCGGCCACAATGGCGCGGGCAAGAGCACACT
>Ga0194055_10001941_pt1 | contig 16607 bp, 2 predicted proteins | sample SepL449m_MetaG_FD_155482 | JGI IMG/M metagenome (GOLD analysis project Ga0194055, IMG submission 155482) | Anoxic zone freshwater microbial communities from boreal shield lake in IISD Experimental Lakes Area, Ontario, Canada - Sep2016-L442-9m | ecosystem: Environmental > Aquatic > Freshwater >... | reverse complement strand
ATGAGCGAGCCGTCGCAGCAGATCGAACTGGTCGCCAATATCGATCGCAAGCATCTGTCGCAGCTCATCGAAGCCATGGCGGCCGATGATCGCGTCGACCTGCTCGAACACATGGATGAAGAGCAACTGGAGGCGCTGCTGCCATTGATGGCTCAGGCCGAACGCGATGAAATTCGCAAGATGCTGTCGTACCCGGAGAACTCCGCCGGGTCGATCATGACGACGGAATATGCATCGCTTCCCGAGAACATCAGCGTCAGCGAAGCCCTCAGTCGATTGCGGCAGCAGGCTCCCGATAGCGAAACGATCTACTACATCTTCGTGATCGACGAAGCGCGACATCTGCATGGCGTGATCACGCTGCGCGAACTGATCCTCGCTCGCCCCGCAGTCCTGCTGGCTGACGTCATGCGCCGCGACTTCATCGCGGCACATGTCGGTGATGACCGCGAAGAAGCGGCGCGGATGATCGCGAAGTTCGACCTGATTGCTCTTCCCGTTCTGGACGAAGAGAGTCGTCTGGTCGGGATTATCACGCACGACGACGTCCTGGACGTGATCCAGGAAGAGGCGGCGGAAGATGCTTATCGCCAGTCCGCTATTCAGCCCCTTGAACACGGATATCTGTCGACGCCGCTGCTGACGATTGCCTGGAAGCGTGGTATCTGGCTGCTGGTCCTGTCAGTCATGGCACTGGGAACGGCGACTGTGATGCGGGCCTTTGGCAAGGCGGAGCATGACTCCAACTGGCTCGACTGGTTCCTGCCGCTGGTGCTGGCCAGCGGGGGTAATACGGGTTCTCAATCCGCCACCCTGGTGATCCGTGCGATGGCGATGACGACACTAACGCGGCGCGATCGAGTCCGGATGGCGATGCGGGAATTACTGACGGGGATGATCCTGGGAGTCTGCCTGGCGTCGTTCTCGTGGGTTTCGATCCAGTTCCTGTTCGGTCGCGACTGGATGCAGGCGGGTGTCGTGTCACTGACGATTGCCCTCGTGGTGACGATGGGAACTGTCACAGGATCACTATTGCCGATGTTCTTCGAGTCACTCGGAATGGACCCGGCCATCATGTCGAACCCACTGATCGCATCCCTGAGCGATATCGTGGGAGTCGTGATTTACTTCTCGGTCGCGATCTTGCTGTTGTAAGAGCGCCCCAACGCAGGTAACGATATTTGTCGCTGAATTCGTGAGGTTCGAGATAGTCGTGGTTCGCTCCGCGAACCAACGCTCCTTGGTTGATAGACTTCTGATGACGTGGCGAACAATTGGGTTGCCATCATAAGAAAATGCGGCGTTGGTTCGTGGATAGGATGTGAATTTATTCGGGGGGTGGCAGGGTCAGGAGCGAAGCGGATGGCCCTGAAAGTTTGAGCGTGCCCTCCTTTTCGGGGCCTTCCCGTTGGTCAGACCCCGCCACCCAGCCGACTTCGGAAAAATGGCAATCACGGGACGTCGAATTCGAGGCTGAGGCGGTGACACAGCAAGCGCGAATCGAGGCATTCCAGATGCCGAAGGCGTCACAGATCGTAGCCGCGGGTCAAAGCGGTCAAAGCGAAGCGGCGACCCCCGGATCGAAGAATGCGATAACACAAAGCATCCTGAAGGGATGCCAGATCGCGTCGTACCAAGTACTCCGAAAAGTAGAGGACAGAGGCGTCGCCGTCGCCGCTCCACTCATGGAAACCCCAATTTTAGCCTGCAGAAATGCTTCACAGCGTTGCCCAAAGGACCGGAAAATCTGTTAGGGAAATCCCAGTTTCTCTGGACGTCGAGAACGAGGTCTAAGCCGTCAGTCACATCATGTCAAAATTGGGCTTCAGCCAGCGAAGGCCCCTCGGGACCATCGGATCGTTGCAGAGTCGATCGGTGGTGTCGACGACTCTGTCCTCTACTGTTCGGAGTACTTTGTATGGGAGTCGGAGCTGCGCTCTGACCCTGTCGTTTATAGACAACTCGATCAGTCTTGCAGACCATAGGCGATCCGGTCAGTGACGAAGTCGGTCATTCGTCGGAAGCCGATCCAGAGGGATTGGGGGCGGATGAGGAACACTCATCTCCGCTGATTTCCACTGATCAGGCAGAGAAAGAAATGGCTTTGACGACATACTGTTTCGACGCATACGGGGGCTCGCGTCCTCGTGTTCGGGATCAGCGTGAATTAGCGGAGATCAGTGTTCCAAAATTCTTCCTTCCTCCAGAAAGGCGAGCCACCTCAATTTCAGGAAGGCCACACCTGCCATGGGGCGGGTTTGAATTGGCCGCGGGCGACTTTGCTCACACTCAGATTTCGGGGTTGGCGGTTCCCCACTGGTCGATAGCAGGCCCACTGATCAAGAGTTGGTAGATCTGGTTCCCGCTCCATTAGTCCACTCCTCCGTGTCGCGATGTCGGCGTCGCCTGGCCACGTTCATTCAATTCTCGCTTCGCATGCGCACTCGCGGCATGGTGCATCGAAAGCGATCGCACGATCATCATCGCTCAGTCGAAGCCTCAGCCACGAGTTTGTCCGATTACCGTGATACCGCTGCTATTGGATCGGGCGTTCATTCCAGCCACCGATATTCACCGCATCCTCGCCCGACTTGACCATTCAACGGCAGATGAACCGAATCGCCTGGATTTCAACGATCCGCGCGGGGCTCATTCGTGCAACTCGTCGCCCACAAGGTCGTGATTCGTGAACACATTTTGCGGCGAGAAACGCCAACGGAGGAACAGCCAGTCGCGCGCACCTGTTTTGCCCGTTTGGCATCTTTGGCGGAAGGTGGCCAGTCGCTCGACTCGCCGGTGCGAGACGATGTCACATCAAACATCGTTCGTCCCACGCTCGGTCAATTGTGAGATGAGTCGCTGGCAACGTTCCCACTCCCTCCACGAAGAACACACAACGTCGTCTGACCAGGTACCCCGAGGCAAGGGTGCCACGTGACACCGACTTGGCTGAGGCAACGATCGCGTTTGCGCTGATGATGCCTGAGGCACGCCAGTGGGATGACCGCGAAGGGGGAAGCGTGACACTTGCCCGTCTGGCGGAACTGTTGATCGACCAGTAGACATCCCACGGCGAACCATACGCAGGTGATGCATCGGTGGGACGCGACCTCTATGCACTGTCGCTGCTTCTCCGGGTCGACGATCAACGGGGAATCTTATCTCAATCGCATCGTGATCTCGTTTGGCAGTATCTCGCACGAATGACTCAATGTGTGTTCAACACCCCGCTGGCTGCAGGCCACGGGTATACGGTGTTATCTGGGCAGGAAGTTCAAGCTGTGATCGCCAACTTGGAATGGTGGCCGTTTCACCACCAGGCCTTCGCCCTCCTTATGCCGTTCACCAACGAACGCCGAGATTGTCTGCGTCGACGTCCGGGCCAGACAACCCTCGCTGACTCAGCCGACGCGCCGATCATGGTTCGACCCATCAGCCGGAACGCACTAGCGTCCGGTTCGAACCGTGGTCTAACGCCCAGCGGCTGCTTAGTATTGGTCTAAACCGAATTCTTACGAATTCAGCTACGATGGTTCGTCCACTCGTTCGGTTTTGGTGGTACCTATTTCGTTCTACCGCCCCTTCAGGGCTCAGTGTTCTCGTGGATCTTGTCCCCGGGGCGTTGCGCCGGGCTGCGATAGAATGCCCCTGTGGGGCTTTAAAGCGAATACAATTCCACGCCGACTCCCCCCACCTGATCTACCGCGTTACATCGCATGGCCCCATAGAACACCACTGTTGAAACCATTGTTCGCAAACGCCAACGGCGTGTTCTATCGCAGCCCAGAGAGCATCGCCCGGCCCGAAACTCTGGGCTCAGTCGTCGAGCGACTTGGGCAAATCATTCGTGGCCGGGCGATGCGTGCCTTACATTCCAGAATTGCCAGCGATCCCAACTGCCGTCGAGGAAAAAAAGCAAGATGTCGCGCGGCTGGTTGCCTTCGCGCTGCAGCGGTCGTCGGGATTAATCGAAGATCCCACTCCCGCTCACAGCGGCAACCAGCTAACAGTCCGGGGATACTATAAGGGCAACGCCCTGGGTTTTGGCGTGTTTCAATCACGAAGCCCTGCAAGGGCGACCTCATTTTAAAATCCGACGCCCCGGCAAATCGTTACCTGCGTTGAGTGCCACAAGGCCTCTCGTCAAAGAAGGGATCTCGCGCCGAATTGGCCAGGTTAAACTCGGAAAAGGGAAGGTGCGTGCTGACTTTTCGCCGCCATGATCGGCGATTTCTACCGCTCCAGATCTGCTTCGGACTGTGGCAGTCTCATTTTCTTAAGGCGAACTCAAAAAAGGCGTCGAGTTCGGCAATAGCTGCCAAACCGGTCTCTGGGACCCGCATTCGGCCATTTACAGTCCTTTTGCGTGATGATCAAACGAGGTTGCAATCAGTCTGCAACATATTTCAATGAAATAGCTTACGACACTTCAAGCCAATTCTTCCGCCCATGCTGCTACCCCGCAGTCTTTGCCCAAACCACGCACCTGAACGTCGCCATGATCGGCAATGTCTGCTGTTCACGTCAAAGACATCCCCAAAAACGTCCCGATAACCGTCAAAACCCGCAAGGTTCATCTCATCCTGACAAACAGAAATAGCCGAATAACGAGGAGACGCACTACATTCGTCATTGTCCGCGCTGTCGGAATCGGCGGATGTCGTGCGAGTTTTGAGGCTAGGGCTCATGCGAGCCCACGGGACGGAGTCACCCAAGCCAGTTCTGGTGGAGAGAGGCGTCCATGCATCGTTTGAAAGTCAGTCTGCTGTGCCTGTTGTCGTTCACATTCACAGGCGCGGTCTATTCCCAGTCTGGGGATCCACAGTCAGACACGGCCGGCACGGCCTCGTACAACCAGTCGCAACTCAGCCTGACCGGGGGGGTGACCCCGGGTCCGGGAACCTACTTCAGTCTCCGTCATATGACGGGTGACGGAGTCGGTTACAACGGGAGTTACTCCAATCTGGGGGCATTTATCCCCTATTGGACAGACGACAACACCATCCTGGCACCTGACATCCGCCTGATGCTCGGTAACAACAGCACTGTCGGGGGCAACGCGGGCCTGATTGGCCGACGTTACTTCGACAATGTTGACCGGATCTTCGGCGCGGCAGCGTTTATCGATGTCGACCAGAGTTCCTATCACAATACCTACCACCAGGCGACATTTGGCTTGGAAACATTGGGACAGTACTGGGATGCCCGAATGAACGTTTACTACGTTCCCGGGACTCAGGACAAGTTCCTGTCCAATGGAGCTGCACTCTGTGTGGGTGGCAATCCTCACTTCGCGGGAAACAACATCGTTTTCACCGGTCAACAGGGCGTCCTGCGTGAAACCGCGATGAGCGGGATGGACGCCGAATTCGGCATGCCACTGATGCAGCAACTGTCGTGGCTGCGATTCTACGGTGGTATGTACTACTACCGCGGTGCCCAGGTTGCACCAGCGATGGTTGCCGGGCCAATTCCGAATACAGTTGCCAATGACACATTCGGCTTCCGCGGCCGGATGGCGGCATTTGTGAGTGATGATCTGAAGCTTGGTGTCCAGGTGACCACCGACCAGATCTGGGGCACCAACGTCAATGCGACTGTCGAATTCATGTTCTCGGGATTCAAGCCGACTCGCTACTTCCCGAACTTTTCGACTCGCGAACGCATGCTGGCTCCCTGGGAACGTAACTGGAAGATGGCTATCAGCCAGTACGGCACAGCTCAGAACACAGACGTGGTCGCGGTTAATCCGACGACCGGCAAGCCCTACTTTGTTTCGTTCATCGATGACTTGAAGACGCCGACCCCAGGTGGTGGCGACGGAACGTTCAACAACCCATTCAACAGCTTCAATCATCCGAATGGTATTCCCGGTGCCGACATCATCCTCGTCGATCGAGGAACCTCCACGGCAGCCAATCCTTATCTCGGCACGATGAAACTGTTTGACAACCAGATCCTGGTGGGAGAAGGGGGCAGCATTGCTCCGATTCCACTGCTCGCCAGTTATGGAGCCTGCTCTGTCAACAACAGCTTTACACTGCCCGGTCTGGATGGCAGCGGGAACTACCCGTATGTCAGCAATCCAAATGGCAATGCGGTTACTCTCGCGAACAACAACGAAGTCACTGGCTTCCACATCATCAATTCGGCGGGCGACGGGATCTTCGGCAATGGTGTTACCAATGCCAACCTGCATAACCTGGACATCACCGGGAACGGTGGTCGCGGGATCAACCTGGTCAACACCTCGGGCAATGCCGCGTTCCAGAACGTCAACACCAGCGGTAACGTTGGCGGCGGGATCTTCCTGTCCGAAACCAACAAGAATCTGAACGCCAGCTTCCTGAAGGTCACTGCCAACAACAACGGTGGCCGTGGGGTTGATATCAACGGCAACGGTGGTGCTGTCACTCTGACCGCGACCGACGGCAACCAGCCTCTGCAGGCCAGTGGCAACGGTCTCGACAACCTTGCGATCACCCTGCTGAACAATGCCAACTTCGCAGGAAACATTGTCGGCGGAACGTTCAACAACAGCGTGAACGGTGACGGGATCCTCTTCTCGCAATCCGGTGGAACGGGAGTCTTCAATGTCACCGCTTCGCAGCTCAATGGGAACGGTGTCGATGGTATCGGACTGTTCGGCTCCAATGGCAATCAGTCTACGATCAGCATTATCGACAGCCAGCTCAAGCTGAACGCTCGCGACGGGGTACACCATGTCCTGACGACCGTCTCCACTCACAACCTGACGCTGGACCCCTCTGACATCAGCAGCAACGGTCGCGATGGTTATCACTATGAAGTGTCAGGCCTGTCGACGTTGACCGACACGATTGCGAACAACCTGATGGTCAGCAACGGTCGCAGTGCATTCTTCGGCCTTGTCGACACTTCGAAGGTCGATCTGACGATTTCAGGTATCACCGCGACAAATTCGGGGCAGAGTGGATTTGCACTCGATGCCACTAACAGCAGTCTCTATAACGCGACCATCTCGAATAGCGTCTTTAGCAACAGCGGAGCCAACGGTTTCATCGTGGCATCACGTAGTGGTTCGAACACCGCTCTCAATCTGCTGGGTGTGACCGACAACAGCAATATTCAGAACGGTGTTGCGTTCCTGGCTGATAACGCAACCTTGACCTTTAACGCCGCAACCTCGGCGTTCAGCAACAACTTCGCGAACGGCTTCGTCGGCACGGTGCAGAATGCTGGTACGACAAACCTGGCAACCAGCGGTGGTTCGCTGATCAATGGAAACACCCAGAATGGTGTCTTCGTGACAACCACCGGTTTGTCAAACATCGTCGCCTCGTTTGATTCCACTGCGATCAACGACAATACGAATGGTAACGGGATTCGCTTGAGCATGGACAATTCGCCAGCGAGCAGCCTGTCGCTGACGGGAACGACCTCTCTGAACCACAACGGTGCCAACGGACTGCTGGTCGATGCGTCGACCAACACAGTGTTTACACCAAACATTGTTGGAACTTCGATCCAGCGGAATGCTCTCGACGGCATCAAGCTGAACGTCAACAGCGGATCTACCGTTGGTACCCTGTCGAACGCAGGTGTGATCAGCAATGCGTTGATCAGGGACAACAACCTGAATGGTGTGGAAGTCAATGTTGCCGGAGTTGGCAGCACCAGCACGCTGGTTCTGAACAACGATCAGATCACCAATACTGCGGGTAAGACACCTCAGCAGATTGGCTTCCTGTACAACGTGACCGCTGGCGGAAATCTGAACGCCTCGCTGGGTGGCGGAACAACGCTTGCGAACCATGCCGCCAACGCCATTAATGGAAACGTGGTCGGAACAGGGGTTGCCGGATCGTCCACAGCAACGATTCTGCTCGACGGTGTGAACGCCAGTGGCAACACCCAGAACAACGGTGTTCTGTCTGTCAGCAATGGCGGCTTTATGAACTTCACCGCTCAAAACCTTTCGGACTTCTCACGTAGCGTGAACGGCTCGGGGATGGTCGCCAGTGTCACCGGCGTGAACTCCACGATGTATGTGGAACTTCAGAATACGGCCTTGAACTTCAACAAGGTCGTGGGCTTCAGCGGTAACGTGACCGAAGGTGTGGCTCCAGGCGTCGGTCAGACGGGGGCTTCGCTCAACGTCTGTCTCGACGGATCCAGCGTTTCGAACAACACCCTGCAGGGGATCCTGGTCAACGCCAGTGGTCCAGGTGCAACCGCCTCGTTCGGTGTCGGAACAACGACACCAGGTTCGGCCTCCAACGTGAACTTTAACGGCAGCGAAGGTGTGCTGGCGAACGCGATCAACGGCGGGATTGTGAACTTCCGCTCGGTTGGCTCTCACTTCGACCACAACGGTCAGACTGTCGCTTCGGACGGTTTGAACTTCGGTGGCAACAACGGAACGATCCGAACCCTGTTCTCCGGTGGGTCGGCGGACTTCAACACCAGAAACGGTCTGCGGGTCGGTCCTGTGGCCCCTAACCTTTCAACGAACAATTCTGACCTAACTGTCAGCCTTGGCAATGGCTTCTCGGCATCCAACAACACCGGGTATGGCCTGGTGATGGATGGAACGGGTGCCAACAGTGCCAACCTGATCAATGATCCGAACAGCCCCCCGATCGTGCTGACCGGGAACGGCCTGGGAGCGGAAAATCTGAACTTCGCATCGGCGAACCAGGTCTTGTTGCAGTTGCTCGGTTCATTCAGCAACAGCCCGGGTGACGGTGTCAACCTGACGTTTAACAACATCACCACCGCCATCGTTGCGATCAACGGCCTCGGCAACGGGACCATCGACAACAACGTGGGCAACGGTATTCACGTGACGATGAACAACGTCAAGAACACTGCCATCACGGTTTCGGGCTACAGCAGCATCAGCAACAACGGCCTGAACGGGATTCTGCTCGACATCAACGGGTCGGCTCCTGCGACACCAACGCTGGCTGCAATCGAAATCGCCGGCATTCCTGGCGGTACTCTGATGGCCAACAACCAACTGAATGGTGTGAACATCAACCTGCTCAATACGACGCTGGTTGATCCGTTCAACAGTCTGCCAGGTGTCAACCTGACCTCGCTGACCTTGACCGACAACGATTCGCTCAACGCCTGTATCCCACTCGCCGTCGTGCTGCCACCTGGCCAGGGATTGACCCCGACCGCAGCGTTGAACATCACTGGCTTGAATGTCCAGAACACAGGAGCTGGCGGTGGAACGGGCGGGATCACGGTTGCTGGAACTGACACCCGGATCGTGCCGAACGACGCCTTTATCACGAACAATACTGTCAACGGAAGTGCTAATGGTCCCGGAATCAGCATCTCGTTGAACGAAACGGTTGCTCCCACCGGTCCGATCGCCAGCGGCGTGACCATCAGCGGTAACACAGTGACGAACAACAATGGCAACGGCATCACATTCAGCGTCACGAATGCCGTTCCGATCAATGTTGCGACAGCAGACAACCTGCACATCGACAACAACATCGTTTCAAACAATGCCAGTGACGGCATCCTGGTGAACCTCAATAACCCTGCCGGTTCGGTGACCACCGCCAATGGAATGCAGTTCAATGGCGACACGATCACGGGAAACGCAGGAAGCGGACTCGACATGCTGCTTAGCAGCACCACGGTTGCCGGATTCACATCCAGCAACATGACGATTGCCAACAATGACCTCAACGGTTGGAACCTGATCATGACGAAGGCCAGCGGGATCACCGGTGGCAACATCACGAATGCTTCGATTCGTAACAACGGACTGGACGGGATCAACGTCGATGCCAGCGATGGAACGACATCGCTCTTCGGTAACGTGGCTGGTCCAATCAACTTCACCACGTCCCAGATCATCGACAACGGCCAGAACGTGGTTGGTGCCGATGGACTGCGGTTGCGTCTGTACGGCGGATCGAGTGGTAACATTCAGTTTAACTCATCCCTGATCGGCAACACGGTTCCAGCTGCCACCCAGACGAACGGCGTCGACTTCATCCTCGGTTCTGCAGGGTTCCCAGGTGGCAACCTGACCGCCGCGTTCCTGAACAGCAATGTCTCTGGAAATGACGCCGACGGAATTCTTGGCCTGATCAACGGGACTGGCGTCGCTGGCCAGTCGTTTGCTGACATCTCACTCAGCAACAGTAAGGTCCAGGTCAACAACGTGGCAGGTATCGATCTGGCGGTCAACAATGCTGGTCGCCTCGGATTGATCATCGCCAACAACAGCCTGGTGGACACCAACGGCAGCGACGGCGTGCACATCAATGCGACCAACGCTAACACCACTGTCGATGGCTTCATTCTCGATTCGTTCCTGACCAACAACGGCCAGACGACCCCACCCGGTTTGGGTAACGGTTTGACCGGCAACTTCGACAGCGGTGCCAAGGGTACCTTCACCGTGACGAACGCCACGATTGGAAACACTGCTGTCGGCGGTGCTCAGCAAAACGGTTTGATTTTCAACGTCAATCAGAACGCTGTCGCGACAGCGACCAACGTGAAACTGGACATCCTGACCAGCACATTGTCGAACAACGCCGTCAGCGGCCTGGCAGGCAACATCACGGGTAACAACGTCGGACTCAATCCAACGAAGGGGATGGAAGTCACCATCAGCCAGTCGACACTGGACAAAAACGGTGGCAATGGTGCCGCGTTCCTGGTCAACAACGGGGCGTTGCTGCAGATGTCGGTTGATAACAGCTTCATCACCGGTAGTGGTCAGAACGGAATGTTCGTCGACATCAGTGACAAATTCTCGCTGGCGGCGATCGACATGGCAGACTCTCAACTGAACAACAACGGAACAATCCTGTTCCCAGGTGATGGTTTCAACGCCACTGTCGCGACCGGTGCCACACTGAATGTCTGTGCTGAAACGACAAACGGTTTCCTCCAGAAAATGAGTTTCTCGGGGAACACGGGTGACGGCTTCGACGTGATCGTCAGTGATCTCGGATCGCGTTCCGACATCGACTTCCACAGCGTGATCGCCGGGGCCAGTGCCGCAGACGGATTGATCGGCAACACCCTGAATGGAACAAACGTCTCTGTGTTCAACGGTGGCGAATTGAATTTCCGAGCCAACACGTCTCACTTCGATGGCAACCAGGGAGCAGGTCTGCTCGGTTCGGTCAATGATCAGAATGGCCAGAACACGATGGGCCGGTTCCGCATCATCGGCGGCACGGCTGACAGAAACCTAGGCGACGGCTTCAGCCTGAGTGCAACCAACACGACAATTGGACCGGTCGGTGTCGCAACCCTGACTGCCCAGTTCCAGGCCGACGACCTCGGCACCGGGATTTCGGCTCAGAACAACGGTGGCTTCGGCTTGAACTTTGTTGCCTCGAACCTGACTCCACCTGGGGGCGGAATCGTCGGCAACCTGCTCATGACCGGCGGCAGCACGCTGCTGGGTAACGGTGCCGGAACCTTGAATGTGAACATGAACGGTGCTGATCAGGCAATCATCGGCCTGTCCGGAACGTTCGACGGCAGCACGACCGGTGACGGAATCCATATCGATCTGCAGAACATCACCGGCCTGGCCCTGGTGTCGCTGCAAGGTCCTGGTGAAGTCCGCAACAACGCTGGTGACGGGATCGATGTTTCGATGAAGAATGTCGCCCAGGGTGGCGTCTTCATCGGTGGCTTCTCGGATGTCAGTGATAACGGTACCGGCTTGAACTCGATTATCGGCCAGGACGGTATCAAGGTGACGATGGATAACGTCGCACTGGGTGCAGTCACGATTGATGCCCAGACAGCAACGTTGCCTGCAAATATCATGAACGTCAGCAACAACACTGGCAACGGTGTGAATGTAATCGTCAACAATGGCAGCGTGATCGACAACACCGCCTTCAACGGGGTGCTGGGAGCCAAGCTGGTTTCTGTGATCGAGTACATTGCACCCGATGCACCTTGTCCAACACCATTGCCGAATCCGCTGCTGAACACGATCAACGTCAACGCCAGCACCGCACTGGGAATCGCGTTCACGCCGACCCTGGCGATTCAGAACCTGAACGTCAACAACAACGGCAACAACGCCAACAGCACGGGTGACGGTATCGTCCTGACGGCCGACACCCTGGCCAAGATTGTTGGTACACCAACGATCAACAACAACACGATCACCAACACTGGGCTGAATTCTACGCAGAAGTCCAGCGACGGGATCCGGGTGAACATCCTTGGCAATGCTGACGTGAAGAGCGTCGATCTGGTGACGAACGACGTTGAAACCAACAACGGTAACGGGATCAATGTGATCGTCAATAAGGCCCCGACGCTCGCCTCGCTGAACATCTTCAACAACACGATTCTGAACAACACCGGTGGGCTGGGGACATCCGGGAACGGGATCGTCGCCAACTTGATCGATGCCAGTGCCCTGGCGACGATCATTGTTGACAAGAACGATGTCGAAGGAAACAAGGGTGACGGCTTCCAGATGCTGAACCCAAATACGGGTGCCACGAACCTGGCCGTCAACTTCACGCATGACCTGTTCATCGGAAACGGTTCGATCGTCCCGCCATCCGCCTCGACGACTTATCCAGCCGGGGGAATGGGGATCGACATCGTCCTGAACAACCTGAACGCAACCACGACGACCGTCAATGTCCTGAGCGATGCACAGGGGGTCAACACGATCTCCAACAACGCCAGCTTCGGACTGTTTCTGCAAGCGACCAATCAGGCTCTGTATAACCTGAACGTCACAGGAACCGGTGGCAAGAACGTGTTTGACCAGAACGTTGACGCCGGTATCGCGATCGTCGGTGGATCGTTCGTCAATCCGAACAGTTCGCTCGACCCCACCAAGTTCTCGGTCGGCAAGGTGAAGATCGACAACGTCAACATTACCCGCACGATCCTGGGAAGCCATCCATCACTACCGAACTACCCGTTCAGTGGCGACGGTATCGGTGTCCTGATGCAACAGTACGCTCAGATGAACTCGTTCGTCATCGGGAGTGCCGCTGCTCGTAACACGACACTCGCCAACAACGCGGGTGATGGATTGCGAATCAATGCGATTGAACAATCGCAGTTCCGCCAGACATTGGCGAACGGAACGACGGCTGTCACCCCGCTGGGCCAGGCCACAATCCTGTTGCAGCAGATCGACGCCACCGGGAATACCCGCAATGGTATCGATATCATCCGTCGTGACAACTCCCTGTTGTCATGGGACGACAAGGCCAACCCAGCCGCGGCTCTGTTCCAACTCGGCAACGAATTCAGTTGGCAGGCAATTACCGACACCGGTTCGTTCATCCACATCAACGACGTGGTCGCCACCGGCAACACGATCAACGGCTTGAACGTCTCGACCACGAACGCCCAGTTCCCGATCACCCGCATCGACATCGTCGATACGAATCCAGTTGTGATGACCTACAATCCCAAGACGGTGGGTCACAGCGTCTACGATTCGAACACCGGTCGCGGGATGCAGTTTGTCGCGAGTGCCGACTCGATCCTGGTCGTCAATGCCCGAGACACCTCGGCCAGCGACAACCGCACCGGTGGTATCCTGGTTCAGACCTTCAACCGAGCGACATTCGGCGACGTCTTGACTGCCACTCCACTGGGTGATCCGACCTCGGACAACAGCATTCGCTCGACGTTCAACGGAATGCTGATCAGCGGCAACGGCCGTGCCAACCTGAACGCCAACGGACACGGCTTCGAAGTCCAGGCCAACGGTGGAACAGATCCTTTCAATGTTTCGAGCCAGTCCGTGGTGAACATTTCGATGACCAAATCTGCCACCAATGGTCGTAACACGTTCGACAGCAATGGTGGCGATGATTGGCGAATCACGGCGAGCCGATTCAGCAGCAACTACTTCAATCTGAACCGGATCGACATGCGTGACACCGGCTTCGTTCACCTGAACAGCGACGGACTGCACATCGTGACGACGGATGCTTCGGCAACGCGAGTTGACTTGACCAACAGCAGCATCGGATATCCGACTGCCAGTTCAACTCAGACGGGCCTGAGCGGCGACGGTATCGACGCCCTGACCAACGCAGGCTCAGACCTGACGCTGAACATCGGTAACACCCTGGCTTTGAACCGCTTCGGCGACGGAATCGCTGCCGGAGCCGCAGATCCTGTGAATGCTCCTGACGTCTCGATCTACGGGAACCAGTTCAACGGTATCGTGGTTCGTAACCAGTCCGTTTCAACGTTCACGGGCAATGTGTTTGATACCGCGAGTCGGTTCAACGGCAACCGCGGTTACTCGGGACAACTGCAGGACTTCAGCGACAGTGTCCACGTGATCGACCATTCGCTGTTCAGTGATAACAGCTTCGAAGGGATCGCGTTCATCGCCAACGCCCACAGCCAGAGTGGTCGTGCCGTGAATATTCCAAGTATCTTCGACGGCCCAGCGTTCCCAAGTGGATACCGTCTCTACAACTTCCTGAACCTGACTCCGGCAACAACGGCCAAGTTCACCGTGACCGATTCGCGAGTGGAAAACAACGGTTCCGCAACGCCATACGTCAATAGCACTCAGAACGTCAACGGCCTGGAAATCGACGTCAGCACGCGAGCCTACGTCGCGGCGGACATCCGCAACAACACCTTCCACGGGAACACACTGGACGACGTTGCCACGGCCTCGTTCACGGCAACATCGGGTGGCTTCAACTTCAATGGAACCATTGCGGCAGCACCAATCAATACACCAGGCTCAATCGACACGGCCACAATCGATACGATCTTCCTGGAAGACACCGCCCAGTTGGATATTCGATTCATGCACAACGTCGGGGACCAGGTTCGGATCTCTTCGGCGGGATCCAACAACCCGAACATGGGAGCGACCGGTGCCTTCCGAACCGATCCGAATACGAAGCAGGCGGGACTTCAGACAACCGCGTTGTTCCAGGTCAATGCATTCCACTACGATGTGGTCAATACTGTGGGGTCGGACAATGTCTTTACGGGAACCAACATCCAGGCATTGGATTCGAATCCAGTCGCGACTGTTACCGATGCTCTTAACTTCCCAGGACCGACAACCGTACCTCCTATCGGACCTCCGACGACCGCGGTTCGAAACCTGGAAGCAGGACTCGTCAACCGAGCCAACTTCTACCACAACCCCAATGCGAATCCACCAAACTTGTTGACCCCTACCGCCTTCACCCAGGTCCGTGTTGATGATCTCACGACCGGCATCAACGGGACGAACAACAATGGGGTCATTAACTACACCGCTGCCGGCCAATTCACTCTGGCAGGGGCTGGTTCCGCAGGGATCACAGCAGGCGATGTCATCCGCGTTCATCTGCTCGACACCAACACCTTCAACCAGTTCGGTGTGGCTCAAAACGTCGAACAGGCCTTCAACAACGGTTTTGTTGACAACCTTCCAGTTCGTATCCCACCCGGACAGACAGCAACGAACTCGGGAACGTTCTTCCCAACCAACAACCTGGCTCCTTACTTCCAGTGGCCATCGGCCTCGTTCCCACCGTTCTAATGGTGTGAGCCTGGTAGCTTGCTGACTTCCAATCCCACCCGAGTCGGAAACGATTCGGGTGGGATTGATGTTTTAAAGCGTCAGCGAAAATAAGGGGGATGGCTCGGGCTGGAGCGTCTTCGCGAAGCCGCCGTGCGTACGGTACCCGATCCGAAATGCGCGATTTCTAAACAGTGAAGATTCAGGAACCGCCGCCGACTCGTGGCTTGACCGGCGCTTCCCTGGGCTCCGTTTGAGCGAACGACACGCTTCTAAAGGATGCGATCACAATGCACCCCGTGATGGCGTCGACAATGGGAATCCTGGGTTCGTCTCCAGAAATGAATTCCGTGAAAAAGCCGGCTTTCCATGAGTATGAGTCAGAATAATACCAGCACGGCGAACCTCCTTTCGTATTGGAGGGATGCGGTCGATGGCCGTCGACTGAGTGTGCACTCATGGAATTGAACCTATGGGGGTGTCTGTGACGGCGCGGCGAACGAAAGAACCTTGAAATGTTCATCAGAGTTCTCTTCGTTGGCTCGAACCACGAATGTCTATCGAGTCCGTGTGACGTGACGCGGTTATTCGAACGACGCTCTGTCAGTCTAACAGAGTTACACCTGCCGATTGCCGATCATTCATCTTTTTGACCACGGCCAAATTGAAAAGTTTCGGTTTCAGGGCGGTCGTCAAAGACGATGCGACCGAGAATCCATCACCTCTCAAAATTATGCAGGCCGGATTTGGGTGCCACTGGCAGCCTGCCTTGGGCTGCCAGTGCCGACGTGCGACCTGACAAGTTGCCGGATGGAAAAGGGGCCTGATTCAACGTCGATGATGTCCCATCCAACGTGTTCGGTTGAATGTGCTCGCATCGGCACTGGCGATCAAGGCCTCGCCAGTGGCACCCGAAAACGGACTCTTGACGTCGAATGACGTCTGTTGATCCGCCGCATTGACAGTGCCACCCAACGCGGGTAACGACTTTGCTTGAGTAGAAACAAGTCTTGATGCGGATAGCAGTTGTGCTATCAGATGTGTGTTCTCAGGCAGACACCACACAGAGGAAAGGAATCCTCGCATGTCGCATCAAGAC
>Ga0194055_10001940_pt1 | contig 16608 bp, 12 predicted proteins | sample SepL449m_MetaG_FD_155482 | JGI IMG/M metagenome (GOLD analysis project Ga0194055, IMG submission 155482) | Anoxic zone freshwater microbial communities from boreal shield lake in IISD Experimental Lakes Area, Ontario, Canada - Sep2016-L442-9m | ecosystem: Environmental > Aquatic > Freshwater >... | reverse complement strand
GCTTTCTTGACGTCCTCGTATTCGAAGACAGCAATGCGCTTGAGGTGTTGGTTGAAAACGCCCCAGTAGAGCTTGATCCTAGGTTCGGCAGCTGCCTTGCGGGTACGCTTTGGTTTCGCTTCGACTGCGACGGGGTTTTGGTCGACTTCCGTGGCGGCCTTCTTCGTACGTTGAGATTTCACAACGCTTGCCATATGAGGCTCCAGACTTAATAAGAAGAAAGCAAAAGGGTGGACCGCTGAGAAGGGACGCTGCGTTGGCCAAAAGGAGGATTGCCAAATTGGGAGGGAAACGTTTCCCAGCGGAGTAGCCTTTATTATAAACCAATCCCGGAAAACTCCCATGCTTCCCCGGACAAGTGTTAGGAAATTCCTTTTCGGGGAATTGGGGGTTTTCGACAGAGAATGACTTGACGGACGACACTCCGCCAGCCCTCAATGCTCAAGAACGAGGGCATCCGAGTCATTCATGGCTGCTGTCGCCACGAATGATTTCTACCAAGAGACTCGTTCGGCGATAAACGTAGTGAGCGGGAAGTGACGAAGGATTATCTCGGGCTCATGTTCGATGAGACAGGTGAGATGCGAGGCCACCCCCGGCATTGCGCCTAGTATCGATATTGCAGACCGTAACTGAGGCTGTGGAGCGAGAAATTGTCTTCTTTGAGCGTGAAGGAAGGCCTCGCCGCACCGGTCAATGGATTGCTTAGGTTCGATGCCATTTGAGGATCGATCTGGTCGGCCGCGCGGACGACCTTGGGCAGTTCCAAGTAGCTGTAGCCGACAGTGGCATCAAGGTTCTTTGTCAGTCGATAGCCCAACGTGACATTGACTTCCGGTGAGATGATAAACGTGTTCGAATGGTAGACGCCGTTGTTCGTGCTGCGAGCTAACAGTCCTTGATCCGTGACGCTGGGTGGATTGGTCGGAACCGTGATGCTTTGGAAACCGCTGATCGTGACGTTCCGTTCCAAATTCCCTAGACCCAATTTAAACAATCCCGAGAAGCTCCAAGAACGCGCATAGCCGGTTCTCGATATACCAAGCACACCACCATTGAATTGATTGGAGGTGCTGAAATAGTCCCGCAATTCGAGAGTGTTCAGACTAGGAATCGACGCCGAGCGTGTGGCTACTGAAATTTCGTCCGATAGCCGCGCGGTCTGATAGCCAGCCAGCAATTCGGTATGGCCGAGATAACTGCGTCGCACCACGCGCTTTAACAACAAATCCCCACCGTAGATGTTGGAATTGGCTTGGGACAACGACGAGCCGGTAGAGATTCCCGGTTCCAACACGGAAATCGACTGCTGGGTATTCGTCGTCGGATCCAGGTACGGGCGGACGATCGATGTTGGGTTGGCAACGTTGCTATCGAATACCAAAGACTGCGAGCTTGGATCAAAGAATCGGAACTGAATCATATTGCATCGGTTCTGACCAAAGGTCCAACCCAATTCCCCTCGCCAACCCTGAACTGTCTCGTCCATCGCATTCGTACCGCCAAACAGGTCACTGGAACCTGCGGTGCCGATGGCAGCCGTCCGAACGAGAGCCGGTATGTTCTGATTCGTTTGCCAGAACGTGGCAGCCTCGACGCGGGCCGAGATGCGGTTGAGTTGATTCAAGTGAGGAAATGAGATTTGAATGTTCAGCGAAGGGACCGAGCCACACTCACACATCCCAAAGGCCGAACCGCATTGGTCGCATCCCAGCAAATTGGGATACGGTTCAGTACCTATCCATTCACCCTCCCCTAGCTGCAGGACTTCGGAGGATCCTGCATCGCGAATGTTTGGATCTGGAATCGCTTCCTCACTCACGATGGTTTCTGCCGACCCATGCGATTGGGCGACCGAATGTTGGTGTGAATGACCTGGATGGCAATTGGGACAGGAGGCGGTTTGAACGGAACCGTCGATGACTGCCTTGCCGGATCCGATTTTCGGTTGAGATACAACCCGAACTGCATTCGGATCCGAAGCAGTCCGCACGTTGGTATTGGGAATGACGCGTAGGGGTTGTTGGGTGGAAGGAGTTGAACTCCCCGTCGGTACTTCTTTTCTTGCCTGCGATCGGCGAACTGGTTCTGACGGTTCATCAGTGAGGACTTCGACAAAACTGGCCTTGGATGCCGTCCCTCTTCGAGCTTGACTGGCATTGGAAGAGGTTTCGGCAACAGCCGAGCCTGTGCGAATGCCGGTCGTTTTTACGAGGCGTTTGGCAGGAGCAGGTTTGGCAGAAGAATCTGAATCTTCGCTCAATCGCCGATCCTCACTGGGAAACGAGGTATCCGTCTCCGATGGGGCAGGATAAAAGTCGCGTTGGGTTTGACGGCCAGTTCGGAGCTGTGCCGAGGCTTCGTTTGCCCAAAGGAGTGAGGAAGCAACAGCGATGCTGAATGCTAGCCTGGCGAGCTTCTTGGAATGGTGCGACAGATGATTCGAACGACACATGGAACAGATCCTTCGGTGGAGCAATACGGCTCATCTAGCAACAATTCTTCGGCCTTCGAACTCCCAAAGCCTATGGGCCAAGCACGCAATCCGCCAAGCATGGAAGCGTTAGGCCAGCGACAGTAAACTGGGCCAGCTCAACGAAACGCTAGCGTTTCACGAGCGATGCCCATGGGAGATACGAACACCTCGTTGTTGAGGATCGGCGTTGCGGCTTACGGAAGTTGAGCAAACTTGGTCGGATTTGACGGTCGCGCAATAAATGCTGGCGCGGCTGTGTTTGCTGCATGCGTTGGTTTTAAATTCGAACAAAGATCCGTCGCCGATAGAGCCAGTGGAGGACCAACCAGAAGAAGACCAAGGTCATGGCTCCGATCAGCATCGGTCGAAAGGCTTCGTTCGTAAAGCGATCGATCAGCCATCCGAAGTGCCTTTCGAGAGCCGCATGTGTCGGTTGCTCCATGGTCCAGCTCATTACGTAGGCGACGATTGAGTTGGCTCCGATGACCATCCACGGATATGCCCACCATGAAAAGCGAGCCACGTCGCAGATCCAATGCAGAGCCAGTAGCCATAGGAAGCAAATTCCACCGCTCCAAAGGGTCCAACTGGGCGTCCATATCCTCTTGACGATTGGACACGCTCCGAAGTCGTCGAGAATCAACGCGATCGACAAACACGCAAGACCGGTGGTCAGCAAGAACATCGATCGATTCCATAGATCGGGTTCGGATCGCATCCATTTACCTGCAATCAATCCCAGGACCATCGTGGCCAGAGTCGGGATGAAACTGAGGGTGCAATAACCGCCGGCGGAGAACAGGAACGGCTTCTCCCTGGCAAACAGATTCATCCACCACGTATCAAAAGCCCATGCTGGATTGCTGTTCTTGTTCCAATGCGCTTCAAAGCCGGTAAAGTGCTCGGGCCAGTTGGCAGGTACCCCTACGCTTGTGGAATCGAAATCGGGGCTCGGCAACGGGTAAAGCGCAAACAGGGCCCAATAGCCACCCAAGAGGATCGCTGTCACGAGGAAGAGCCATCGCGTTCCTAGCGAAGCGAACAAAAACAGAATCCAGTATCCGAGGCCGATTTGCGTCAGCGTGTCATCAAACGTAAAGTTCGTATGAGGCTTGCCCAGGCTGCGCAAAAAAATCCCTAGGAACACGAGGAGGCAACTGCGAAAGAGCGCGTGGAGGAACATAGAACTCCACGACTGTCCGGTTTCGATCCGTCTCGTCGTCGAGAATGCCAACGCGGCTCCGACGAGGAATGAAAAGCTCGGTTGAATCATGTCGTGCAGTGAGCAGCCTCGCCATTCCACGTGCGATGTGTGGTACGAGATCCAATCAAACGCCGTTTGCACCCAATCTGGAAATCCCGACTTGTGCTGATTCAGTTGGCTCCAGTGGAGCACTTCTGCGAGCATCAGGAACATCACCATACCGCGATACACATCGATGCTGATCTTTCGTCCGCTTGCGGTTGCCGACGACGTCGCCTCGATTGGCCCCGGCCCACTCGCAGGATTGAGAAACGCATTCATGCTGGCACTCCGACGGGAAAGTAGGGAACGGGATAGGGTCGTGCCCCAGGATTGGAAATGCGACCCAACCTTAATTGTTGCCGCGAAACATGGGTATGAAAAAGTCGATCAAGGGAGATGCAGCGATCAACAAAAATCCGAATAGCCAAGGGATGTTATCCCACAAGGCAGGCGGGAGCATGGTGGCCGCGGAAATAATTCCGATGGCCGCGATGAAAAAGAACTCCAAGCGGAGAGGGCGTTGCCAGGCGGAGAACCAAAGCAGCACAACCCAAAATGCAATGACCAATCCCACCCGCCCCATCGCCATCCAGCCAAAGGTTGCCAGTAGGACCAAATGGATGAGGAAATAGAAAGTGATTCGAAACGAAATCAAGGATCGATATTTGGCAATTCGGCTCATATGCCAATCTATTTTACTCGCCCTGACGGGGCGTGGAACCGATGCTCGTGGTCGAGCAATTGCTGTTTGACGGTGATCCCCCCAGCAAAACCCACGAGTTTTCCGGTGCTGCCGATCACGCGATGGCAGGGAACGATCAATCCGATCGGGTTTCTGCCCAACGCTGCACCCACGGCCCTGGATGCATTCGGTGATCCCATCATGCGAGCTAGTTCGCCGTAGCTGCGGGTTTCGCCGTAGGGAATACGGCACAGCAACTTCCATACGCGCTGTTGAAAATCGGTTCCTTGAAGAAAACAAGGAACAGAGAACCGAGTCCGCTGACCTAGAAAATACTCGCGCAGCTCCGTTTCCGCTTGGACCAATATCGCATCATCGCTGTCCCAATCGATTTGGACTGGAATGCGTTTGCAAGGGGCGCAATCGGCGATTGCCTCCTCAGTGGCAAGATCCCGGACATCAAAGTGCAATTCGCGGAGTCGACCTCCCCAGCTCACCAGCGCAACCGTCCCTAACGGGGTTTTGGTCGTGCGAACATGCCGAAAAGCCTCGGGCAACGATTTCGGTCGATGGTCGAGTGTTTTCGTCATCGAAGATTCCTCAGTGGGGTTCGCAGTGAAAAAAGCGGATCGCATCACCATTCTGGCTGGTTCTGCATCACCATCGCAATGACACTCCCCAAAATGATAACAGACAACATCGCTCCAACCAGCATCCGAATCCAGACGCGTTGATTCTTAATCGTGGCATCCGCTAGCCCCACCGCGCTCGGCAAGAGTAGGACCGCGCCTGTCAGCCAAACTGGCGGCGGTGTAGACACATAGAATTGGGACACCGCCAAGCATGCCACCCCCATCCAAAGGACCGGTATGATCGCGACGTTCAACGGCCAGCCCATCGGCAATGCCGTTGGTGTGGAGATTCCAAGAGAGACCACGCTCAATCCCACCGCCAAGCCCAGCCCCACCAAAGACCACTCCCCCAGCATCGCATAGGACTGAAGAGCCAAGGCGGCAATGCAGGCGAATTGCATGACGAGGACGAGAGGGATCCATCTTCCACCCGGCCGACTGGCAATCGAATCGATGGCCAGTTGGTTCCATGCGGCAGCCAATGTTCCTACCACCAACCAGACGACCACATCGGTTACCTTGTCTTCCCAGCCTTTGCCTGAAGGCAAGCAAAACCACAAGCCAACCAAAAAAAGAGTTGTGCTCAGAGGGTGTATCCACGAGGCATACGAAACCACGGATGGGATCAGGCAACGGACGATCGCCAGCAGAAGAATACTGGCTGGCACAATCCAAACCATCCACATCCATGGTTCGCTTGCCGTCCATTCCTTCCAGCGCGTTGGCTCGAGCAACAGTTCACGTTGCCACAGATCGGAAACCAGGGGACCTGCCGCGACGAAGAACGCTCCGAGCAACATAGCCCATGGTACCGATGCACGCGACTCGGAGTCCGTTGCTTGGCTCCGTCCGTGGCGCGCTAAAAGCAATCCACCTGCGATGGATAGCGCCAATGGAACCGCAAGCCGCTGCAATGCGATTCGGGTTTCAAATCCTAGTTCCATCTCGCTTCACCTCATTCATGTATTTCTTCCGTCACCCAACTGGCCTCGTTTCGCGATACACGGAACGGAGTCTGTGGTCGTTCGCGTCGACGAGAGTCGAATAGGAACGTCTATTCCAAGCATACAGACACGACTACCTGGAGGCAGGACTTTCGAAGTTGCGCTGTTTTTGCTTCTATCGTACTCGTACTCAATGAAATGGTACTCGTACTCGTACTCGAACATACCGCATCGAGTACGAGTACCGCTAGCGCTGAGTACGAGTACCGCTAGCGCTGAGTACGAGTATGAAAAAGCCCGCGAAAACATCGATTGGTGCTCGGAGAGGCTCGAACAGCGCAACTTCAAAAGGCAGGACGGACCCCAAACGTAGCACACCGTGATACTATGGCGGAAAAAACGGGAGTGATTCGTCGTTCCGAGGATCGCGTCGGTGCTGGGAAGGTCCCGCCCATGAGTTATAGTATGGTCAGAAACTGCGTTCTTCGCGATGGAGCTAAATAGCCGTTCGATGCATGCTCGATGGCATGTGCGACCTGGACGCTCCTTGGAACCGTATACCGTCCCGTGGCGGTCAATAGCCAGCGCGCCGTTTCCCAGGTGATTTCCGAGGTACTACCGTTTCGTATTTGTTTGAATCGTATGCAAGACCCTTCCCTTCCCAAAGCCGAGCCTCTCGCTTCCGTCGCTGTTTCGATGACGCCTCTTGCTCGGTACGAAGAGTTTTTGCAGTCTCGCGGCCTGCGGAATACATCTCAGAAGAAGTTCCTTTTAGAGCAAGTATTCAATCGGCATGAACACTTCGATGCGGATTTGCTGATCGAGCAATTGCCCCCGAAGGGATCCCCCAATTACGTCTCGCGTCCCACGGTGTATCGTACGCTCAAAGAGTTCGTCGATGCCGGATTGCTACATCGCTTTGAACTCGATGGCAGAGGCATGTTCGAGTTGAATTATGGCTATCCAGAACATGACCATCTTTACTGCTCGAAATGTCGTAGGCTGATCGAGTTCACTAGCGACGAATTGATCCGCCTGCGCGATGAAGTGGCCAGGCAGCATCGTTTCCGTGTTCGCGACCATCGTTTTATCATCCATGGTGTCTGCGACGAGTGTGCCAAGAAGCGATCTGCCAGCCGCCGTCAAGATCGCGTTTAGTGCAAAGTTTATTCATTGCCTCACGCAGTCCCGAATTGCACTCGGCACTTCGCTGAATTCTCTATCCTGCCATGACCTCGCTTGCCTGCGCAGATTGCCCATTTCCTGAGAGCTGCTTTCATCACTGAAAGTCCGAAAAAAGGTGGTCTTTGGACAGCCTGACATTGATTCCCGATTTCGGTTCTTGTATTCACTTGACTGGATGCTGAAGTCTTTCCGCAGTGGCCAATCGCTTTGACATGAAAAGCAATTTCGGCGCGGTCGAAGCTCGCGAAAAGATAGCTATCGTCAACGAGGAATCCGATGACCAAGCCAAGGTTCGTTTCAATCAAACTATGCGTGTTGCTCAGCGTTTGCGTTGCGATGATCTCCTTTTCTGCGGCAGCTAGGTCACAGCCAGGGATGGGTGGTGGTGGAGGAGGTGGTGGTGCCGGCATGCCCGCCTTCAACGAACCGACCTTCAAGGAACGTTTGTATGAGGCAGGAGGAATTCCGAGCCGCGAAATAGCCACCGAAGGGTCGGTCATCCTCTCGGTAAAAGTCGAAGGTAATCAATCGATATCGGAAAGTTTCATTCTGTCCCAAATGCAGTCCCGCGAGGATCGTGCATTTGACAAGGAAACATTTAATCGAGATATCAGCGCGCTGTATCGATCGAGCCTATTTCGAAAGATCGATCCCTATTTCACGCAAACTCCCGAAGGCGTGCACATCCGGCTAATCGTCTCCGAACGTCCGATTATTCGCTCCGTTGAATTCTTGGGGAATGAACGATTGGAAGATGGTGCCCTGAAGAAGCACGCTGGGGTCCAAAAAGGGGATCCCCTCGATCCCATCTCCGTCAATTCGGCCAAGAGTCGACTCATTGAGTTTTATCAGGATAAAGGGATGAACCAAGTCGACGTCCAAATCATTAAGGGACTGAAGCCGAGCGATCGGGATGTTCAGTTCTTGATCAGCGAGGGGCCCGTGGAACGGATCAACAGCATCCGAATCATCGGCAACGTCGCGTTCACGGAAGAACTTCTCAAGGCTCGTATCAAGAGTCGCGATTCGCGTATGGGGATCACGATGTACATCGGAAACAAGTGTTCTGACCTGAAGCTAAACGAAGATCGAGATGCACTGCTTGCGTACTACCGTTCGCTCGGTTACTTCGACGCTCGAGTCGACTATCAGAAGTCCTACAACGAGGCGGGGGATTTTGTGGACGTCACCTTCGTCATTTCCGAAGGGGAACGCTACACGATCAATTCGGTTTCGATTGTCGGGATGGAGCGCTACCAACCGGAAGAACTGTTGCCGAATATGAAGATGAAGTCCACGAACTCCTTCCTGCAAACGAACAAGCTGAAGGATGAGAAACTCTTGCGAGATGTGTTCGGCGCTCAAGGGCATATTTTCTGCGACGTCGAAGGAGAAGTCATTTATCAACCCGATCATCGCGTCGACATCATTTATCGTGTCCGCGAGGGGGACATCTACCGCGCGAGCGATATTCGCGTGCATATCGATGGAGACTTCACCAAACGGCATGTCGTTCTGCAACCGCTTCGAAATTTGCGACCAGGAGCCATCATCGACTCTCGCGAATTGGAGAATGGAGAGCGCCGATTGCGGTATTCGACGATTTTCAACACCGATCCTTCCCGGGGAGAAGTCCCTCGCATCGAGGTACAGCCACCTGAAAAGGTGGACGACAACGACTTTTGAATCGTCGCTTCGCCGCCATCCGTTGTGACCCTCTTGGAAGAACCCATTTTAAACCTATGCGAATCTCTGCGACTACCAAGCGATGTATCGCCAAAACCTTTAGCCAAAAACGACGTAAGCGGTGGCTTGCGCTATCGCTTGGGGTAGCACTGAGCTTGAGTGGATCGATGGCGGAGGCCCAATTTGGTGGTTCTCCCCAGCCGCCGGTCGTGAATCAAGCACCTCCCACGAATCCAGGTGGATATCCACCCGGCAGTCCTCCTACAGTCTATGGTTACGGAACAAGCAGTCCTCCGGGATTCGCTCCTGGCCAGGTGAACAATGGCAGTCCAGCGTTGCCGGGGTCGCCGACAACCAGTTTCGGTCAACCTGTGGGGATGAGCACGACCCCAGTCTACGGACCAGGAGTTCCGCCACCTCAGCAGGCCCCTAACCCGTCTGCGTATGGCGCTCCGTACAATGGAAGCTCTGGATATCAAACCTACGGCCGCAACGCGCCCCTCGTCGGTCCAGGACCGATGAACCAGCCATTACCACCACTGAATGTTCCGTGGGCCATCGATCCGAATATCGGTTTCACGGGAGCACCGCCGTTCGGTTACAACCCCAACATTCGCAACACTCCGATCGATGTGTATGTGACCGAAGGTCAGACCGGTCGATTCTCCGTGGGAGGTTCGGTCAACAGCGATTTAGGGGTTGCTGGACAGGTCATCTTGGAAGAACGCAATTTTGATTTGTTCCGATTGCCAAGCAGACCCGGCGATTTGTTTAGTGGTGCGTTCCGCGGAGGTGGTCAAAACTTTCGATTGGAATTGGTTCCAGGAAATCAAGTTCAGCGTTACACACTCAACTGGACCGAACCCAATTTGCTTGGATATTCTCCGTTCAGCTTGAGTGTCGGCGGATTCTACTTCACACGGTTCTACACCAATTGGTCGGAACAGCGGTTGGGTGGTCGCGCAGCGCTGGGCTATGACATTACACCGGATTTGTCCCTCTCTACCGAATTGCGAGCTGAAGATGTTAAGGTCTTTAATCCGAGCACACTGGGAGTTCCCCAGCTGGATGAGGTTTTGGGTAGCAACGATGTCTACACGGCCAGATTTCGATTAGCGCACAATACGCGCGACAGTCCGTTCCTGCCTACCGAAGGGCATTTGCTCGAATTCATCTACGATCAAGTCTTCGGCGAGTTCGACTTCCCTCGCGCTCAGATCAACTACAGCAAGTATTTTCTCGTCACCGAGCGGGCGGACGGTTCTGGACGCCAAACATTTACAACAGCACTTCGAACCGGATTCGCCGGTTCCGATCAGCCGATCTTTGAAAACTTCTTTGCCGGTGGTTTTTCAACCCTGCGAGGTTTTCAATTCCGTGGAGCTAGCCCGGTCGTCAACGGGGTTACCGTAGGTGGTCAATTCCAGTTCCTCGGTACCTTCGAGTACATGTTTCCGGTCACGGCCGACGATATGCTGCGCATGGTGGCCTTCGTGGACTACGGAACGGTCGAGCAAAGCATCCAATGGAATTGGAATGATGTTCGCGTCGCACCTGGTATTGGTTTTCGCGTTGCGGTGCCCGCCCTTAGCCCTGCTCCACTGGCATTCGACTTTGCGGTGCCAGTCAACTACGTCGATACCGACCATCGCCAAGTCTTTTCCTTCTCTGCAGGTATCACTCGATAATGATCGCATTCGATGTGGATCTGCCGAGCTACCATGGCCCACTCGATCTACTCGTGTACCTGATTCGGCGTGAAGAGTTAGAGATCGAACACATCTCCTTGGCGCGCGTGACATCGCAGTACGCTGAGTTCATCGATGTACTGAGCCAATTGGATCTCGATAATATCAGTGAGTTTTTAGATATTGTCAGTCAATTGATCGAGATGAAAGCGGAACGTGTCTTGCCGAGCCTCGATTCGGATGCAGAGAATCCAGCCAATCCATCCGATTTGCAATCTCCTCATTTGATCGAGAGATTGGTGCAGTACAAACGGTTTAGGGATGTCGCCAGCGTTTTGGATGAGCAAAGCCGTTTGTGGCAGTTGCGCTACGGAAGGTTGTCTGTCGATCTTCCCAAACGTCGCATTGCCGCAGAGGAGCAACCCATCGCCAGGATCGAAATTTGGGACTTGGTCAGCGCCTTTGGAAGAATTCTCAAGGCTCGACAGAAGCTACCGACACAAGAAATTCGGTACGACGATACCCCCATTCACATCTACATGCAAAAGATTCACGCCAGAGTTCTTCAGCAGGGACGGGTGGAACTGCAGGAGTTCTTTGAGCCCGGCATGCACAAGAGTGGATTGGTAGCTATTTTCTTGGCCACGCTCGAAATGACGCGCCATCATGGCCTTTTGGCTGCCCAACCCGATGCGGATGGACCCCTATGGATTGAGGCGGGGCCAAGTTTTCCTGAGGAATTGCTCGTCCACGAAGTCGCAGCGATAGACGCCGCTTCAATCGATAATTCTAATATGCCGTTGCGGCCTCGATAACCTCTCCGAGGCAATTGTCGCACGGAAGGGCGCATGGCGATTCCTCTCGCCACAGGGCACTTAGGCAGGCGTGGGCCAACCCGAGTGGGCACGATGGTTCGACCTTGCTGCTGGATTGTCCTGTGTTCTCGCAATCTGCCCCCGGGCCAAAAAGTCCGGATTGGCTTGCTCCACTAAATAGGAATCTGCGAGTGCATCCATTGCCGTTACGACACCCGCGATCGGTGCGACGACTTCACCCATTCTCCCTTCGGATAGCGGATTAGAACACCTCATGTCCGCGCGCGAACTGACAGACATCGATGAACAGCGTTTGAAGCAGGTGACGGACAAAACCTGGGATGATGCGTTGCGCGCGACGATCGAGTCCCTGTTGCGACAACGCTTGGTCGAGGTGCAGCGGCCAACGTTATGCCTCGATCGATTGCATCAATTTGTCGAACACTCGCGCGTCCCCAGCACGTTGCTCAGTCAATGGGAGCGAGACCCCGATCGACTGGCGGCCCTATTGCAGATCTTGGATTTGCCGAGTCCGCTTGTTGAAGGATTGATCCTCGACCCGGATTGTTTCGAGTGGATGAGACAATGGGACCGACCGGGATTGGTTCCCGAGTTCGCTTCGGACCTCTTGCTGAACGAGCTCCGTCATCTGGATGAAGATTCACAAATCCAATCCGCCATGCGACGATTTCGGCAACGAGAATGGCTGCGAGCGCTCGTTGCGTGGAAGTTACAGGATCGCCCCATTCGACTGGTTCAGCAGCAGCTTAGTATCTCTGCGTCTGCCTTGGTTCGAGGTGCTTTTGAATATGTCTTTCGCGATCGTACGGTAGCGAGCGGTCAACGAAATCAGGAACCGTTATCCCCTCCGATCGCCATCCTCGGTCTGGGGACTTTCGGTGGGCAACGCTGCTCCTTGGATAGTCGCTGGGAAATCATGTGTATTGGTGACTTCGATCGAGGCGACTCGCAATCCAGAGACCAGAAGCCATTGGATCCGGAAGCCTTGAACCGCAAATTGGATCGCATGGTCGATCTGCTCGAGTCCGAAGAGGGTGCCGGAGCGGGGCTTGATTTTCCGATGCAAATGGAAACTCTGAGACTCTCGGTCAAGGTGACCGATGCCAGGCAGTGGTTGGATGCTGCCAGCGTGCACGGAAATGCACACCATCGCGTGCATCTTCTCAGCGCACGGCCGATCGCAGGGGATCTTTCGTTGGCACAATCCTTTCTGCGGGAAGCGTCGAGCTTTGTTTTTCCAAAATATGTGAGTCGTTCCGAGATCGCGTCGCTCGCGTCCTACTTTCGGCGATTGAATCGCTCCCGTCGAAAAGACTGGGCCGAAAATCCTTCCGAGCTACCTTCTGAGTTGGCAAACCAAGTGCAGCACGAGATCGAATCGCTGGTCCATTTCCTGCAGCTGATTCATGGTTGCGATCTGCCCGAAGTTCGTGAAGCCAATACCGAATCTGCGATCGACGTGTTGCATCGCGAAGGGTGCCTCAACGGTCAGGAATACCTTCTGTTATCACAGGCGCTGGAAGACGCTACGAAATGCCAATGGCAATGCCAAGTTCTGAACTTCCATTGGAACGGCCTTCTACCGCGCGATCGCCAATCACCGGTCCCTGACATGCAACCCTTCGCCGATGTCTGCGATTGGACGGATGTCTGCGATTGGACCGAGCGATTGCGAGATGCAGCACCCAAACTGGAACAAATGATCGCCCATCTTCGCAGCGAAGCGTTTGCAGAAACATCCTGTGAGGAGGGAGAAGAGGCGGACTTGATATTGGACCCCCTACCCGACGCGGTCTGGGCGGGACAGGTCCTATCTCGCTACGCGTTCGGGGATGTTGAGCAAGCTCTCAAGGGACTTCAGGAACTAGCGGTTGAAGATGTCCGCGTACTGTCGACGCAGCGATGTCGCTATTTCTTGTCAGTGATTGCACCCAAACTATTAGAAAGAATCGGACAAACCCCCTCCCCCGATTTGACCTTGAAAAACCTGGTCACGACCTGTCGTTCGATCGGTGCCAAAGGAGTGCTCTGGGAACTCTTCAGTTTGCATCAGCCCTCGATGGATCTTTACGTGCGATTGTGTGGGTCGAGTCCGTACCTAGTAGGCATTTTAACGAGCAATCCGGGGATGATCGATGAGCTGCTTGATTCGCTCATGCTGGGGCGATTGCCGACTGAACACCAACTCAGCAAGATGCTGGATGATCTCTGCCGGGGTGCAGAGCAGATCGATGTCATTGTTCAGTCGTTCAAGAATACGATGCATCTGAACGTTGGAGTGCGGGATATTCTCGGCAAGGAGAACGTCACCGAAACCCATCGAGCCCTATCGGATATTGCGGATGTTTGTCTCCAGCAGACATTCCAGCACCACTACAATGAATTGGTGAAGCGGTACGGGGTTCCCACGATCGAGGGAGAGAACGTCTGTCGTTTTGGGGTGCTCGCCCTAGGCAAGCTCGGCAGTCGTGAGCCGAACTACCACAGCGATGTCACGCTTCTGACCGTCTTCGAGGCGGGTGGCGAAACCCGGCCACTCGGGCCCGTTCGTCATCATCAAGCCATCAGCAACGATTACTTCTTTCATCAATTGACGCAGCGGATCGCACAAGGGGTCAATCGCGTTACTCGCTACGGTCGACTCTTTGAATTGCAAAATTGGAACTGGTCGGATGCGCCGACTTCAAACCTCGCTTGGCAACTCCATGCCTTCGAATCGACGTTTCATGCGGGAACCGTTTCCGCCCAGTACCGACAGATGCTGTGCACGGCGCGTATCATCGGCGGGGATCCCTCCTTTGAACCCCCTCTGTCCGATGTTATTCGCAAGATTTTGCGCGACGTAAAATGGTCCGATGAGGATACTCGATCCGTGTTACGCCATCGCTACCAATTGGAAGAGACCGCCTCTCTAGAGAATCTCAAACGGGGGGCAGGTGGTACGCTCGATGTAGAAACGTTGGTTCAGATTATGTCCTTGCAACAATTCAATGCAGATGCCAACTTTACTTTTCAAGGGACGATTGAATCGTTGGAGCAACTGAGACGCGTAGGGCGATTGCCGGCAGAGGAGGCCCTATGCTTGAAGGATGCCTACAATTTCTTGCGAGGTGTCGAGTCGGGACTGCGACTCATGAATACCAAGGCTCGACACGACCTACCAAAGGACCTTAGTGAACGGAAGCGATTGGCGTATGGCCTCCACATCCCTGATGCAGAGCCCTTGGTGGAAAACTGTGATCACTATCGCCGGGTCGTTCGAGAATGTTTCTTGCGAGCTTTTCCGCAGTACTCCGACCTGGCGCCGACATCGATCGCCTAGGGATCGTCTCATTAGCAACGACGGCTCCCATTTTTGTCGCTATTTCTTTGGCTTTTCTCCAATCACCAGTGCTTCACCTTCTTTCAATTCGCCACTGATGAGTTCGGTAAAGCGATTGTCCGAGATGCCGATCTTGACCGGTCGGGCGCGGAGGAATTTGCCGTCGTTGACCCAGACATGGCGAAGACTCAAGGTGCGGTTGGTTTCGGCTTTTTCGTCCGCGGAGACCATCTTAGGAGTTTCCGAAAGTTGTTTCTGGTCGTCGAAGCCTTCGAGTATTTTTCGATCGTCGGGATGCACTTTTTCACGTTGTGGATAAAAGCGAAGGGCCGCGTTGGGGACTTTGAAAACTTTCGCCTTCTTGTTGATTTGAAAGGAAAGATTGGCGGTCATGCCTGGGAGCAATTTCAGGTCTCGATTCGGTGTCTCTACGATGACCGGGTAGGTGATGACGTTTTGTTCTTCTTTGCTACTGAGGCGCACTTGAACGATTTTGCCTTGGTCAAACAACTGGTCAGGATAGGCATCGACAGTGAAGCGAACGATCTGCTCGGCGTCTTGGGCTCGGCGAATCCAACCGATATCGGCTTCGTCGACCGATGCATAGATGTACATCCGTTCATCCATCTCCGGGGCGACGACGAATATCTCGGGCGTTTGGAATTGAGCGGCCAGCGTTTGGCCAACGTCGATTTTCTTATCGATCACGATACCATCGCAGGGGGCCAATATCTCGGTGTAGCCGAGGTTTGCCTGTGAGTTGTCAAGCTGGGCTTGTGATTGCTCCACGTTGGTTTGCGAGACTTGCAATTCGGCTTCGCGCATCATCCGAGCGAATTTGAACTGATCCATTTCCGCTTGTGAAATAAAGCTGTCCTGCGAGGTTTGCAATAGCGTGCTGCGGCGTTCGTCATTGCGTGACTGTTGGAGCATGGCTTCCGAGCGGGCGACTTCGGCTTGACGAGTCCTCAGGATGGCCATGTCCCGCTCGACGAACGAGGAGAAGAGCTTTGGGTCGATCCGAGCCATCAGTTGGCCTTTGGTGACTTTGGTGTTGTAGTCGACCAACATTTCTGTGACCGGTCCACTCACCGTAGCGCCAACGCTAACACGTTTGATCGGTTCGACTTTGCCAGTGGAATTCACCGATTGGACGATATCGCCGAATTCGACTAGTTGGGTTCGCCATTCGGTGCGGCTACGTTCTTCGAGGTACTGCATCAACGGCCGATACGCGGCCGCGCCGATTCCACCCAAAACGATCAATACCAGGAGCAGCTTAAGCAGAGATTTCATCGGAGCGTTTCAACGTGGATACAAAAAGGAGTGTCAATCCGAGACCGATGGAAATTGCACTGGCCACGATCCAAACAATCGGAAAGTGCTCTTGGTCGGAACCAAACCATTGTGCGAGTTCGGACTCGCTAAAGCGTGTCAACCAAAATAACAATCCATTGTGGATCGCATGAAGCAAAATTCCAGGCCAAAGTGCATTCGTTCGAACCGCTAAAAATCCGAGTGCCAATCCGAGGATAGTCGTCGGGACAAAGCGTTCCAGCGACAGCATACTTCCGTTGATTACGTGGAAAAGCCCAAACAAAATCGCCGAGTAGAGTACCGCGCGCGAAGTGCTCAGACGGGTTCGGAGGGCCGACAATACAAATCCGCGGAAGAAAAATTCTTCTGCGATCGCAGGCACGATTGCAGTTGCGATCAAAATAATACCGAAGGGAATTTTCAGAAACTGGGCTTTCGCCTCTTCGAGTCCTGCCGTCCGCTGCAGATTTAGAGTTCCAAAGCCCAGGTCGCTGAGGACCTTCAACGCCTCGTAAGCGACAATCCATAGTCCAGCCGCAAGAAGTGCTACCGATCCGATCACTCCTAAGAATCTCAACCCCCGAACCCCCGCCC
>Ga0194055_10001939_pt1 | contig 16610 bp, 15 predicted proteins | sample SepL449m_MetaG_FD_155482 | JGI IMG/M metagenome (GOLD analysis project Ga0194055, IMG submission 155482) | Anoxic zone freshwater microbial communities from boreal shield lake in IISD Experimental Lakes Area, Ontario, Canada - Sep2016-L442-9m | ecosystem: Environmental > Aquatic > Freshwater >... | reverse complement strand
GACGCCTACATGGAGGGCTGGCGCAAGGGTGAGTGGACTCCGAGTGAGGGCACGCCGACTGAGGTCGCCGACCGTGTGACAACCGAACTTGAAGCCGAGTTGAGCGAGGAGCGCCTCGCGGCGTTGCTTGACGAACTCGGACCCGCCCAGGAGGCCTGACATGAGTGGCTTGCTTGAGACCCTGCAGTCCGGAGGACACATCCTCGGCGACGGTGCGATGGGCACCATGCTGCAGGACGCTGGTCTGACCGACGGCGGTGCACCAGAACTGTGGAATGTCGAGCACCCCGATCGGATCGAGGCGATCCTCGAGGCCTACGCGGCGGCTGGTTCGAACCTGATCACCACCTGTACCTTTGGTGGCACGCGACCGCGTCTTGAGATGCACGACCTCGGCGACCGCGTGTTCGAGCTCAACAAGGCTGGGGCCGCAGTTGCCCGCACCGTGGCCGATCGTCACCCGGGTTCGTACGTGCTCGGCGACGTTGGTCCGAGTGGCGAACTGATGGAGCCGATGGGCACGATGACACCGGAGGAGGCGCAAGAGCTCTTCGCCGACCAGATCCGTGGTCTCGTGGCTGGTGGGGCCGACGCGATTCTGATCGAGACGATGAGCGATCTGGGCGAAGTCGAGGCCGCTGTGCGTGCTGCTCAGGCAGAGGCACCGGGTCTGCCGATCCTCGCGACGATGTCGTTCGACACCAACTTGCACACGATGATGGGCGTCAAGCCCGGCCAGGCCGTCACGGCGATTGCCGCAATGGGCGTACCGATTATTGGTGCCAACTGTGGCCGTGGCGTCGACGAGATGCGCATTATCGCTGCCGACATGGTCGCGGCACGGCCCGAGGGCGTCTTTCTGATGACCCAGTCGAATGCTGGTCTACCCAAGCTGGTCGGCGATGAGTTTCTCTACGACGGTGCGCCTGAAGTGATGGCCGAGTGGGCGACGGAGATGCGCGAGATCGGCATCGACGTCATTGGCGCCTGTTGCGGCTCGACACCGGAGCACATCGCGGCGATGCGCCCGATCGTGCTTGGCTGACCCGCCGGGCCTAACTCGAGTGGGTTAACCAGGCGACGAGACGCCGCCGCCGGGATGGTTGCGGGTAGAGCAGGGCTGCCTCTGCCGCAGTAATGCCGAGGTGCGCGCGGGGGAGCCGGAGTGCTGACGGCGCGTAGCGGGGGAGTGGTCCGAGTGGGTCTTCGCCTGGATCGATCCGTACGGGCACGCCGTAGACCTCGCTCAGGGCGGGCGCCAATTCCTCTGCGGGGACGGCTCGGAGTTGGCCGGACTCCCACGTAAACACGAAGCAGAGGCCATCCGTCGTCGCGGCATGCACCGTCAGATCCTGCGGGTAGGCAAACGCTCCACGCCAACCTCGAGTGTGCTTGAGGACGCCGCCCCAGAGGGCGATCTCCCCGCTGACAGCACGCAAGCCGCGGGTGTCGGCTGCGTCGAGCAGCGCCGCGCTGCGCGAACGCCACGCGTGGACACCACAGGTGCACCCAGCGGCGGGCACCTCATGGCCTGGTGCCGCGCGCGGGGTCGGTCGAATCCCAATCGGTGACGTCCAGTTTGTTGACCCACAGGTGGCGACGTGGACCTCGTGCGGCTGCCACGTCGAGCGACGGTAGGGCGAGCAGAGGCGGGGCTCACCGGAGGGGTGGACACGAATCGTCCACGAGCGATAGCCGAGGATCGGGTCGATCAGATCCGGAACGACAAATCCGGAAGGTGTCATGCCGGAATAGGTTCCGGCTCGGGCGTCGGTGCCGGTTCGGGCACGCGCTCTGGCTCGGGCGTCGGGGCCCGCTCGGGCACAGGGGGATGGATCGGCTCGACGACGATGCGCTCCTCTTCTTCACCGATTTCCATCCCCGAAGACTGCCAGATCAGGAGTTTTGTCGGAGGCTGTCCGGGACGAGCATCGACCCCTCGCGTGGATCACCAACGAGTGGAGCGGCAAGCGTCGCCGCAAGGTCGTTGCAACGAGAGAGCACGAGCGCACTCGCGGCGGCATCGAAGGCGTCTTCGCTCGAGGCCGCACGGTTGGCCATCGGAGCGGGCAACGTGGCGTGCGCGTCGAGCCAGGTGCGACGCTCGATCGGCGACGACTTTGCGACCGGGCCGGTAAGAAGGCGGGGCCAGATTTCGGCGACGAGGTGGGGCGCTGGTGGATCAAACGGCCAGATCGCCCAGCCACTGTCGCGCAGACGAGAGAGCAGGGGGATGCCACGAATCGTGCCGGTACCAACCGCTCCCGCACCACCGATCTGAAACACGCTTTTCGGCACGATGCCCCGCACGTTCCAGCCCTCCTCGCAGGCGCGCAGCTGCACCTCGTCGCCACGACGCTGGCCCGGGCGGCCCCAAAAGGGCGCGGGGGAGGTTGCGAGCCACTCCTCGCCCTGCTCGCTCACGAGCTCCCACAGCGTGTCGATCGTGCTGCAGTGCTGGGCGTCGAGAAACCAGCTCGGATACGAGAACGCGAAGTCGACCCCCACGATTGCCTCGGGCACCTCCGCGCGACGCTCGATCAGCCAGTCGACAACCTGCTCACGCGAACGGCCATCCTCGAGCATCAGGAGTTCGCCGTCGAGGGCCTCGCCAATCCAGATCCGGCGCTCCGCGCCGACAGCGGCCCCAGACCAGTCGATTGCAATCACGCGCGCCATGTGCAGACTCTGCCAGATTCGTGCCCGGCGGTGCGGACGGCAGAATGTGGGGGTGCTGGCGCCCTTTCCAGGAGTTTCGGAGACCGTCGATTCGCCGCGTCCGCGAACGGCGCCCGCCCCGGACCGGCTGGCTGTACCGATTACCGGTCCTCCGAAACGCGTCGCGGCGTTGAAGGCGATGGGGCTTGAGACGCGGGGCGATCTGCTCGACGACCTGCCGTTTCGCTTTGAGGACATGACGGCGTTGACGACGATTGCCGAGGCGATTCAGAGCGGTGACGATGAGGTCACGGTCGTCGGTCGCGTTGGCTCGATTACCGAGCGGCCGACCCGTCGCCGCGGTCTGCGCATCCTGCAGACGCGCCTGACGGACGAGACGGGCGAGATTTCGTTGACGTGGTTTAACCAGCGCTATCTCGCGCGCACGCTTGAGCCCGGCTCGCGCTTGGTTGCCCGCGGCGCGCTCAAGGTAGGGGCACGGGGCGCCGAGCTGACCGTCAAGTCGCACGAGGTTGCGGGTGGCCCCGACGAGTTGGCGGCGATGGGGCCCGGGCTCGTGCCGGTCTACCACGCCTCGGCCAAGGTCTCGACGGGTGTCCTGCGTGCCCTCGTCGGCGACGCGATTACGGACCTGATCGACGGTGTCGCAGATCCGCTCCCCGTCGAGTTGCGGATGCGCCACAGCCTGCCGCTGCGACGCGATGCGTTGCGTGCGGGGCATCAGCCGAGCCGGCTCGATGCCTACGAGACCGCGCGCCAGCGATTGGCCTACGAGGAACTCCTTCTGCTCCAGCTCGCTCTCCTGCAGCATCGCCACGACACCGATGCACGCGCCGGTGCGCTCGCGTTGGGTTTCCCGGGCGACCTGTCCGCGGCCTTTCGGGCGGCTCTGCCCTTCACCCTCACCGCCGCGCAGGAGCACGTGCTGGAGTCGATCGAGACCGATCTCAATCGGACGCAGCCGATGCAGCGTCTGTTGGAGGGCGATGTCGGTTCGGGCAAGACCGTGGTCGCGTTTGCGGCGCTCGTCCGCGCGGTCGAGCAGGGTGGCCAGGGTGCGTTGATGGCCCCGACCGAAGTCCTTGCGCTGCAGCATCTGCGTGGTGCCGAGCGCCTGCTTGAGCCCCTCGGGATCGAGATCGCGTACCTGTCGGGCGATGTTCCTGACAAGGAGCGCCGTGCGCGTCGTGCCCGGATCGAGGCGGGCCAGCCGTTGATCGCGATCGGCACGCACGCGCTGCTGCACACGTCGTTTGCCGATCTCCGGGTGCTCGTGGTCGATGAGCAACACCGCTTTGGTGTCGCCCAGCGCGCGGCGCTGTCGGCAGGGGGAGAGACCGTGCCGCACGTCCTGCACATGACGGCCACCCCGATTCCACGCTCGCTGGCCTTGACGGCCTTCGGTGATCTGGACCTGTGTGTGATCGACGAGTTGCCACCCGGTCGCAAACCAATCAAGACGAGCATCATTCCGGAGGCTAAGCGGGAAGACGGCTACCGCTGGATCCGCGAGCAGATCGCGGCGGGGCGACAGGCCTACGTTGTCTGCGCGCTCGTTGAGGAGAACCCCGACGTTGAGGCACGCGCTGCCGAAGAGGAGGCCGAGCGCTTGGCTAGCGGTCCACTCAACGGTCTTCGTGTGGCCTGCGCGCACGGCCAAATGCCCGCCGGGGATCGTCAGCGTGTGATGGCCGCGTTTTCGGCGGGAGACCTCGACGTGTTGGTCGCCACGACGGTGATCGAAGTGGGCGTGGACGTCGCCAACGCCTCGGTGATGGTGGTCGAGGACGCCGATCGCTTTGGTCTCGCTCAACTCCATCAGTTGCGCGGCCGCGTTGGGCGTGGCAGCGAGCAATCGTATTGCCTGCTCTATAGCTCGGCCGAGCCGACGCCGGATGGGCGTGAGCGGCTCGATGCGCTCGTGCGACACCAGAGCGGCTTCGAATTAGCCGACGTCGATCTACGCATGCGTGGCGAGGGCCGTCTGTTGGGCGAGGCTCAGAGTGGTCGCACAGACCTCCGCTACGCCCGCCTGCACAGCGATCGCAAACTGCTCGAGCAGGCGCGCGAGGACGCGCTGCGCATCCTGCACGAGGGCGCGGACGACGTCTTGGCGCAGGCCGCAACGGATCGCTTCGGCGACCTCATCGAAGCACTCCGCCGAGCCTAAACGTCTGTCGCGCGGTAGGCTCTCGGCGTGCGCATCGTGGCTGGGCAGCATCGATCGCGGCGTCTCGTTACGCCGCCAGGCAAGGGCGTTCGCCCGACGTCCGATCGCGCCCGCGAGGCGATCTTTGCGTCGCTCGGTGCCGACGTCGTTGATGCGCGCGTGCTCGACCTCTTTGCCGGTTCGGGCGCGTTAGGTCTGGAGGCGCTCTCGCGTGGTGCTGCCTCGTGCCTCTTCGTCGAACGCAATGCGGCTGCCTTGGAGGCGATTCGCACCAACGTTGAGGTGCTCGGCGAATCCGCACAGGCACGCATCGAGCGGGGCAATGCGATCACCGTCCTGCAACGTCTGGCAGACGTGGGCGAGCAGTTCGACCTCGTGCTGGTTGACCCGCCCTATGAGGCGGTGCCAGACTTGGCTGCGATGCTCACAACGCTACTCCCGCAGGTGCTGAGTCCGGATGGCTCGATTGTCTTCGAGACGGCTGCGGGCGCCGCCGTACCCATTCCAGGCCTCGTCGAGCGCTACAACCGCCGCATTGCAGCCGCCGAAATCGTCATTCTGCAACGTATGGAGACCGTATGACGAAGCGCGTCGCAATTTGTCCGGGCAGTTATGACCCGGTCACGCTCGGCCATATCGACATTATTCAGCGCTCCGCTGACCTCTTTGACCACGTCGTCGTCGGAGTCGTGCGCCGCCCGAAACACAAGGAACCGCTGATTCCTGCCGATGACCGGGTGGCCCTCCTGCAAGAATCACTGGCAGATGTGCCGAATGTGACAGTCGAGACGTTCTCAGACCTCGTTGTAGAGTTTGCCAAGCGCTCAGGCGCAACGGCACTCGTCAAGGGACTGCGTGCGGTCTCCGACTTTGAGTGGGAATTCCAGATGCAGCAACTCAACAAACACCTCGCTCCTGATATCGAGTCGGTCTATCTCGCGGCATCTGGCCGCTACATGTTCGTGTCGTCGAGTGGCGTCCGCGAAATCGCTGCGTTCGGCGGCTCTGTCGAAAACCTTGTCCCTCCCTGTGTCGTCCGCTGGTTCGACGACCATCCGTCTTCGCGAACCCTGTGAAGGAGACCTCATGGATGTCCTCGTCCTCATTGACAAGCTCGACGAGCTTGTCCACAACGCCAAAGCGGTGCCGCTGACCGATCAGGTCCGCATCGATCGCGAAGAAATCTGGGAGATCCTTGACCAGATGCGCGCGACGATTCCTGACGAGATCAAGCAGGCACGTTGGATCGTCAAGGAGCGTCAGGAGATGCTTGGCGAGGCCAAGCGCGAAGCCGAGCGGATCGTCGTTGAGGCCCGCGAGATTGCGCAGCGCGAAGCGTCGCAGCAAGAGGTCGTGCGGTTGGCCGAGCGCCAGGCGCAGGAGATCCTTGAGAACGCCCGCAATCGCGAGCGCGAGATCCGACTCGGCGCAGAGGACTACGCCGACGAGATCCTTGGCACGCTCGAGACGAACCTCGGCAAGTTCCTTGGTGCAGTTCAGCGTGGCCGCGGCCAGCTGGCGAGCGCATCGCCGGAGCGCACCGAGGGTGGCTCGGCGCAGTTCACCGAAATCACGACGTAGTCGTCGCGAACGGCGGCTCGCATGATTGATATTGCACAGCTACGGCTCGAGGCGGGCATCGAACGGTCGCTGGACGTGCCCGTTGCGCTGCCCAACATCATCATCGGTGGCGTCACGTACTCAGGTCCAGCAGCTCCTGCGGTGGCGCGCGTCGACATCACGCGCCTGATCTCTGGACTCCTGATGCGGATGCGCCTCTCGAGCACGATTCTGGGGCCATGTCACCGCTGTCTTGAGGAGGCTGCAGTACCCGTCTCGATCGATGCGCGCGAATATCAGGCTGATCATCCAGAGAAGGGCGCGGAGGCCGAAGAGGTCTGCGACTACCTCGAGGGTGACGATCTTGATGTTGCGACGTGGGCAGCCGACGCGATCGTTCTGACGTTGCCGCACAAGATTCTCTGTCGCAAGGATTGCGCCGGTCTCTGTCCGAGCTGCGGTACAAACCTCAATCACGAGGTCTGCGCGTGTGTCCCAGCCGAAGGCGACGATCGTTGGGGTGCGCTCCGCGGGCTCCTCAAGGACGACTCCGAGGGGTAGTTGCGACGCGCCGCGCAGGCGTTCGCTACGCTGCGCAGCGTTATGGCAGTCCCCAAACGGAAAACGTCCAAAGCCCGCCGCGATAAGCGTCGTGCCACGCACAAGATCGCGATTCCCGTCGTGGCCACGTGCACGGTTTGTTCCGCTCCGAAACTGCCCCATCGTGTGTGCCCGAGCTGCGGAACGTACCGCGGTCGGCGCTACATCACGACCGACGCCCCTGTCGGCTAACGCACTGCGCGTCTCGAATGCGTTCGCTGCGCGGGGTGACAGCCGAGCACGCTTGATGTCCTTCAGGTGACGCAGGGCTCGTTCGACGGTACCGACGTGCCATGCAGCCGTTACCGCGCCTGCTAATGTCGGCAGCGTTTACGTGAGTACTACAAAGGTGGAACACAGTGGCTGAGCGAGCAGAAGTTTTGGCGAAAGTACAGGAGATCCTCGTCGAGCGTCTTGACGTTGATCCGGCTGACATCAACGAGGCGGCGCACATGCGCGACGACCTTCAGGCTGACTCGCTCGACCTCGTCGAGTTGATCATGGACCTCGAAGAGGGCTTCGGCGTCAAGATCTCCGACGAAGAGGCTCAGTCGATCGGTACTGTCGGCGACGCCGTTGACTTCATCGTCGCCCGCGCTGACTGAGCCCACAGGCCCGATTGGGACGCGACTCGACGCGCTCGCGTCGACGACGCGTCTCCGCGCGCTGACGCATTCGAGCTGGGCAGCATCGCCCGGCGACTCGTACGAACGGTACGAGTTCCTAGGCGATGCTGTGCTCGACCTTGCGCTCGGCGCATACCTCTTGGAACGGTTTCCTGAGTCCACACAAGGTGAGCTGTCGCGGATCAAGAACCAGGTTCGCTCCTCGCGCTTTTGCTCGATCGTGGCGCGTAACGAGGATCTCGGCGGTCGCATGCGCGAGAGTGCGCTCGGAGAGAAGTACGCAGAGACGGCGAAGCAGCTGTCCTTCAATCGCTCGGTGCTCGCCGACTTGGCCGAGTCCGCGCTCGGTGCAATCTTCCTCGAAGCTGGTTGGGAGGTCGCGCGTGAGGCGGCCGTGACGGCCTTCGCGCCACTCGTCGACCGTGCTCTGGACCCCCGAATTGACCCCAAGACGGCACTCCAAGAGATCCTGCAGCGTCAGGGCCGCCGTGTAGCGTACGAAGTGGTGGAGGCAACCGGACCAGCGCACGCACGGCATTTTTCCGTCGTCGTCATCATCGACGGCGATGTCCTCGGCGAGGGTGAGGGTGTGTCTCGTCGAGCCGCTGAACAGGCCGCTGCGCGACGCGCGCTGGCTACCATCGATGCTGGTGATATTGGATGAGGCTCACCCGTATTCGCATCAAGGGGTTTAAGAGTTTCGCCGACGAGACGGAGCTTCATTTCGATAAGGGTGTTGGCGTCATCGTCGGTCCCAACGGCTCCGGCAAGTCGAACATTGCCGAGGCGCTCCGCTGGGCGATGGCATCGTCGGCACCATCTGAGGTGCGCGTCACGACGGGCATGGACGTGCTCTTTAGTGGCTCCGAGAGTCGTGCCGCTGCCGGTCTCGCCGAGGTTGAGATCGTGCTTGAGGACGAGGGTGGTGTCGCCCCGGGCGGTCGACCCGAGCTCTCCGTGCTGCGTCGCCTGAGTCGCGATGGAGAGAGCGCCTACCTGCTCAATCGCGTACCGGTACGGCGGCTCGATGTTCATGAGGTCTTGGCCGATGTCGGCCTTGGGCGCGACAGTCACGCGATCATTGGACAGAACCAAGTTGATCAGGTGCTGCTGGCCAGTCCCACCGCCCGACGCGGTCTGATCGAAGAAGTGGCCGGGCTTGGCAAGTACAAGCGTCGCCGCATTCGCGCTCAGCAGAAACTCAATCGCGTCGAGCGGCACCTCGTCGAGGCGCGTACGCGTCAGGCCGAGATTCAGGGCCGGTTGCGCCCGCTCGCACTCCAGGCCTCCGCGGCGGAACGCGCTGCGCTGCTCGCTGCCGAACTGCTCGAGCTCCGGCTGGAACTCGTGCTGTCGGCCATTGCCGAGGCGCGGCGCGATCGTCAGGCGCGACAGAACGACGCCCGCGAAGCCAAGGCTGCTCAGGAAAAGCTCGATACCGATGCCGCGGCGATCATCGCGCGGCGCGAGGCCGCCGAGGCTGCGCTGGGCGCCCTCGTCAGTGAGCAGGAGGCAGCTTCGCGCCTTGTGCAACGCCTCGATGCTGGTGTCGAACGCCTGACGGACCGCACGGCGCAACTCGAGGAACGCGGCGAGGAGTTTGCCCACGATGTCGAGCGCCTCCGCATCCGCGCCGGTCGATTGATCGATGAGGCCGCAACGACGGCATCGGCTGCCGCGTCGGTCGAGGTAGACGCAGAGCGCGAGCGTTCCGAGCTCGCTGCCGATCCAGACGACACCGGCGTCGAAGATCGCTTCGCTGCTGCTACGCAGGCCTCGGAGGTAGCGCTCTCGTCCGTGCTTGAGGCTCGGCGTGCCGAGGCAGAACACGAGGGGCGCCTCGCGCGCGCTCAGGCGGAAGCCACGGAGAATCGCGAGCGAGCCGCAGCCGCCACCCTTCGTCGCGCAGAATTGGCCGAAGGCATCGGCGATCGCGAAACCGCCCGCCGCGAAGCGCAGATCGCACTTGAAGTGATCGAGGCCAACGTCGTCAGTGCCCGTGAGGCGCTGGCCGAGGCCGAGCGACTCGAGCAAGAGGCCCGCAGCGCAGCTGACCTCGCCCGCACGCAGGAGGCCCAGGTTCGTGGCGATGCTGCTGCCGCCGACGCCAGGGCGCAGTCGTCCGATGCGCGCCTCAACGAGTTGAGGCAGTCCGTTGCGCGCGGAGACGGTCTAGACGGTGCGCTCGTGCGCCTGCGCGACCGTGGCGTCTCGTTGGTCGCCGATCAGATCCGGCCCGAGTCTGGGGTCGAACGCGCTGTCGCGGCCGTGCTCTCGTGGCGAGCCACCGAGGCCGTTGCTCGCGTCGCGAGCGATGCCGTCGACCTGCTGGCCGACGATGCGCTCGAAGGCGCTGCACTGCTGTGCCTCGACCGCCTGCCCACCCGTCAGGCCGAGGGGCCCGGCGTGCCGCTCAGTTCTCGTGTCGAGTTGATCGGCGATATTCCGGCGGGCCTGCTTGACGGCGTGCTGTTGATCGATCGCCCCGCCGATTTGCTCGCCGTCAAGCGCGGTATCGGTGTCCTCGCCGATGGTCGTGGCTTTGATGCTGATCGCGGTATTGCGTTCCGTGCTGGCGATGCGGCTGGTCGCGCGTTGGAACGCAAGCGCGATCTTGCTGGTGTCGAACAACAGGTGCGCGACGATGCGAGTGGACGCGATGCTGCCGCGTCGAGCCTGATCAACGCAACCGAAGTTCGCACGACGGTCGAGCAGGCCGAAACGAATGCCCGCAGTGCTGTTGCCGAGGCGCGCGACGCGCAGTTGCGACTCGAGCGGGAATTGGCAGAGGCAACGCGTGAGGCCGATCGGCTTGCGCGGCAGGACGAGGCCACGGGCGAGCGTCTGCGCACTGCGAGCGACGAGGCCGAGCAGAGCGAGGCTCGTGCCGCCGCAGCGCAGATCGAATTTACGGCACTCGAGTCGGGGCTCGTCGCCTTGCGGGAGCGGGTCGCCGAGCGCACCGTCGAGCATGAGGCTGCCGAGGCCGTCCGTGTCTCGCTGCAAAACGACGTTGCGGATCGACGTGGACGTCGGGCCGCATCCGAGGAGCGTGCCGAACGGGCTCGCGTCGAAGGCGCCCGTCTCCGTGCACTCGCCGTCGAGCAAGAACGCCAAGCCGAGGCGGCTCAGAATGGTGCAGATCGGCTCGCTGCGGTCACCAAGCAACTACCGACGATTCTCGAAACGATCCGCGCAGCGCTGGTCACCGCCGAGCGTTTCCGAGAGCCGGCCCGCGCACAGACGCAGGCCGGCGAGTCGCGCGTCGCCGAGCTCGGCACAGAACTACGAGCCTGTGCCGAAGAGGATGCGCGGCTTGGCTCCGCGCGACGCGACGGTGCCGGCCGTGTGGCTGCGCTCGGTGTCGAGCTCGAGCGCTGCGAGGAACGCCTGCAGGAGCTCGCCCATCGCCGTCAGACCCTTGGCGAGGAGCGCGGCGAGGAGAGCGGTGAACTCGTCGACATGACCGAGCCGTACCCCGAGGACGAGCGGACAGTGCGCGAAGGCAAGGTCGAACGACTTGAGCGTCGGATCGTCCAACTCGGCGCGGTCAACCCGCTCGCCAAGGAGGCGTACGAGGAGGCCAAGGCCGAGGCCGACGATATCGGTGAGCAGATCACCGACCTCGAGACGTCTGTCGGAGAACTGCGCAAGTTGGTACGCGAACTTGGCACGGAGATTCGCAATCGCTTTGAGTCGACGTATTCGACGGTTGAGGCAGGCTTCGCCGAGGTGATCGGCACCCTCTTCCCGGGTGGCAGCGGTCGCCTTCGCCTGGTTGAGCCTGCCGAGCTGGTCGAACTTGATCCGGCTGAGGCTACTGAGGACGAGCCGGGCGTGGAGGCCGAGCCCGAGGGCGAGGATATCGACGCCGTCGTCGAGGTACCAGAACCAGGTGTCGAGTTGGAGGTCCAGCCCGCCGGCAAGAAGATTCGCTCGCTGTCGGTGCTCTCGGGCGGCGAGAAGTCGATGGCCGCACTTGGCTTTACGTTCGCCCTGATGCTTGCCCGACCGAGCCCCTTCTATGTCCTCGACGAGGTCGACGCTGCGCTTGACGAGGTCAACATCGATCGCTTCCTCGAACTCGTTGAGCGCTTCCGCGACCGCGCGCAGTTCGTCGTCATCACGCACCAGGCCGGCACGATGGAATCTGCTGACGCGCTGTATGGCGTCTCGATGCCGGGCAACGGCGTCTCGCAGGTGATCTCGCGTCGGTTGCCGCGTCAGAGCGATGGCCCCACGGGCACGCTCAGCGCTGCCCCGTCGCCGAGCGGTTCGTAACACCGTGGCCGACCCGCACCTGATGTTCTCGGGCCTTGGCGACGTCCAGTTCGCCGAGCCGGAGGTCGAGGCAACGGAGGAGGGTGGGGGGTTCTTCCGCCGACTCGTCGACGGGCTCGCTAAGTCCAGTAAGGCGCTGACGGGACAGATCCAGGCCATTGCCTTCGACCCTGATGACGCCGAGGCGTGGGAACGACTCGAAGAGGCTCTGCTCCTAGCTGACTGTGGCGTTCCGGCAACCGTCGAGATCATTGGTCGTCTCGAGCGGCGTGCCGCCGCGGGTGGCATGACTCCCGGCGAAGACCTCGCGCCTGCCTTGGCCGAAGAGATCGCCGATCTCCTGTCGGGCGCAGAGGCCCGCATCGATATCTCCCACAAACCGACGGTGATCCTCATGGTCGGCGTCAACGGGACGGGTAAGACGACGACGGTTGGCAAACTCGCCGAGCATCTGCGACGCGTCGATAAGTCGGTTGTCGTGGCTGCGGCAGATACGTTCCGCGCTGCTGCCGATGAGCAGCTCGAGGCGTGGGCAAACCGTGCGGGCGCCGATTTCGTCGGTTCGTCGCACGGCCAGGATCCGGCGGCGGTGGCCTACGACGGCATGGAGGCGGCGGTGGCGCGTGGCCGCGACGTCGTGTTGGTCGATACGGCCGGACGCCTGCAGACGCAGATTGGCCTGATGGACGAACTCGCCAAGATTCGCCGTGTCATCGCCGGCCGGATGGAGGGCGCTCCGCACGAGACGCTCTTGGTCCTCGACGCGACGACGGGACAGAACGGACTCGTGCAGGCGCGCCAGTTCAGCGAGGCGACGCCTCTCACGGGGATCGTGTTGACGAAGCTGGACGGCACGGCCAAGGGCGGCATCGCACTCGCTATCGCGCACGAGCTCGGCGTGCCGATCAAGTTGATTGGCGTAGGCGAGTCCCTCGACGACCTCCGCGCCTTCGACGCCGCCTCCTTCGCCCGCGCACTCCTCGGCCTCTCGTAGCGCCGTGTGCGTTGCGTGACCCCTTCTGGACATTGGCTGACGCAACCTGAGAGGGCGCCAAGACCGAGCGGCGTGCGAATCTATAGAACGTGACACCGCCTGTGCTGATCTGGCTCCGCCGCGATCTTCGGCTCGACGACTCGCATGCGATTGTGGCTGCGCTGAAGTCGGACGCCCCGCTCGCCTTCGTCTACGTCTTGGACCCCGCCATGAAACACCGTGGCGTGGGGCATGCCCAGCTGGGCTTCATCGTCGAAGGGCTTGAGGACCTGCAGTCGCGTCTTGCCGAGCGTGGGGGTGGGCTGATCGTTCGTCGTGGCGACACGGTTCGGCAGCTTGTCGCAGTCGCGACGGAGCTCGGGGTGGAGCGCGTCTGCGCTAATCGCGATGAGGAGCCAGCCGCCGATGTCGTCGAACGAGTCGCCGAAGCTGCCCTGCGTGGCGTCGGCGTCGAGCTACTGGTCTCGGACGACGAGGTCAACGTCCCGCATGAACTGGTGTTGACAAAGGATGGCAATCCCTGCCGCACCTACTCGGCTTATGCGCGTGGCGTGAGGCGCGTACTCGCTGAGTTGCCTGCGCCGCCCCACGACTACGACCTCCAGGGGCGGCTGTTGGCGACGCCGGCACCGGAGATCCCGAGCGTCGAGACCCTCGTTGGTCGTCCGGTGACGCTTCGCTCCGATGCGCAGGGAGGCGAGACCCACGCGCTCGCGCGCCTGCGCACGTGGCGTGACGATGGCTTTCTTGCTCGCTATGCCAAAGATCGCGATCTGGTCGCAGAGCCCGACGCCACGTCGCGCCTGTCGGGCTACCTGCGGCAGGGCATGCTTTCGCCGCGCCGCGCGCTGCACGTCGCCGATCGTGCTGGTGCGTCAAAGTACGCGAGCGAACTGCTCTGGCGGGACTGGTTTAAGTACGTCCTGCATCACCATCCAGATCTCGCGGAGCGGTGCATTGATCCTCGCTACGACCAGATCGAATGGGTCGGGACCGACGCGCACTTCGACGCCTGGACGCGTGGTGAGACGGGTTTTGGCATGGTCGATGCTGCGATGCGTCAGCTACTCGAGACGGGTTCGGTCGCCAACCGCGCTCGGATGGTGGCCGCGAGCTTCCTCGTCAAAGACCTCCACATCGACTGGCGCCGCGGTGAACAGTGGTTTCGCACGCACCTGACGGATGGTGATCTCGCTTCCAACGCGGGCTCGTGGCAGTGGGTGGCGGGCACGGGGCTCGATGCGGCACCGTACTTTCGCATCTTCAACCCGACGCTTCAGGAAGAACGCTTCGATCCGACGGGCGCCTATGTCGCTCGGTGGGCACCAGACCGTCCAGCGCCGATCGTCGAGCACGCAAGCGAGCGCGACAAAACCTTGGCGGCGTACAAGGCAGTAGCGGCGGAGAAGAGTTAGGCGACATTCTGGGCCCGGGCCCAAAGTGTCGCTACGAGGCGCCGACGAGTCAGGCGGCCTTGGGTGCAAACAGCTCGGGGTAGAGCCGAACACACAGCTCTTTCGCCTTGCCGTACTCGGCGTCCGATAGATCGCCGTTGAGAAGTGCGCGCAGCTCGGCGTCGAAGGCGCCGATAAAGCGACCGGCCGCGTCGTTCTGCGTTTCGAGTTCGAGACGAATCTGTGCCGGTCCGAGCGGAAAGCGCAGGCGGTCCCAGCAAAGCTCGACGCGGTGGAGCCCCTGAACATAATCGTGCGTGCTGCGTCGATTCTCGAGCTCGCCGATCAAGGCGAGGGCAGGAGTCGCTCCCAGCACCTCAGTGATCTTTCCGAGCAAGTCCGCAGCGGTAATCATTTCGAGCATCTCTGGACCATCGGCAGGGATATGGTCGACAGGGGCCTCGATCTCCTCGCGCTCACGGGCACGATCGGGCCGACGCGTCGAGGGGCCTTTCCACGTCAGGATCGGCGTCGGGAGGTTCGACTGGCGTCGGACGCGCAGCGAGCATCCGGAGCGCCGCAAATCGAGGTTGCTGGTGTCGAAAAACGAATCGCGGATGTCGAACATCTGCGAACCGGCCAAGGCGAAGTTAGCGAGTTCCACAGGCACGATCAGTGGACCGTCGCCGGTGTAGAGATACTGGAGCTCGATTTCCATACGCTGGGACCCATTCTTCCATCTGATGCGGCGGACATAGGTCCTCAACCCCGTATCATCCGACCAATGCTTGACTCCCTCTCCGACCGACTCGGCGACGCTCTTGGTGACTTGCGTTCGCGTGGGCGTCTGAGCGAGGACGATGTCAACGCCGCGATCCGCGAGATCCGGCTCGCATTGCTTGAGGCCGACGTCAACTTCGATGTCGTCAAGCAGTTCGTTGCCACGGTCAAAGAGCGCGCGCTTGGCTCCGAAGTGTCGGAGAGCCTGACGCCAGGCCAAGAGGTCGTCAAGATCGTTCACGACGAACTGACGAAGCTGATGGGCGAGGGCTCTTCGAAACTCTCGCTCGCTGGCAACCCAGCCGTGATTCTCGTCTGCGGCCTCCAGGGCTCCGGTAAGACGACGACCTGCGCGAAGCTCGCCAAGTTGATCGCCAAGCAGGGCAAGAAGCCCGCGTTGGTGGCATGCGACGTCTATCGCCCGGCTGCAATCCAGCAGCTCGTCACCGTCGGCACGGAGGCCGGTGTGCCCGTCTACGAGCGCGGCACCGACATGGATCCGGTCGAGATTGCGAAGTGGGGCATCCAGCAGGCCAAGGAGCAGGGCCGCGATGTTGTCATTGTCGATACCGCTGGTCGCCTGACAGTCGACAAGGAATTGATGGGCGAGCTCGTCAAGATCCGTGATGCGGTGCGTCCGACCGACACGCTGCTCGTACTCGACAGCATGACCGGCCAGGACGCGGTCGTGACGGCGCAAAACTTCCAGGCCGCGATCGCCTTCGACGGTCTGATCCTGACGAAGCTCGACGGCGATGCGCGCGGTGGCGCGGCCCTTTCGGTGCGTGCCATCACGGGTGTGCCGATCAAGGTCATTACGACGGGCGAGAAGATCGATCAGATCGAAGAGTTCCACCCGGAGCGCCTCGCCTCGCGCATCCTCGGCATGGGCGATGTCCTGAGCCTGATCGAGAAGGCCGAAGAGTTCGTCGATAAAGACAAGGCCGAGGAGCTCGAGCGCAAGATGCGCAAGGCAGAGTTTGGTCTCGACGACATGCTCGACCAACTCAATTCGATTCGTAAGATGGGTTCGCTCTCGTCGGTGCTCGGCATGCTGCCGGGCGTCGGCAAGCAGTTGAAGAACGCCAACATCGACGATGGACAACTCGATCGCGTCGAGGCGATCATCCTCTCGATGACGATGCAGGAGCGCAAAAACCCTTCGGTCATCAATGGTTCGCGTCGGGCGCGTATCGCTGCCGGCTCGGGCGTGACGGTCCAGCAGGTCAACGAATTGCTCAAGCAATACGAGCAGATGAAGAAGATGATGAAGCAGATGGCTGGTGGAAAGAAGCCAAAAATGCCTATGCTGCCGCCTAATATGCAAGGGAAGATGTAGGATCCCGCCGTGGTCAAAATTCGTCTCTCCCGCTTTGGGTCCAAGAAGAACCCCATCTATCGCGTTGTCGTCACCGACGACGCCTCGCCGCGCGATGGCCGCGCGATCGAGTCGATTGGGCGTTACAACCCTCAGCTCGAGCCATCGTTGATCGAAATCGACGAGGCTCGCGCCAAGCATTGGCTCA
>Ga0194055_10001938_pt1 | contig 16612 bp, 16 predicted proteins | sample SepL449m_MetaG_FD_155482 | JGI IMG/M metagenome (GOLD analysis project Ga0194055, IMG submission 155482) | Anoxic zone freshwater microbial communities from boreal shield lake in IISD Experimental Lakes Area, Ontario, Canada - Sep2016-L442-9m | ecosystem: Environmental > Aquatic > Freshwater >... | reverse complement strand
TTGTTATATCAACTATTTTTTGATTATTAACTTGATACATAATATCATCTAAAAATACTTTTTTATTAGCTTGAATTTCATAACATTTATCTTCAATAATATCATTATACTTTTTATTTTTATAATTTAATAATAATAGTTTTATTATAATGAGCCATTTATGTAAACACATTTTTTTACATAACAATTATTATTATAACTTATATCATTTTAATACTCAATTTTTTTAAGTGTTATGAGCTTAAAAATATAAAAACTATAAATTATTTTTGCTATAATAATTAAACTTATATTAGCAAGTTTATAATATATGATGTAATTATAAAGTATAATAAAAGCTTATTTTATTAAGTAATTTTATTTAAAAAAAAAATAAAATGCCAAAAAATATATACTTTTATTAGCATTTTATATAAATGTTTATTTAATTATATTATTGTATAATTAATTATTAACAAAAAAATATTTAGTTTTATCCTCCATAGAGAGAGAGATATTTTTTAGAAAAAGTTAGGTTTAAAAGTTCCATTAATTATATTTTTATTTATTTGTCATTCTCGCAATAATATCTCCTGCGCGGGTTATTTGTACTATAATTATGTTAATTTCTTTTTATCTTTATTTTTATCAAAATCATATACTGTTCTATGAAATCTTTTTTTTATTTTAGTATTTTTTACAACTTCATCTTCATCTATTCCTTTTTTTACTAAAGTATCCATATATGGAGATATTTTTATTTCTTCATTTTCTATTATATTATTTACATCATCAATTCTTCTTAAAATAACAGATTCAAATAAATCTTCTTTATCTACTGTTCTCCAAGTTTTATCTTTATCGTATATTTTTGCATCATTACTTCTTAAATTTGTAAATGAAATATTATGATATTGTGGAAGTCGTGGATTACAGTTTATTTTTTTAGTACATACTACAGAACAAAGTAATCCAGAATTTAATATATTAGTTTTTTCTTCTAAAGTTAAATCATCTAAATTTTCCATTCCAAAAGGTACTAATTTTACATTTATATTATTAATTGTATTATTAGTTGTATTGTTATTATTATTAGTTGTGTTATTTGTTTTAATTGTTTTGTTATTTTCTAAACATTTACTAACTAAATTATTTAATGTTTTGTTTTCACTTTCTAAAATAGTATTTTTTTCCTCTAATTGTTTATTATTATTTTCTAATTGTCTGATCTTATCATCATATAGTTTATTATTTTCTTCTAATTGTTTTATTATTTTTTCATATTGTTTATTATTTTCTTCTAATTTTTTAATATTTTCTTCTAAATATTTTGTATTTTTTTCTAAATTTATAATATTTTCTTCTAAATATTTTGTATTATCCTCTAAATTTATAATTTTATTTATATTATTTTCAGGTATACATGGTATTTTTCTATTTATATGTATTTCATAACTTTGTTTTCTACTAAAATTTTTATTACATTTATTACAAATATATAAAACCATTATATTATTATATAATAATATTCTTTTATGTTAAATTATTAAAAATGATATTAAAATGTCATTTTATAATATTAAAATGTCAAAAATGATATAATTTATAAGAAAAAATGACATTTTAATATCATTTTTGATATAATTTTTATTATATAGTTATTATTTAATTATATTATAAATTAGTAAAAAATATTTTTTTAATTTTTTTTAGCGAGAGAGAGAGACTTTTTTGAAAAAAGTTAGGTTTAAAAGTTCCACTAATTTTAATTTTATTTATTTGTAGTTTATCACAAAAAAATTGAAAATTTAATTATAAAACAAATACTAAAAATAAAATGCAAGTGATAATGTCTAATAAAATATGTCTTTTTTCAAATGCATTTCTTGAAGCTCTTACAATAGTTCCTGTAGAAGACTGGTATAGAAATTGGCCTGCTAATAGAACCATTATGTTAAGTATGACTTCTAAAGAAATAAGAAATATAATTAATATAATGTGTATTCCTGCTATTGTTCATTGGAAATGGAAATTCTGGAGTGATCCAAATAATGGTTCTACAGAAGTAAAGTTAAATTTAATTATGACAAGTCTTCAACTTCAATGTAATTTATATTTATACAAAATTACAACACTTGTACTAAGACGTTGTGATATACAAATAATTGTTAAAAAGCTTGCAAAAGTTCTTAAAAAATGCCCAATGCTAGAAAAGCTAGATCTACAACGCAATAAAATTAATACTGAAGGAGCAGTATTAATTGCAAATAGTCTTAAAAAATGTCCTAATCTGTTACATATCGATTTCTATATTAATATGATTGGTGACAAAGGAGCAATAAAGATTACTAAACTATTAAAATTAAAATACTGTCCACATTTATCATATCTAAATCTTTCTTTTAATATGATTTATGATAAAGGAATAAAAAAAATTACAGAAGTAATTATAAAAAGTGGTAATAAAACACTAAATGACATTGAACTAAGTTATAATCGTATTACAGAAGACGGAGTAATAAATCTCATGGAAATGCTTAAAAAATGTCCAAATATAAAATATTTAAATTTATGCAATAATACAATTGAACAATATAAAGCAGAAAATATTGCACAAAGATATAATATAGATCTTCATTCATTATATAAGCTTAGAAAACATAGCTATCCATAATTATTTATTCCTCTGAATCTTCAATTTCTGATTTTTCAATTTCTGATTCATTACTATAATTAATATTTTCATCTAATTCTAAATTATTATTAGATATTATGGTCATATTACTAACAATTTCCATAATATTATCCAATTCTTCTTTTAATATTTTTGAATATTTATTATAATGTGATCGGACCTGATGGTGCTAAAAGCCTTGCAGGAGTGCTATCACAGTGCAAATCACTGGTTCAACTAAATCTTAGTTTCAATGATATAGGATCTGATGGTGCTAAAGCCTTGCAGGAGTGCTATCACAGTGTTCAATACTTACTTTTGAGATTGGATCTGATGGTGCTAAAAGCCTTGCAGGAGTGCTATCACAGTGCAAATCACTGGCTCATCTGAATCTTTGTTTAAATAATATTGGTGATGCTGAAGTAAAGAGACTTACATGACTGTTAGCACAGTATTTGACACTGACTCAACTAGATCTTAGTTACAATAGTAACAAATTATCCTAGATAATAATATTGGCGATAGCCTATGCAGACAAAGAGTCTTGAACATAGATTAATGAAAAAAAAATTGAATTATTATTTTTCTATACTTTCTATTATATTATATTTTTGATTCACATAATGCTTACCACTTGCATTATCTATGATGCCTTTCCTATTATTGTGGCAATCATTATTGACAACAATAAGTTTTTGGATACAAGTACTATTTACAAGCTATCAGGAACATCAAAACAAATGGACAATATAATTGTCAATTTGCCTACACAAATCTGCTTGAGGAAGTCATTTATCGACGACAATGCAATACTTGATAGTCTTAAAAATGCTACTATCAAGTATCGCATTGTCGCACTTAATCTTAGTAACAAACAAATTAGACCAGAAGGAGTTAAAAGCCTTACAGGAGTGCCAGGACTGTGGACATCACTGACTGAACTAGATCTTAGTCGCAATGAGATCGGACCTGATGGTGCTAAAAGCTTTGCAGGAGTGCTACCACAGTGTTCATCGCTGACTCACTTAGTTTTCAATTGCAATAAGATAGGACCTGATGGTGCTAAAAGCTTTGCAGGAGTGCTACCACAGTGCAAATCACTGGCTCATCTGAATCTTCATTTTAATGAGATGGGACCAGAAGGAGTTAAAAGCCTTGCAGGAGCACTAGGACAATGTCAATCACTGGCTCATCTAGATCTCAGATGCAATCAGATAGGACCTGATGGTGCTAAAAGCCTTGCAGGAGTACTAGGACAATGTCAATCACTGGCTCATCTAGATCTCAGTTCTAATCTGATCGGACCTGATGGTGCTAAAAGCCTTGCAGGAGTGCTACCACAGTGTTCATCGCTGACTCACTTAGTTTTCAATTGCAATCAGATAGGACCTGATGGTGCTAAAAGCCTTGCAGAAGTTCTACCACAGTGCAAAGCGTTAGCTCACTTCGAACTTTGTTGCAATGAGATTGGATCTGATGGTGCTAAAAGCCTTGCAGGAGTGCTACCACAGTGTCAAACGTTGGCTCATCTGGATCTTCATGCTAATAAGATAGGACCTGATGGTGCGAAAAGCCTTGCAAGAGTGCTACCACAGTGCAAAGCGTTAGCTCACTTCAAACTTTGTTGCAATGAGATTGGATCTGATGGTGCTAAAAGCCTTGCAGAAGTGCTATCACAGTGTCAAACGTTGGCTCATCTGGATCTTTATGCTAATAAGATAGGACCCGATGGTGCTAAAGCCTTGCAGGAGTGCTATCACAGTGTTCAACACTTACTTTATTTTTAGTTACAATTAGATTGGATCTGATGGTGCTAAAAGCCTTGTAGGAGTGCTTCCACAGTACCAAGCGCTATCTCATTTAAAACTTTGTTAAAATTATATTGGTGATGATGATGCTAAAAGCTTTTTATAAATAAATTTATTTTTTGTGATGCAGGTGTAAAAAGTCTAGTTAGAGTGCTGTCACAGAATATAACACTTATTTTTGGACATGAAATCATATTGGTGTCTTTAATAATATCAATAATATCAAAAAAAATTTATAATATGACACGCTTCGCATTTGAAATTATACATCTATTGTATTTTTTTATTACTTCTTTTCTGAAAGTATCTTGATTAAGTCTTTGTTCCTTTGTTTGTAAATTTATAATTTGAATATCTGAATATATATTACTCAGTAAAAAATCTAAATCTATTTTAAACTCTTCATAACTATCATAGTTAAATTGTTTATAATTATTTTCATTAATTGTATTATTAGTTAATAAATATTCTTCTAATTCATTCATATAAAATATAATATATTTCTAATTATTAAATCGTTTTGTATCACCGTATTATAAAAAAATATTTAAGTTTTTTGTAATAAAAATTTAATTATATTTCTGATACAAGTTGTTTTTTGTTAAGTATTTTAAACAAAAAATTACATATGATAACTCTGTTTTTACAATCAATATGTTTTGTACTAGTAGGAAAAAGATATAATACTGGTGCGTATGCTAAATTATAATTATCCCTGCTTATTTGATACATATCACTCAATGATTGATCATCTAACTTCCATAACTTTTCATAAGTGATAATATTTTTATTTGTTAGAATATCATTACAACTTGAAGTACGTTTTATTGAAATTGTTTTTATATTAAATCTTTCATATTCATATCTTAAAATTGTTTCTATTTTTAATTTTCTGTTTTCCTCTAGTTTTTCTGCAGATAAATTATTACCTAAATACAACAAAATTCTTACTTTTTTTGGAATATTTTGATAATATTTATTTATATAATCATCAGATAACTTAAATAATTCATTATTTCTGGATCCTATTTTTAAATGATGAATAACATTAGTATCTATCTCTGGAGATTCTAAATATTGATCTAAGATTAATTTTATTGTATCATCGTTAATCACTTTCTCTAATTCATAACACACATCGTTTAATTTTTTTTTAAAATCATACGTATAACGAGGACATTTACATTTACATTTATTGCTATTTGTATATATCATCATTAAAATGAAATTTAAATCTTTTTTCATTTCAAGAGTCATATTAAAAATCTTTTTAGTATTATTACAAACTGTAATATTAAAATAATATTAATTCTCAATTTTTATCATACATATTAAAAAGTCCTATTATGGCTGTACAGTTAATGCCATCTTTATTTAGGAAAAGATAAAAAATTAAATTTATAATGTAATATACATAAAATAGATAAATGACATATAAAGTTGTTGATTTGTTTGTTGGAATAGGATCATATTCTCAACAATATAGATCTTAGTTCATTATATAAGATTAGAAAAAACAATAGCAGATAAAATAGTTTTGATATTATAATTTATAAATAATTATTTTCATATTATTTTATAATTTTTAGTGTTATTGTACAACATATTTATTATATTGTCTTTATTGTTCTTTATAAATGTATCCATATCATCTGTATAATTTTCAATTAGATTTTGTATATAATTATTATTAAAATTAATCAATCCTTCATTACTATTAAGTATTTTTTCTAAATCATTAATTTTATTTTTAAATAGTATAATTAATAAATTTTCAAAGTTACAATGTAACCATCTATTACCTTCATATAAATATCCTCCTTTACCTCTTAAGTTTTTAATACATATATTCTTATATTCTGGTAAACGATCATTTATATGTAAAAATTTAATTAAATTAGATACACATTGTTTATTTGATTTTAATATTCTTATTTGTTCATCATTTGTTAATTTAGTATAATTCTCATTACCAAAGTTTTTTAATGTTATATTAATAGTATTGTTATTGACAGTATTTGTGTTATTATTAGTAATAATATTATTATTATTTTTAATACATTTATCTAATAAATTATTATATAATTCATTAATTCGCTTATTTTCTTCTTCTAATAATATAATTTTATTTTCTAATTGTATATTATTTTTTTGATTTTTTTCTAATTTTTTTATTTTACTAAGTAATATTTTATTTTCTTTAATTAAATCTTTACTATTACAAGGATTATTTTTATTAATATGTAATAAATAATTATATTTTTTTGTAAATTCTTTATTACATTTTTCACATTTATAGATTAAAGTATTATTATCAGTATCTTCATTAATAATACACGATTTTTTTCTATTAATATGAACTATATAATTTGATTTTTGATTAAATTCTTTATTACATTTTTCACATTTATAAAAAACCATATTAATTATATATAAATTATATATTATATTAATTTTTAAACTAAATTTTATAAATAATATAATTATTTATAGTTAAACAAAAAACTTTTTTTTATATATATTTTTTTGGCATAAAAACAAGTTTTATAAAATTTATTGTAATTAATAAAACATAAATTTTATTTTATTATAAAATTAAGTGAAAATAATTTAATTTATTTTATATTTAAATACAACTAAACAAAAAACTTTTTTTTTAATAAGTTTTTTTGGCTTTTTTTAAAGTTTTTTGTATATACTTATATTTTTTATATAGTTGTTATAGTTATAAAATAAAATTTTTTTGGTAGAGAGAGAGAGATTTTTTTGAAAAAAGTTAGGTTTAAAAGATTCATTAGTTTTATTTTATATAATTATGTTAATATTAAATAATTTGTTATAATTTATTAATAAATTTTTTTACTTCATATTCATATTTTATCATTTTATTTAAAATAATATTGATGATAAATAATTATCTCTTATATTTTCTAAATATTCAACACGAAACGGTTTTGATCTAGATACAATATGCCATAATTGAGCATTTTTTGTATTTATTAATACAATACATGCTTCCTTACATACTTTATATTTTTCAATAGTAATTTTATTCATAATATCATGTTTAATATTATCCCATAATTGTAATTGTTCTTTATTAAGTTTGCAAATTTTCCTATTTTTACGAGCTATTAAACCATCACCAAGTCCAATATCATGTCCACTATCAATAGTAAATAATAAAGCTTTATTATTATCAACAATATTTATTTTTTTTGCTTGAAATGCATGTTCTATGGTATTATATGTATATCCTTCATATATAAAAGGAAATATATGAAAATTAGATAATATTTTTCGCCAATCTTTAATTTTTGCAAGGTCATTATATATTAAATGATTTTCGACAATTTCATTTAGGCCTTTACCTGGTAAAACATCTCGTGATTTAGAAAAATAGAATAATTTATCGTTTGACATTATATTAATAATAATATTTTTATCATTAATATAATTGTTAATCAATTTTTTTAACTGGTATTATGTATAGAAGTTTTCTTATTGTAACAGTTTATGGTGGAATAAGAAACTTATTAAACCTATTACCAAGTCTAAAAATATTATAATTGCTGCAACTTCACGATATAAAAACCATAATAAAACTGCACTTGTCAAATATGCGACTGCATGTAGTGGTCTAAGATGATTCCACCAAATAGGTTGTCCTCCTGTCTCCGTTCCAGTCTTGCGCCATCCCATTATCCATATTATGGCAAATCCAATACCAATTATACCAAATATAACACTTAGAATGTCGGTTGGTGCGACTAATGCCGCATATGCTAAACCTAAACGCGACCCTACGCATCCAATAAGAAACATAGCAATTCTTTGCTTTTCGTCTAATGCCATCTTTACTTAGGAAAAGATAAAAAGTTTTATTTTTTATAATTATGTTAATATATAATTTTTTAATAAATATTCATATTCAATCTCTCTTTAAAGTCAGTAATCATATATTGCAAGCCTTCATCAAGCTTAACTTTAGGTTCCCATTTATATTTGTTTTTAATCTTAGTAATATCTGGTTTGCGTCGCATAGGATCGTCTGCTGTATTTTTTTTATACACAATCTGAAGATTAGGATTTATTACTTTTTTCACTATCTCAGCTAATTCTACCATAGAAAATTCTTCAGGATTACCAACGTTAAATGGTCCAATCTCATCACCATCCATCACACGTATCATACCTTCAATTAGATCAGATACATATTGAAAAGAACGCGTCTGACTTCCATCACCATATATTGTAATTGGTTGATTTGTTAGAGCTTGTGAAATAAAGTTACTTACTACACGTCCATCATCTAAAGCCATTCTAGGACCATATGTATTAAAGATTCGAATAATGCGTATATCTAAGTTATGTTCTTTATTATAATCCATAGTAAGACACTCTGCGATACGTTTTCCTTCATCATAACAAGACCTTTCACCAATACAGTTAACATTACCAAAGTATTTTTCTGTTTGTGGATGTTCAAGAGGATCACCATATACTTCACTAGTACTTGTCAATAAGAAACGTGCTTTAGTACGCTTAGCAAGACCTAACATATTCATTGTACCAATAAAGTTAGTTTTTAGAGTCTTTATAGGATTATATTTGTAATGTACAGGAGATGCAGGACAAGCTAGATGAAAAATTTGGTCAACTTCTAACAATATAGGTTCTACAACATCATGACGAATCAGTTCAAAATTATTTTTATTTAAAAGATGTTTTATGTTATCTTTACTTCCTGTGAAAAAGTTATCTAAACAGATAACATAATCTCCACGATTGACTAAATATTCGCATAAATGGCTACCAATAAATCCTGCACCACCGGTAACAAGTACTCTATTCTTTTTCATATACAATAAATTATTAATATATTTATCTATAAATAATTTATTTATAAAAAATTGAGTTTTTTTTGTCTTGCAATATCAAAAAATTTATTATATTTAAACACAAAAAACAATGTCTTTAAATACGACTATTGATAATCTAAAATCTATCATTGTAGCCAAGCATAAAGAATTTGAGGATGCTAACCTTGAAAATGTAGATTATAGAGATATACACATTGATATGTTAATCGATTCTATGCAAATTAATTTGATTACTCTAAGAGACGCTCTACAGCTAATTGAAGATGAAACTACAACTTTAGCTTTAGCTATAACTGTTTCAGATGTTAATATGAATACCTTAATCAGTATGCATAATAAGAAGAAGAGTGAAGCAAAATTACTCGATTTTGCTATTAAATTAATTGAGAAAAAACAAAACCGTTCAGACTCAATTATTCGTGATCTTGAACTTATTATTGTAGATCATGTAATTAATGCAAATAATGTTGATATGTTAATTGGTTCTATAGATTCTGAATTGATCAGTTTAAGACAATCTCTAGAGCTCATTAAAGCAGAAGTTAATAAATCTACAAATACATTTAACACTGATAAAACTGTAGAAATTAATTTCATTACCTTAATTAATATATATCATAATAAGACAAAAGAAATGAGATCGCTTAATTTTGCTATTAAATGCATTAATAAGATTACAAATGAAATTGCTCAAGAAGAACTCGTACAAGAGCTTGATAAAATTTAAATTGTTATAAAAGTTACTTAATAAGATTTACATTTATTTATAATATTAGTCAAAACTAGATGATAAATATCATAAATAATTTAATAAAAAAAATTGAATTTTTATGTGTGTAATGATCTCGTAATTATTTATAATCTTGATACAACAAAATGTCTTTGCATATGTTAGAAAAATTAAAAAAACAGATGGATGCCTTAGAAAAAAAAGAGGAAGAAAATAAGATAGAAAGACAATCATCTATATCAGATAATATCAAGAAGACTAAACTCTCAATCGCGCATTGCAAAATTAAGCTTGCTCAGGAAAAGCTTACTAATGAGATTACCAATGAGTTTAGTAAGCTCTTTGCAAAGCATGTTGCCGATGCGCTCCTCAAAGTAGTTACTAAAGAGCTTACTCAGGAGCTTGCTCATCAGGAACTTAATGCTGAGATCACCAAGCTGTTTTCTCAGCATACAATCACTCAAGATGAGACTACAAATAAGCATATCAAGGAAGTTATTAAGCAGGAACTTGCCAAGGAGATTGTTTGTCTGATTAAAAAACAGGAAATTGTATTTATATAGATAAGATTATTACAATTTTCTACTTTTTTAATACTTCAGTTATGTCATTAGTTATTTTATCGAATATGTATGATTTGTAAAAAAAAAATTGTATATTATTTTCATTGCTTGTCTCTTCTATTATTAATATTATTGATCAACAAAAATGCCTTCTTTGCGCGAGTTAGAAGATTATATGGAAATCTTAGATGACAAAGAAAATAAATATTTTAAGGAGATTAAGGAGAAGAAAAAAAAATTTGGTTGGGTAGGACAGTATGACTTGACTAGATTTTACAATAATAAGCTTTTTCGGGGACAGATAGCAAAGAATATTGCCAAGAAACTTATAAATGAGCTTATAAAGACAATTTATTTGCATGATATTGGGAAGGAATTTGCTAATGAGGTCACTAAAGATCTTGTTAAGGTATATAATATTCTCCTTGAAAAAGAGCTTTCTGAAGAAGAGATTGCTAATCAATGTCCTTTTAAAATGGCCATTAAGAAGTTTGAAAAGGATAAAGTTGCAAATGAAATTGCTCAAAAAGAAGTTGCTTGGGAAAAACTTCATTTGTCGCTTAATCAGTATGTAACGTTAGTATACATAGAAAATGAATACTTTGACAAGATTAAGGAACAAAAAAAAATATTTGATTTGATACTCGAGTCAAAAATATCAACTCTAGAATCTTTAGATGAGACTGTACAACATAACTTAACCTCATTTTACAATATTAAGCTTGATCAGGAAGAGCTAGCAAAGAAGATTATCAGAAAGCTTATAAATGAGCTTGTCAAGATATTTTTTATGCATGATATTGGAAAGGAATTTGCCGAGGAGCTTAATAAAGATATTGTTAAGATGATTAACAATCTCAATTCCAAGGAGCTTTCAGAGCAAGAGATTGCTAACCAATGTCCTTTTAAAATGATCATTAAGAAGCTTAACAGGGATAAGCTTAGCAAAGAGCTTGCACAAGATGAGCTTAGCAAAGAGCTTACACAAGATGAGCTTGTTCAAAAGCTAGATAAAGACTAGCTTGTCTAAAATGAGCTTGTCTAAAATGAGTATTACACAATAGGAATTTAAAAAGATTTAAATTATTCGTTTATTTATATATAAAAAAAATTAGATTTTATAAAAGTTTATCAAATTTTTATTTTTTAGGCAAATCTCGTACAGCAACTAATATTACTTCTTTATCTTTTTTTAATTCTGCTGATGCATGACTAAATGCCTAGTAGCAACTCAGCCATTTAGTTGAATAACTTTTAACATGAAATCTTTATTTGCTTTTAATTCTTTTGAAGCATATTGAATTGCAGATATATTTTGTTGAATTGCAGAAAATACTATTTCACTATCATTTTTAATTATATCAGAAAAATATACTAATGCTATTCCTTTTTTTTCTACAGCAGCTAATGCTATTTCTTTATCATTTTTAAATTCGGATATATATTCTAAAATATAGAAATCTTCTTTAACAAGTTTTAATATAAAATTTTTATCTTTTTTTAATTCTTCTAATGCATAATTTATTGCTGATGCTTCTTGTTTAACAGCAGCAGATACTATTTCTCTATCTCCACGAAAATCTATTGATGCTTCTAATATTGCAAGACCATTTTGCTTAACAGCAACTAATACTATTTTTCTATCTGTTGTAAATTCTGGTAATAAATATCTTAATGCAAGACCATTTTGGTTAACAGCAGCTAATATTACATCTAAATCTTTTCTTAATTCTTCAGATGCATAATTTATTAAACGACCATCTATCTTAACAAAAGCTAATACAATATCTTTATCACCTCTTATTTTTTTTGATAATTGTTTGAAAAGATATGCATTTTGGTATGGAAATTCATTTTTGTGCATAACAGCAAATATTATTTCTTTATTATCTCTTAATTTTCGTGGTAAAGAAAAAAATAAGTACTTACTTTTTTCAATATCTTTTAATGCTTCTATTTTTGAATTACTCATTATTTGTATAATTTATTTAATGTAAATGTAAATAGGTTATACAATAGTTTATTTACTCAATTTTTTTTAATATATTAATTATAAAAATAAATAATTTCTAATTAATTTTAATATATATATGGATTATCATAATAAATACATTAAATATAAACAAAAATATTTAAAATTAAAGAATCAACAAGGTGGAAAATTACCTTTTGTACCAGATTATTTTCCTTTTGCTAATAAAAATTTTAATTATTATAATGATGATGGTTATACATTAATTATTAATGATTCATCAAAAGAAGATTATTCACTTAATAAAAGATTTGAACTTGTAAAACTAGATTCAAAATTTGATAAAACAGTTTATAATAAAAAAAATATAATTAATAATGATAATATTTATAAATTAGCAGATGAACAAATTACTATTTCAGATGAAATAAAAATTCCTTTCCATTTATGTTTATTATCACAACCACAATATAAAATTTTAGATAAAATATATAAAATACATATAAAAGATGATATTAAAAATAATATTATTTTTGATAGAGATATACAAAAAATATTTAAATTAAAAAAAGATTTAATAGATACTTTCTTGAAAGATAATGCAAAAGATGTTATAACTAATATTTATAATTTTCATAGAGAAAGAATAGATGAAATATTAAATATTAGTTATAATTACAATATATTATTAAAATATAGTTGTTGTAATAAATTTTTAGAATTATTACAATTAATATATGATATACAAACAAAAATACAATCAAAAATAGAATTAAATATATCTGAATTATATATTTCTTCTTCATCAAAATATAAACAAAATATTAAAATATTATTTGAGATTGATGATAAATTTAATTTAGAAGAATATATTATTATTAATATAATTAATATTTTTATATCTTCTGATTCAAATTTGAAAGACAATTTTGATAAAATTTTTTATTTCTATAATAAAGAAAAAAGAGAAGAAGAACGACAAAGAGAACAAAAAAAACAAGAAAAAAAAGAACAACAAAAAGAACAAAAAGAACAAATACAAGAACAAAAAGAACTAATAATACAAATTATACAAACAATACAAACACCAGAACAAAAAGAACTAGAATCAAAATTATTAAAAGATTATGAGAATGCTATACAAACTTATATTAATATATCAGATACAAATTTATTATTTAAAGATATTAGAAATAATAAAGGAAATAAAGAATTAATTTTAAAAGATAAAGATTTAAAAAAAGATTATGAATCATTAAAAGAACATTTAAATATTGATATAGTAGATATTAATCAATTATTATTATTTAATTTATATGTAGATAATAAAATAGATATATCACCTAAATTTAGTTATATATTTTATGCAACATTCATTTATTATCGTATAAATAAACCATTAATATCATATCCATTATTTGATAATTTATATCCTATAAATAAGAATAATTTTGTTTGTAATCTATTAAATATTGATAATACACAATTATCTGAATTAAGTAAAAATAATACTTTATCGGATATTAAACTTATGTTTAATTCAAATTATATTAGACATCCAATTCATAGTGATTTTGGTATTGTAATTAGTATTGAAACAAATAATTACACTAATTGTGTAGAAAATGCTATTTTAGAATTTATAAAAATATTATTTTGGGATCAAAAAGAAAAAAATTTTAAAATAAGATTACCAGAAGAAAATATTAAATTAATGACTAAACCATTACAATTATTAAATGAAATATTTAAAGATATTAATTCAAATCTTACAAATCTACAATTATTATATGATAAAGAAGAATATCATAATAAAATACATGAATTATTATATGATAAAAAAGAATATCATAAGAAAATACATGAATTATTTATTGGTCATAATAATATTGTCTATGGATATGAAAATAGATATGAAATTATTTCTACTATAGATAATGTTTTAAAAATTTTATGTATAATTTTAAATTTTAAAGATGAAGAAAAATTAAAAGAATATTTTTTAAATATAAGTAAATATAATTCAGATATAACTCAAATTGATATAATTAAATATAATTCAGATATAACTCAAATTGATATATATATAGAAAATCATAAATTATATGCTATACAAATATTAAAAGGTCATACACAATTAAAAAGTTTTAATAATATAAATATTAATAAATTAATAAAATATGATTATTTTAATTTATTAATATATTATACTGATATAATATCAAAAATTAATAGTGATGAATGTTTTGAATATATACAAAATTTTTATTCAATTGCATCAAAAAATCCTGTTAATCTTAAATATTATGAATATATTGTAATATTAATAATTATTAAGACTCCTAAATTAACAGGATTTATTAATGATTATTATAATAGAATTGAAATTATTTTAAGTGCAATTGAAAAAAACCCTAATATATTATGTTATATATTAAGTAAAGATATAAAAATAATTTGTAATAAAATATTATCTAAATTAGATGAAAAAAACATAAACTATAAAAATATAATAAAATGTATAGTTTCGCTTATTTTAGATAATAATGAAATAGAAGATAATGAAATAGAAGATAATGAAATAGTTAATATTTTAATTAAAAATCATTATGATATAATATATAAATTAGTGTATTCACCAAAAATTTATAATAATAAAAATTATAAAAAATTAGTAATTTGTATTCTTCGCTATTGTCCAAAATTTTTTAAAGATTTTTCTGAGAAGAAAAATGATCATGATGATTTTATAGAAATAGCATTAGGTAGTATTAAGATAAATGATGAAATTAATTATGAAATAGTTGAATATCTTGTAATAAATCATTATGATCATATAATTAAATTTTTAAAAAAAAAGTCAAAATATGATAATTATAATAATTTAGTAATATATATTCTTAGTTTTCGTCCAGATTTAATATATCATATTGATCATGATGATTTTCTAAAAATAGTATCAATTAGTATTAAAATAAATTATAAATTAATTGATTATTTACTTGAAAATCATTATGATCTATTAAATATATTATTAAATAAAATTAAAAGTCCAGAATTATATGAAAAATTAGATGAATATAAAAAACAGTTTGACTATTTAAAACAGTCAGAAAACATTTATGATAATAACACAAAATACACAGATAAAATTGAAAACATTTATGATTATAACACAAATTACACAGATAAAAATTATTCAATGTATACAGATTACATAAAAATTATCTAAATATTATTATATGGTTCGTAAATCTCCAACAATTCATGCTTCAGAAAATAAAATTGGAAAAATAAGTATTGGTAATGATAAAAATAATTGGATTATATTAGAAAAAAATAAAATAAAAAAATGGTATTTACTTGGAAAATATAAAAAATATTATACATTAGACAATGGTAGTAAAAAATATAAAGTTATTATTAGTGATAAAAATATTTATATTTTTTCAAATAATTTTGATTGTATAACTATAAAAAATAAACAAATATTTATTGGAAAAAACACGAAGAAATATAGTGTATATAATGGATTATTTTCAGGATCATCTATATTAGTCGAAATAAAAAAAAATAGTTATATATTTATTGGTACTAAAATTATTGAATTTAATACAATAGAACCTATTATAGAATTTCATTCAATAATGAGTAATAGTTCAGTTGTATATCCTTTTGCACTTACAAATAATTATGCGTATTTAATGTTAAATAATATATATCTTAAACGTGATTTTGGTGATAAAGATCCATATAATGTTTATTATAATTTAAAAAAAACTAATAATAAATATACTTACAAAATAATTTCTAATTAATTTATATATATATTTAATGGATTATCATAATAAATACATTAAATATAAACAAAAATATTTAAAATTAAAAAATCAACAAGGTGGGAAATTACCTTTTGTTACACTTGTTGATAAAAATGATTATTTTCCTTTTGATAATAAAAACTATAATTATTATAATGATGATGATTATTCATTAATTATTA
>Ga0194055_10001936_pt1 | contig 16622 bp, 14 predicted proteins | sample SepL449m_MetaG_FD_155482 | JGI IMG/M metagenome (GOLD analysis project Ga0194055, IMG submission 155482) | Anoxic zone freshwater microbial communities from boreal shield lake in IISD Experimental Lakes Area, Ontario, Canada - Sep2016-L442-9m | ecosystem: Environmental > Aquatic > Freshwater >... | reverse complement strand
CGAGTTTCAGTGTGTGTTACTGCTGCTACGACGAGTTTTCCGGTGATGTCCATGTGATGTCACCATACGCCTATTTGGCGCACTGCAGTTATCAGTCAAAACCGATAAATGAAGCAACTTTGTCGTTGGGCGAGCGGCGTGATTTCACGTCGTTCGCAACAAATGATTCATCTGGGTAGCCCATTGCAACACAGGTCATAATCACCTGGTCTTCAGGAATGTTCGCGTTTTCGCGAACTACTGAAGACTGCATTATTCCTTGACCATTAATGACTGAACCGATGCCTTTCGACCATGCAGCAAGTACGAGCCCGTATGTTGCAGCACCGCAGTCGAAGTGGGCAATGGTGTCATCGGCAAGTGCCTTGTCAACGGTGATCACGATAGAAACCGGCGCGTCAAACTGGCGGAAGCCGCGCATCACCCAGTCCATACGACGCTCTTTGTCATCACGGGCTATACCCATTGCTTCAAAAAGCTGAACTGCGATTTCAATTTGTCGTTCGCGGTGCGGGCCTTCGTAACCATGATTCAGTTTGATCTCGCGATCAACTGAAGAACCAGCCATCATCTTTTCGGTATTGCCTTTGCGAATGCGTTCGAGTGGTTCGCCAGTAAGCACGTGGAAGTGCCATGGTTGCGTGTTCATTGACGACGGTGCGTGCTTGGCAATGTGAATGATCTCTTCGAGAATCTCTCGTGGAATTGGGTCAGTCTTGTAACCACGGATACTGCGACGGTCTTGGGCGATCTCTTCGTAATTCATACACGAAGCCTAGAAGTGATCTAACAAGAGCAACGAACTAGGGTTTTACGATGGCTGAAACGGCACCACAACGACTGATTGACCATATGCGCGGAGTTCGTTACGGCGAAGTGCTTGCCATGTTCTTGCGTGATACTGGGCTTGAGGCCGAGGTGTACGGGACTCAAATGCTGAATGATTGCCCGCAGGAGTTATGGGAAACGTTGAACGCCGATGAGATCGCTAAAGACATGGGTGCGGTGTTTACAAAGCTAAATGGTCCGCGTTATTGGGTTCTCGATGGGCTTGGCAGCAAAGTTGCGGTAGTGGACCCCGTGTTTAAAGACTTCAACGGCATTCAAATGCGACGAATTGCAACCATTCCAATTGGCGCTGATTTTGCAGCTGGGCCGTATGTGGCTCGCAATGTGAACCGCGGTGCGGTGTTCTTTTTTGATGCAGGGAAAACTGTGTATGAATTGGTTGACCCAGATGGTCGCGCATTGGTCATGCAGGCACGCTGTGTTGGTGTTGACCCAGGAATGACAGAAGAGTCGTTGGCAACCCTTGGCGAGCGCCTTGCGCTTCCAGAGGGTTGGTCGTATCGCACGAGAATTTTGGAGAGCGAATTAGTGGTTGATACCAGTGCATCGCTTGCCACGGTGGTGCAAGACGAGTTCGAAAATACCTACACGCTTCCGTACTAATCCCTCATGAGGTGGTTGTGTCCACATTGGTTGATAATGTGGACACATGAATATTGGCGTGCGAGAACTCAAACAAAACCTCTCTGAATACTTAGATAGGGCAGCGAATGGCGAATTAGTTGTGGTCACTGATCGCGGCGTTCCAAAGGCTTTAATCGTGGCGATTCCCGGTGGCGATCAAATGTCGTTGGGCGTTGAAGAGGGTTGGATAACACCGCCATCACGAACTGGGAAATTGAATGCTCCTTTGCACTTGCTGTCACAGCGTCGATCAATGGATGTGATTACCGAGGATCGTGGCGAATGACAACGTATGTCGACTCAAGCGCTTTGTTGAAGCGATATGTGAAAGAACCAGATTCCGAGTACGCCACGTCGCTTGTAGACGCAGATGAAGTTCTTGCAACTAGTTGGCTCACGGTCGTCGAAGTTCGTCGTTCGTTATCAAAACTTCTGAAAGGGAGCGATCTCGGAAGAGCAAACCAAGTTGCACAAGAAGACATGGACAAAATGGCGCTAGTTCTGCCAGATCCCACCACATGGTTGGCAGCTGCGGAAATTGGTGCTGCACTTAATGTTCGTTCCCTGGACGCACTTCATTTGGCATGTGCTCAGCGGCTGCGCATTCCTGCAATTCGCTTTGTTACATTCGACATTCGCCAAGCAATTGCTGCGAGAGCACTTGGGTTCTCTGTAGTCGGTGCCTAACTTAAGAGAACGACAGAACGTTGCCGATTTCAGGCGGCATATTTCCAGCAACTAGTTGGGCGTATGTGTCGCTCACTGCGTCCGCGCCGCGTGAGTGTTCAATTCGCAGCCATTGTTGAGAACCTTCAATAAAGGTGCTGAGTGCTGTTTCGAGGCGTTTGTTTAGTTCCTCGCGACCCCATTCTTTGCTGCGCTTGGAAACTTGGCTAGGTGCAAAGAAAAATTGTGGTTTTGGCCCTGGAATATCAACTCGATGACTCGTTTGATCCCAATGCGTTGCGCCAATGCTGCATGAGTATTTCAACGATTCATCAAAGTGAGTGTGAACTAGAGCAATGATCTCTGGGTTGCCCGCCATGTCAACGATCATGGTTTGGATTGATGGATCTAGCGAAGAAATCTCGTTGTAGGTGACTACGTCGTGGTATTCGCCAACGCTATTCACGAAGTCAACGTTGGCATCCGAAGTGAGTGCGACGACGCTCATTGCGGAACGTGCTCGCAAACAATGGGCGAGTGCGATCGAAGTTTTGCTTGACGCACTGGTGATTAACACTTGTGATGCATCATAAAAGTTCTGTTCTCGAAGAAAGTCTTCTGCGAGAAACGAAGTCATAAACAGTCCACGAAATATGAGTACGGCATTGTCGTTTTCACCTGCTGTGTCCGCGACGCGGTCGAAAGCGCGGTACGCCATGGCGTGCTTTTCGCGGTGTATTCCTGAATCAATGAAGCCACTTCGCGACGGCTGTGCTTGCACAATGTGTTCGCTGCCAACGGGGAAGAACCCGAAATATCTGCCGCCCACCACAATGTCTGGGTTCGCCGATTCACTCACAATTCCGTATCCCATTGCAGGCAATCTGCCCCAACCGGCTTCAGCAGGAAAGAACCCCCAGTAATCCAGGAAGTCTCCACTGAGGGCATAACTGATGTTGTTCGAAGTAAGCGCGAACCGTTCAAGCGTTAAACGCACTTCACCAGGCGCGAGTGCAACGGGTTCAGTGGTTTGCATTCGAAAAAGTGGTTTGCATTCGAAAATGTCGAATGTCGGAGCGGTCAATTTCGAGGTAAGTCACCTCGCCATTATTGCCTTAAGGAATGAGCAGTACGCGACCAAAGGCCTTGCGGTCTTCGATGTAGCGGTGAGCTGCAGCCGCTTCCGACAAGGGGAAAGTCTTATCAATGACCACGTCGAGTTCCTTCTTGGCAATACGGCCAAGCAAATTTTCAATCAGTGCATGAGTGCGGTTTGGGTTCATGCCCATTTCGGCACCCAAGAACACGCCAGTAATGGTGGCGTTCTTTTGCATGATTGGCCAGACCTCTGGTGGGCGCTCTTCGCGACCAGCGCGGCCAACCCAACTGATACGACCGCGATAGGCGAGTGATGCGATGCTGCTTTCAAGTGTTGCACCACCAACTGAATCGAGCACCAAGTTCACACCAACACCATTGGTCAGTTCCATTACGGTTTTCGCGCAATCAACTTTTGTGTAATTGATGCCGTGATCAAGGCCGTACTTCTTTAACTTTTCTAGGCGCTCATCGCTTGAAGAAGTTGCGATCACCGTTGCACCTGCAGCCTTGGCAAGTTGAATTGCTGCAATTCCTACGCCGCTCGCGCCTGCCTGAATAAGTACGGTTTCGCCAGCCCTCAAATGTCCAAACTCGAACAAGCAATCGTCTGCGGTACCAAACTCAATAGGTACTCCTGCCGCTTCTTGTAACGACAAACCATGTGGAATTGCCCACGTTGAAACAGCCCACGGGCAAATAATTTCTGCGTGCGATCCAAAGCCCATTGTTGCAACAACTGCTTGACCAGGTGTGAAGCCAGTTGCGTTTGCGCCAACTTCGCGCACAATTCCCGATGCTTGGTAACCAACAATGTGTGGATTGGAAGCGAGTGCTCCACCTAAACGATTGAGCGTGTCGCCGCCTTGAATAGCAATTGCAGCAACATCAATGAGTAATCCATCGGCGAACAATGTTGGCTCAGCAACATCTTCGTACTTCAGAACTTCGGGTGCACCAGTTTCGTAATAGACAGCAGCTTTCATTGGGCTGACGCTAACTGCGAAGAGTTCCTGAAATACAAAAGACCCGCCCTTTCGGGCGGGTCTCAAGTTTTAAGCGAGGTTATTGAATAAGAATTACTTCTTCTTCTTTTTTACAACTTTCTTAGGAGCTGCTTTTTTCGGAGCTGGCTTCTTAGGAGCTGCAGCCTTTTTTGGTGCTGGTTTTGCAACTGGCGCCATTGGCTTTGTGTTCAATTTCGGAGCTGGAGAAACACCAAGTGCGATGTCCTTGAAGCCCTTAAGTGCGGTGATCTTTGCAACTGTCTTTGCCTTGATCTGAATCGTCTCACCCGTGGCCGGGTTACGACCTTGGCGTGCTGGACGCTTGATCTTGGCGAACTTTGCAAAGCCCGAGAGGTTCACGATTTCACCCTTGGCAACAGTTGCCAGGATTACGTCGATCGTTCCTTCGACAGTCGACGTTGCCGTCTTCTTGTCTACGCCAGTGTGAAGTGCTACTGCTTGAATGAGGTCACGTTTTTTCATAACCGAAAATGTATAGCAATTGTGTGGCTCGGTAGTGGATAGTGCCCATTTTCAGGGCACTTTTTGACGCCCCTTGTGGAGTAGAACTAAAGCGTGACAAAGACCCACCATCCGCATCGAAGTCGATTTGGGGGTCGCGGGTATTTTCAGCGGGTCGGGCCAGGCATCGTTACCGGCGCCGCCGACGATGACCCATCTGGCATTGGCACGTATTCGCAAGTCGGTGCGGCATTTGGGTTTCGTTTCCTATGGACAGCCCTCGCGTCACTTCCATTGGCCATTGCTGTGCAAGAAGCTTCGGCAAGACTCGGGCTTTTTTCGGGGAAAGGGCTTGCAGTTTTGATCAAACAGGAGTTCCCGAAGTGGGTGCTCTATCTTGCGCTGACCCTGGTTGTGGGGGCAAATTCATTCAATATTGGGGCCGATTTGGGGTCTATGGCGGCTGCCACACGACTGCTCGTTCCCATTCCACAGACCATCTTGGTGGTTGGGTTTGCCAGCGCAATGGCCTTTCTTGAGATCGCTATTCCTTATCGGCAGTATTCCAAAGTGCTGCGCTGGCTGTGCATTTCAATTCTTTCTTATGTGTTGGTCTTGTTCATTGTGAACGTGAGTTGGCATGACGTGTTGCGCAATTTGCTCATTCCAAGTTTCAGTTTTAAGCGTGCAGAAATAGCTGCAGTCATTGCGGTATTCGGTACAACTATTTCTCCGTACTTATTTTTCTGGCAAACAAGTGAAGAAGTTGAAGAAGGGCCAGTACGGATAGGGGATTCTGCGCAGCATGTGAAAACGCATTTGCGATCGATGCGCGGCGATGTAACAGCTGGAATGTTTTCTGGAGTGTTTGTGATGTTCGCCATCATGGTTACGTCTGCTGCAACGCTTCACGCAAATGGAATTATCAATATTGGAACCGCAGAAGATGCGGCGCGGGCATTGGAGCCGCTTGCCGGGTCATCGGCAAAAGTGTTATTTGCCCTTGGAATAGTAGGAACAGGTTTACTTGCCGTACCTGTGTTGGCAGGTGCATCGTCTTACGCAATTTCTGAAGCGCTCGGTTGGCGTGAAGGACTGAGTTTGAAAATGTCGCAAGCAAAAGGTTTCTACTATGTCATTCTCGGTTCAATGCTCGTTGGCTTGGCAATGAATTTCATCGGGTTAAACCCAGTTCGCGCGTTGTATTTGTCTGCAGTCCTTAATGGGCTTGCTGCACCACCACTCATTGTGATGATTCTGTTGCTCTCGCGTCGCAAGCATGTACTGGGCGAACACACCAGCGGGAAAATTTCTCAGTTCGGTGTAGGAATGGCTGCGCTGATAAGCGCTGGGCTACCAATTGCATTTATCTTCGCGCGGTAATTCGTTCGCTATTGCAGCGGAATTCCGGAAGCATCTCCTTCTGCACGAGGGCCAAAGATTCGGCGGTCCGACTCGTTGATCTCGAGATCATTAATTGATGCCTCACGTCGACGCATGTACCCCAGATCGTCGAACTCCCAGTTTTCATTGCCGTAACTACGGAACCACTGACCCGCGGCATTTCGCCATTCGTATTGAAAGCGAACTGCAATTCTGTTTCCACTGAATGCCCACAGGTCTTTACGCAGCACGTAATCGATTTCGCGCTCCCACTTGCCCTTCAAAAATGCAACGATTTCTTCGCGTCCTTGTACAAATTCGTTACGGTTTCGCCATTGCGAATCCGGCGTGTATGCACCAGCAACACGTTCTGCATCTTTGGAGTTCCACGCGTTTTCTGCCATCAACACTTTTTGTCGTGCGGTTTCTTCAGTGAACGGGGGAAGTGGGTTGCGTGGTTCCATTACGCCAAGTTAGCCAATGGGCATCTGTAGCCTCTACAACCATGACCTCCCTTTTTGATTCAGTTTCATTGATGCACGGCAATGCAATGCCGAACAGGTTTATGTTGTCTCCGCTAACGAACCAGCAAAGCAATGTTGATGGAACGCTGTCTGAAGAAGAATTCACCTGGCTCACCATGCGTGCCCAGGGAGGGTTCGGTCTCACCATGACGTGTGCCTCACATGTGCAACGAATAGGGCAGGGCTTTCCAGGGCAACTCGGTTGTTTCGGCGACGAACATGGTGCTGGCCTAAAGCGCATTGCCGACGCCATTCGCGTAACGGGAAACCTTTCGTACGTGCAGTTGCATCATGCAGGAAATCGTTCACCGAAGGAGCTGATTGGCGAAGCTCCTGTGTGCCCGTCAGAGGATGCCGAAACAGGTGCGCGCGAACTGACACACGCAGAGGTTGAACAACTTATTGTGGACTTTGTTGCTGCAGCCGTGCGTTGCGACAAGGCAGGCTTTGATGGAGTTGAACTCCACGGCGCACACGGTTACATCATTTGTCAGTTTCTCTCCAGCGATATCAATAAGCGCAGTGACGAATTTGGTGGATCACTGGAAAATCGCGCTCGCGTATTGATGCGCATTGTGGACGGCGTGCGTGAACAGTGCAGGTCCGACCTGCAACTTGCCGTGCGCTTGTCGCCAGAACGCTTTGGCATGAAGGTCGATGAAATTCGCGAAGTGTTCGCATGGCTAGTTGCCAGCGGCAAAGTAGATCTCATCGACATGTCGCTGTGGGATGTATTTAAGGAAGCGCACGAGCCAGAGCATGCAGGTAAGCAGTTGCTCGAGTTGTTCACGTCAATACCGCGGGGCAATGTAAAGCTTGCGGTTGCTGGAAAAATTGCTACTCCGCAGGATGCCCAGAAAGTGATCGATTTAGGCGCAGATATTGCCGCTTTAGGGCGAGGCGCAATCTTGCACCACGATTACCCGAACAAAACAAAAGCTGATCCACACTTCACACCGCGAACACTGCCTGTGGCAGCCGAGGTGTTGCGTTCCGAAGGGCTTTCAGAGCCCTTCGTGAACTACATGAAGATGTGGACCGGCTTTGTAAGTGAGTAATTAATTACGAACGAAGACGATCGTTCTTTGGGTCGAACAATGGTTCTGCACCAACGGTGACCGCCGCGCGCTTGCCAAAGATTTCAACTTCCAACTTTGTTCCTGCTGCTTCAAACTCTGGGAACACGTAACCAAGAGCAACGCTCTGGTTCAGTGTGAAGCTCCAGCCGCCTGAAGTGGCAATACCAACACGCTTGTCGCCACTGAAAATGCTGGCGCAGAACGGAACGTCTGCATCGCCATCAACGTCGAGAGTCATTGGTACGAATCGGTACTTCGAACCATTTTTCTTTTCTTCAACAAGTGCTGCCTTGCCAACGAACTCTTTGTTCATGTCAACGAAGCGATCGAGTGAAGCATCGAATGGTGAGAAACCAATTTCAAGGTCGCCCTTCCAGCCGCGGTAGCACTTGTCGAGACGAAGGCTGTCTACTGCGTAGATACCCATGTCGCGAATACCGTGCTTTTCACCTGCTGCTGAAATCTGGTCATACAACGCAATCATTTGGTTATTTGCTGCGTGCAATTCCCAACCAAGTTCACCCACGTAGTTCACGCGCAGTGCAAGCACTTTGCCAACTGATGTTTCAATCAACTTGTGTGACAACCACGGGAAGTCAGCGTTCTCCAGTGAGGTAGTGGTGACCTTCGACAACACTTCGCGTGCCTGTGGTCCTACCAAGATGAGCGAGCCGTAATCCTTGGTGACGTTTTTAATGGTGACACTGCCATCTGTTGGCATTGCCATTTCCAATACGTCGAGGTCGTGCCACTCCGAACTTGCAGCGCCAACGAGGTAGAACTTGTCTTCTGCCAAGCGGGCAACGGTGAGTTCGCTCAGCAACTTGCCGTCTGGCAACAGTGCGTAGCTCAGGCTCAAGCGGCCAACCTTTGGCAACTTGGTGCAAATGAGGTTGTCGAGGAAGGCAAATGCACCTGGCCCTGCAACTTCAATTTTGGTGAAGCCCGGAAGGTCGAGCAGTGCAACCGAGTTGCGTGCTGCGTGACATTCTTCAGCAACAACTTTGCGCCATCCGTTTTTGCGGAAGAATGACAAAGTGTGATCGGTAACTTCGCCCTTCGGGTCGAAATACGTTGGACGTTCCCAACCTCCACGAGCACCAAATGCTGCGCCTTTTGCCTTCAATTTGTCGTATAACGGCGACATGTATGAAGGACGGCCAGCAGGACGCTCTTCAAATGGGAAGCCCATTGCGTATTCGTTTTGGTACACCTCGAGCGCGCGGTCAATGGTGTACTGCGTTGTTGCATACTCCTTGAAACGACGACGATCGATTCCCCAAATGTCGAACTCTGGTCGACCATTCAACATCCACTCGGCAATTGCTTTTCCTGCACCGCCACCTTGAGCGATACCGAAGCTGAACGTGTTGCAATGGAAGAAGTTGCGCAAACCGCGTTCTGGTCCGAGATATGGGTTGCCGTCTGGTGCGTACGGAATTGGTCCGTTCACTACACGTGCAATTCCAGCTTCTGCAATCAAAGGAACACGCTCGCCGGCATCAAGAATTTGTGGTTCCAAACGCTCAAGCTCTGCTGGCCACAACTTTCCTGCGAAGTCGTCAGGAATTCCATCAAGCCACATTGCAGTTGACTGCCATTCGTATGGTCCGAGAATGTAGCTGTGACGCTCCTGACGCAAGTAGTACGAAGTGTCTACGTCGCGAAGAAGTGGAAGTGGCTTTGACAATGCAGCAAGCTCAGGAATTTCTTCCGTCACCAAGTACTGGTGAGCCATGGTCATACCATCACTTCGCCTGCGCGATAACCAGCAGCGTTCAACACCATTTCGCATTCAATGGTTGCTTTGTCTGTGGTAACGATCCATTCATGGTTTGGCTTTTGCTCAAGACCTATGACGCGTTCGTGACGACGAATTTCCGCACCCAATGCACGTGCAGCGCGAGCAAGTGCCTGCGTTACTTGTGATGGGTCGATGTCGCCGTCTAGTGGGTCCCACAATGCGCCAACAAGGTCGTGTGTCTCAACGAATGGATACACCTGCTGCAACTCTGAAGGAGTAAGTACGTCGTACTCCATTCCGTTTGCGCGAGCCATCGACTTCACATGCTTGAACTCGGCCATGCGCTCTTCGCTGTGTGCAAGACGCACCGAACCAGTGACGTGATAGTTGATAGGGAAGTCCGGGTCCTTGGCCAGTTCGGTGTACAACTCGGCGGTGTACTTCTGCACCTTCAACATGGACCACGAACCAGAGAACGTTGGTACGTTGCCGGCTGCGTGCCAGGTGGAGCCTTCGGTCAATTCATCGCGCTCAAGCAGCAACACGTCGGTGCAGCCCATCTTTGCTAGGTGGTACAGGGCGCTCACGCCCGCAATGCCGCCGCCGATAATGACAATCCGTGCGCGCTCACTCATATATATGTCCCCGATTTCGTCAGTTCAGGCCCGAGTCTGGGCCGGCCAGTGCGTGATATATCTCGCCGTGACATACTAGACAAGCAATTATTCGATGCCAATTTGTGCCAGTCCGTTCGAGGAGTTTCCGTGTCAAATCTGCCAAGTAGCGCCAAGGTGGTCATCGTCGGCGGCGGAATTGTTGGTTGCAGCATCGCCTATCACCTCGCCAAGCGCGGTGAAACCGATGTGTTGCTCCTTGAGCGCAAGCAGCTCACTTCAGGAACCACGTGGCACGCAGCAGGTCTTGTTGGTCAGTTGCGTGCAACACAAAATCTCACGCGCCTTGCGCAGTACACCACCAACTTGTTCGCAACGCTTGAAGAAGAAACTGGTCAAGCAACTGGTTTCCAGCAACGTGGTTCTGTTGCCATTGCAACAAACGAAGAACGCTTTGAAGAGTTGAAGCGCGGCGCATCAATGGCGCGAGTGTTTGGTTTGCCGGTGAACATCATCACTCCTGCAGATGTAAAAGATCTTGTTCCACTTGCTCGTGTAGACGACTTGGTTGGTGCAGTGCACTTGCCTGGCGACGGAGTAGTGAACCCAATCGACGTTACGCAGGCACTTGCAAAGGGTGCACGTGCACACGGAGTGCGCATTGTTGAAAACGTAAAAGTCGATCGCATCGTTGTTGAAAATGGCCGTGCAGTTGGTGTTGAGGTTGAAGGTCAAATCATTCGCGCAGAAGCTGTAGTGAATGCTGCGGGTATGTGGGCACGCGAACTTGGTGGTCAAGTTGGTGCAACGGTGCCATTGCACGCTGCCGAGCACTTCTACATCGTGACCGAAGCAGTTGAAGGAATTTCTCCAACCATGCCGGTGTTGCGCGACCAAGATGGTTCTGGTTACTTCAAAGAAGATGCAGGCAAGTTGTTGGTTGGTTGGTTCGAACCAGTTGCCAAGCCATGGGGCATGAAGGGAATTTCAGAAGAGTTCTCATTCACTTCTTTGCCTGAAGACTTCGAACACATTGCGCCACTTATCGAGAACGCAACTCACCGTATGAATCTGTTGGAACAAACCGGAATTCGTTTGTTCTTTAACGGACCGGAATCATTTACGCCAGACGATCGTTACTTGCTCGGTGAACAACCAGAAGTAAAGGGTTTGTTCGTTGCAGCAGGTTTCAACTCCATTGGTATTCAGTCATCTGGTGGCGCAGGCAAAGTGCTTGCCGACTGGATCGTTGATGGTCGTCCGCCAATGGACTTGTGGGACGTTGATGTTCGTCGCGTCATGCCATTCCAAAGCAACAAGAACTACTTGCACGACCGCACGGTTGAATCACTTGGTTTGTTGTACGCAATGCACTGGCCATTCCGTCAACCAGAAACCGCACGTGGCGTACGTCGTTCGCCATTCCACGACCGTTTGACAGCAAAAGGTGCATGTTTTGGTGAAGTTGCTGGCTGGGAACGTACGAACTGGTTTGCTCCTGCTGGCGTAAAAGCCGAATACGAATACACCTACGGTCGTCCAAATTGGTTTGAATATTCGGCAGAAGAGTGTCGCGCAACTCGAGAAGCAGTTGCCATCTTTGACCAATCATCATTTGGCAAGTTCGTGCTCAAAGGCCCAGATGCCGAAAAAATCATCAACCGCGTGTCGGCAAACGACATGTCGGTGCCTGTTGGCAAGCTGGTGTACACGCAGTGGTTGAACGAGCGCGGCGGTATTGAAGCCGACCTCACCGTTACTCGCGAATCCCAAGACCGCTACTTGGTGGTTACCGCAGCAGCAACACAAGTTCGCGACTACATCTATTTGAAAGACCAAATTGGTAAAGATGAGCGTGCAGTAGTTATCGACGTTACGTCTGCTTCGGCAGTGCTCAGCATCATGGGTCCGAACTCGCGTGCATTGCTGCAGTCGCTCACCACGACCAACTTGTCTAACGAGGCGTTTCCATTTGGAACTTCACAAATCATCGACATTGGTTATGCGCGAGTACGTGCAAGCCGCGTCACCTTCGTGGGTGAACTTGGTTGGGAGTTGTACATTCCAACCGAATTCGCAACTGGAGTATTCGACGTGATTGTTGCAGCAGGACCGCAGTTTGGTTTGAAGCATGCGGGTTATCACGCGCTGAACTCGTTGCGCATGGAAAAGGGATATCGCCACTGGAGTCACGACATTTCGCCAGACGACACGCCGCTCGAGTCCGGCCTTGGGTTCACCGTGGCATGGAACAAGCCAGGCGGGTTCATTGGCCGCGAAGCATTGTTGAAGCAAAAGGAATCAGGAGTGAAGAAGCGCCTGGTGCAGTTTGCAATGAAAGACCCAATGAAGAACCTGTATCACAACGAACCAATCTGGCGTAACGGCGAAATCGTTGGCCACATCACGTCGGGAATGTTCGGGCACGCCATTGGCAAGTCCATTGGCATGGGTTATGTTGAAAATCATCATGGCTTAGTCGATAAGGCCTTTGTTATGGATGGAACGTTTGAAATTGAAGTTGCGGGCGAGCGGTTTGCGGCAGAGGCGCAGCTCGATCCGTTTTATGATCCAAAGAGTGAACGCGTAAAGGCATAAAGGAGAAAGAACATGACTGAATCAACGAATGCTCGACGCGGAGGTCGCGCTGCTCGTAATGCACTGCGTGCAGCACCGCTTACAGATGACATCAAGCCAGTACGCCCGGGTATGCCGGCAGGCCGTTACAAGCCGCTTACCGACTCCGAAGTGCTGAAGATTCACGAGGCTGCTATCAACGTTTTGGAAAACATCGGTATCGCCGACGCCATTCCATCAACGCTTGAGTACCTCTTGCCAAAGGGCTGCAAGCTCGACGAAAACGGTCGTTTGTTGTTCCCACGTTCACTGATTGAGCACACACTTGAAATTGCTGGCCGCAATTTCCCTCTCTATGCGCAAGATCCGCAGTACGACATGGAACCTTGGGGCACTAATACATATTTCGGCACTGCAGGTGCTGCTGTGTACGTGGCCGATTACGAGACCGGCGAATACCGCGAGTCGGTTTCACAAGATGCGTACGACATTGCTCGCATTGTGGACAAGATGGAGCACTTGCATTTCTACCAACGAGCAGTTGTGCCTCGCGATATTCCAGAAGCTTCGGCAATGGATATCAATACGTGTTATCTCAGTGTGAGCGGAACCACCAAGCACGTCGGTACGTCATGGGTGCATCCAGATCACCTTGAAGCTTCGTTGAAAATGTTGCACGAAATTGCGGGCGGCGAAGACAAGTGGCGTGCACGTCCATTCGTCAGTCAGTCCAACTGTTTCGTGGTTCCACCACTGAAGTTCGCAAGCGATGCATGTAAGTGCCTCGAAGTTGCGGTGCACGGCGGAATGCCAGTGTTGTTGTTGTCGGCTGGTCAGGCGGGTGCAACAGCACCTGCAGCAATTGCTGGCGCATTGGTTCAGCAAGTTGCTGAGTGCCTCGCAGGCCTTGCCTATGTGAACGCAATCAAGCCAGGTGCTCCAGCAATTTTCGGATTGTGGTGCTTCGTTTCCGACTTGCGCTCAGGTGCAATGTCGGGTGGAAGCCCAGAGCAAGTGTTGCTCTCGGCAGCTAGTGCTCAGATGGCTCACTTCTACAACCTCACGGGTGGAACCTCGTCAGGAATCTCCGATGCGAAGTTCCCAGATGCGCAGTCGGGTTCAGAAAAGGGCATCAACCACGCACTGGTTGGTAACGCTGGCATGAACCTCATTTACGAAGCTGCAGGAATGCACGGAAGTTTGTTGGGCTACTCATACGAGGGAATCATTCTCGATAACGACACCATTGGTTCGGTGCAACGCACCATCAAGGGAATTGAAGTAACCGACGAGTCGTTGTCCATTGAAACCATGCGCGCACAGTGCATTGGTGGACCTGGCCACTACCTGGGTGCCGAGCAGACGCTGCGCATTATGCAGAGCGAGTACTTGTACCCAGCAATTGGCGATCGTCTCAGTTCAAAAGAGTGGAAGGAAGTGGGCAAGCCAGAGATTAATGATGTTGCCCACAAGAAGGTTCGCGAAATTTTGGACAACCATTACCCGAGCCACATTTCGGAGTCAATGGACGCAAACATTCGCTCGTACTTAGACATTCGTCTTCCGCGCGAAAAAATGGTTAACCCAAACCTCATTATCGCTTAGTAATTTTTGCGAGCAAATCGAGGTACGGGCTAATTGCCGTTCCCAATATTCCCGATGCGCCAGATGGCGTGTCGAGACATCCATCTCCACCTGTTGAAATGGCTACGAGCTTTTCCACGCCATCGATGGTGGCAAACCAAGGGCCGCCAGAGTCTCCGGCGCACAGCGATTCTGTCGCGGTGTCGTGAGTGGACAACGTGTTCACTTCCGATGCGTGGTTATAAATTCCGTATCTACTTGCGCCTTTGGTGTTTGCAATAAGACGGAGTGAATGTGGACTTCCATCGAGCATGTTGGCACTTTGTAGCCCGTATCCAAGGTGGGTAATGGGTTTTTGCAGTGCCTTCAATTGTGCAATTTCATCAATGTTTGCAATAGGAAATGAGAGGTTTGAAATGGCACGGTCAAGAATGATGAACGCAATGTCATCTTGTTGCGCCGACATATCGCCAACTGCTGGATTCCATGAGTTGACGTAGCCACTGGGCATGATCACTTGCAGCACGCGCGCTCGCGTTGTGATTGCATCAGTGTTAATTGAAACACCAGGTTTACTGACAGCTAGTTGTGCCGGTGTAAATTCCAGTGCATTTGCCTTACCGTTTTCTGCAGCAACACAGTGCGCTGCAGTTACTACAACTTTCGGTTTAATCACGACCGCAGAACAACGTGGCATTCGTGGGTTTTGTCGAACGATGAGCGCAACAACACGGGTGTCTCCAAGTGCATTGTCTCCACCAGAAACCGCCTGCGATGAAGTAGCGGGGAGGACGAAGGCAACCACGGCTGCAACAGCACACACTCGTGAAATGACTCGAAGTCGTGGAACCAAGGGATCGCCAAACTGATCAAACCCCGCTTAACTTCGACCGTAGTGTGTTGCCCCCTACGCAAGGGTGGATGCTTCGCTAGTTGCGAGCGATGATTGCGTTTGATGCTGAAGACAGCACACTATTTCCGTAGGCGTTTCTCGCCTGAACCTTAAAGGTGTATGAACCGCCAACAGTGAGTCCTGTAACTGATGCAGTTACCGCTGTTGCGCCATTAACTGTCACGGACTTTGCTGCTGTTCCCGAACCATTCAAGTACGCAGTAACAACGTGGCTGGTAATTGCACTCCCACCGTTGGACCCAAGTGTCCATGTAACCGTTGCAGTTCGGCCGGCATTTGCCGTTGCGGTGCCAATTGTTGGCGTTCCTGGAGCAGTTGGGATTGTGGCGCTAAATGGTGCAGAAGCGGTTCCGTTTCCGTCCAGGCTGACCGCGCGAATGGAAACAGAGTAGGTAGTTCCGTTAACGAGGCCAGTGATGGCGATTGGCGAAGCGGTTGTTCCTGCTTGGCGTGGCAACCAATTCGTGCCGCCGTTAAAGGAGTATTGATACGTGGTGATTGCTGAGCTGCCAGCACTACCTGCAGTGAAAGCAATTGATAAAGAGGTGTTTCCTGGGGTGACTGAGACAATGGTGGGTGCACTTGGAGCAACCGGTGTTGGCGTAGCGATTGGGCCACCAAGAGGGTCGAGGTAGAGCAAATAGTTTGGCGAACCAGTTCCAGCTGCCAACACCACGTTTGGAGTTGCCGAATTTCTCAGCATGGTGGCAATTTGAGCTGGGGTCGAAGTTGGGTAACGACCAAATAACACTGCAGCTACGCCAGCAACATGGGGAGTAGCCATCGAAGTTCCTGAGATGGTGTTTGTTGCAGTCGTGCTTCCCATCCACGAGGAAACAATGTTGGAGCCTGGAGCGAATATGTCGAGGCACGTTCCATAATTGGAATATCCCGAGCGTGAATCGGTGGTTTCACCTGCATAGAACGCACCCGTTGCTCCAACCGTGATGGCGTTTGGTGCTCGCGATGGCGAGCTATTGCATGCATTGGCATTGCTGTTTCCTGCAGCAACGGCCATGACGACACCATCGTTGATTACGTTCTGCACAGCAGTGTCGAGCGCACTGTTGACTCCACCACCAAGACTCATGTTCGCAACTGCTGGTTTGCCGGCGACGTGATTCGTAACGATCCAGTCAAGACCTGCGATCACTCCTGTTGTGGAACCTGAACCTGTGCAATCCAAAACTCGAACCGGAATCAGTGTTGCAGATTTCGCAATTCCGTATGTTGTTCCTGCAGTGGTTCCGGCAACGTGTGTGCCATGACCATTGCAGTCAACAGTGCCGTTTCCGTCCGCGATTGCAGTAAAACCAGCGCTTAAGCGGCCGGTGAATTCGAAGTGAGATGTGTAAATACCGGTATCCACGATGTACACGTCGACACCAACACCGTTATCTTTTTCTGTAAACGTTGAATCAAGAGGAAGTGCACGTTGGTCAATGCGGTCTAGCCCCCATGAAGGGGTTGGGTTTTGAGTACCTAACGCGTACATCGG
>Ga0194055_10001934_pt1 | contig 16643 bp, 13 predicted proteins | sample SepL449m_MetaG_FD_155482 | JGI IMG/M metagenome (GOLD analysis project Ga0194055, IMG submission 155482) | Anoxic zone freshwater microbial communities from boreal shield lake in IISD Experimental Lakes Area, Ontario, Canada - Sep2016-L442-9m | ecosystem: Environmental > Aquatic > Freshwater >... | reverse complement strand
GTTGGACAAACAATCGTTGGCGCTCCACCATGCATCGTGTTGTAAACCCCGAACGTACTCATGATCCGCTCACGCGCCGGCAAAGCATCGCGTACTTTCATCAACCAAATTGGGACGCAAACGTTTATACGATTCCAACGTGTGCCGACACCTCGACTACTTCACAATATGAACCTGTGTTGAGCGGCCCATATTTGATGAGTATATTCAAATCGACGGTGCAGTAATTAACGGACTACTTAACTTCAGTTACGACACCATTATGTATTTTTAATCGCCGTTGAACCCGTTTCGCTACCGAAGTGTCGTGGGTAACAATGATCAAGGTAATGCCCTCGTCTACTCGTAATTTTTCGAGCAAATCCATAATCTCGTCGCGCGTTGCTTCATCTAGGTTTCCCGTTGGCTCATCAGCCAAGATCACCCTCGGTTTCTTCACCATTGCCCGTGCAATTGCAACTCGTTGTTGCTGTCCGCCCGAGAGCTCCGCAGGTAAATGGTGAATCCGTTCCGACAGACCAACGGCGTTGAGTACTTCTAGCGCACTTGATTCACGTGTCTTTTTGCTCATCCCTAACGGGGCAAGCGACGCTTCAACATTTTCAAGCGCAGACAGTGTTGGAACCAGGTTGTAATTCTGGAACACGAAGCCAATGGATTTTGCGCGCACAGAAGAAAGTGAACCATCCGACTTCTTCGCAAGATCATCACCATCGAAAATGACTTCACCAGAGGTCGGTCGATCGAGCGCCCCAAGCATTTGCAGCAAGGTCGATTTTCCGCCTCCTGTTGGTCCTTGAATGGCAATGTGCTCACCGCTTTGAATAACTAGGTTGACGTCACTTAACGCAGTTATCTTTTCACCTCGACCTTTTGAGTAGGTCTTTACAACATGTGAAAGCTCGTACAAATTGCTCATGCCACACTCCTCAGTGCTTCTGCTGGCCGCAATCTTGCAGCACGTAATCCACCAAACACCCCGGCCAAAATTCCTCCCAAAAGTGCAAGCGCAATGGCCGATGCAATGATTCCTGGAGTAGCTGATGCCTTCAGCGCAATGTTCACTGTTGATCCAAGTGCACTTGCAAAGCGACCTCCGCCGCCTCCGAAGGGACCGCCGCCACCTCGACCGGCAAACCCTCCACCCGCTGCCGCAAACGGACTTGTACTTGCTTGCACAGTTGGAGCAAAAGCATTGAAAACCTTTACTGACGCAAAACCCAGAGATACACCAATAAGTCCACCGAGAACTCCATGCACAACACTTTCGGCTGCAACTTGGCGAACGATGTGACGACTCTTCCAGCCAAGCGCTTTCAATGTTCCAAATTCCCGTGTTCTACGAGTAACACCAGAAGTTGTAAACAATATTGCAATCAAGAATGCAATTGTCAGCGCAATGATTGACAACCAGCGACCCAAATTATCAATCAAGTTTGATGCGGTGCTCAGGCTCCCTGAAATAGTGCTTGCAAGATCTGCTGTAGTGCTTACCGTGGCATCGGGTAATGCAGCTTTCAAATCTGTAGCAATCTGATTGATACCCGAACTTGACTTGGCCTTTACATAAATATTCGACACGACATCTGGGTTAGTTGAAAGGCTTTGCGCTTGATCCAGCGGAATATAGACATTCGATGCTGTTTCAGCTTCTGAAGTGGACGAAGCGAGAATGCCTACAATTTTGAAATCCTTGCCGCCGATTGAAACAGTTCCATTGATTGCAAGAGTTTTGGATGTTGCGTAGGTCGAATCAAGAACTGCAACCTGGGTTCCCGAATCAGCTTGTGTAAACACTCGACCAGAGGTCAGTGTTGTCGAACTCAATGGGCCAACTCCAGAAACCGAGAGATCAACACCCATCACCGAGAACGTATCGATGGAAAAGTTGGAGCCAAACCCCCCGCCACCATTGCCCTTACGCCCACCGGATGGAATTGAATTGGGGGTAACGACATCGGTTCCGCTTGGTGCGGCAATAGGTGGCAGCGACATGCCAGGTGTTGACGAACTGCTTGATTGGCCATTGTTCGCAAAATCTGGAAGCTGACCATTAAACGTGAGACTCGTCAGTTTCAATGAAGTTGTAACTCCGTCGACGCCTGAAATATTCTTTGCGGCAGTTACCGATGCAACATCAAAGGTTTCAGTACCTGGCATAAGAATCAAACGACTTCGAGCAAACACTCGATTGCCATTTGCGTCAACCTGCCCGGCTCCACCACCAATATTGAAACGTCGGCCATTATTTTGACCATCGCCACCAGCGTCTGGTGTAACCACTTTCGTCACACTGATATCCGTACCAACGCCATACAACGACTGAAGCACTTGGCTCTGAGATTTTTGAACGCCATTTGACACGGCGCTTACCGTGAGAACAAGTGCCACACCAAGCGCAAGCCCCATTGATACGACCAACGTTTGACGTCGGCGGTTTACTAACTCACGACGTAAATATGTCAAAAACACTGTTGCTCCTCGCGACTGACGTCAACCTATGCGAACGAGAGAGGCGTTATTGTCCGTAACAGTAAGAATCAGACAAGAATTACTGGGAGATTTGCGATTTTTGCCAGGCCGTAGCAAGTGCGCTGTACCTGCCACCCTGTGCGATCAATTCTGCATGCGTGCCATATTCGGCAACTTGAGCATCTGCAATTACGGCAATATGGTCGGCGCGTTGAACTGTCGACAATCGATGCGCCACAACGATGACGGTTCGTCCAGCCATCAAACGTTCCAGTGCGTGTTCAACTTCAGCTTCGGTTCCAGGGTCCAAGTTTGACGTTGCTTCGTCAAGCACCAACACAGCCGGGTCAACTAGCGCGGCACGCGCCAGGGCAACCAGTTGTCGCTCTCCTGCAGACAATCTGCTGCCGCGCTCTCTCACTTCGGTGTCTAAACCGTCGGGCAATGTGGCGAAATGATCGGTTGCGCCAATTGCGGCAACGGCTGCGTCTATCTCTTCGTCAGTGGCAGTTGATCGCGCGATGCGCAAGTTGTCGCGAATGGTTCCGTTAAACAAGAAACCCTCTTGTGGAACTACGACAATCCGTTCGCGCAGCGACGCCATTGTTGCCATCGTCAGATCGATTCCGCCATACGTCACGCTTCCCACCTGTGGGTCGTACAAACGTGCCATCAACTTGGCAAGAGTGGACTTACCTGCACCCGTTGGACCAACAAGAGCAAGCTTCTCACCCACACCGACGCTGATACTCACATTTTGCAAAGCCCGCGTTTCTGTTCCGTAATAGATGAAGTCAATTCCGTTGACTACCAATTCTCCGGCTGTCGGCAATGTAACCGCACCCGGGTGCTCATCAACTTCTGGCTTGGCATCAAGAATTTGAAACAACTTGTTGAGCGCAGCACCAGCGGACTGCACCGTGTTGTACAACTGCGAGAGCTGTTGCACTGGGTCAAACAAACTGGAAATCAACAGTGTGAATGCGACAACGGTTCCAAGTGTGACATCGCCACGGTGCACTAACCATCCACCAATGCCAATAATTAATGCGCTCGCGAATACTCCGCCAAATTCAATGAGTGCGAAATACCACGTGCTTACGCGAACGCTGTGTTCGTGACTCTTGAATAAGTCTGTATTTGATTTTGTGAACTTACGTATGGTTTCTTCCTCTTGCGCATACGCCTGGATCACTCGAACTGTGGTGATCCCCTCTTGGAGTGCCGACAAATTGGCGCCAACGCGTTCACGAACCGTGAGGTATGCCTTGTTTGAATCACGCTGAAATTTCACCGACGCTGCAATCAGTATTGGCATGACTAGCAAAGCAACGATGGTCAGCTGCCAGCTCAACGCTGCAAGCAGAACAAGTGCGAACACCACCAACATTCCTGCAGCAAGAAATTGCAGTAACCCAAATTGCACGAGCTCAGCCATCGACTCAATGTCTGCTGTCATTCGAGCCACCAACACGCCAGCCTTGTTGCGGTCATAGAACGCCATGCTTTGGCGCTGCATCTGGCGAAATACCGCGAGCCGCAACACACGTAAAAATGATTCGCCAGTTCGGTTCAAGTACAAAAACTGTGCTCGACCAAACACGTACGCCACGAGCGCAACCACAAGGTAAATACCCACTGAAACATTGAGCGAGGTTGGGTTCTTACCTCGAATGCCCAAGTCAATACCTCGGCGAACAAGCAGCGGCCCTGCAAGTGCGCACAACGTGGTGACACAAACACATACAAACGCGACATACATCGTTTTGCGAAATGGTGCAGCCATTTTGAATACTCGCCCAATAACCGTTCGTGCTTGTGCCCTACTGAGCTTGTCCTCATCTGTCACGCTGCCATGTGCCCACATTTCAGTTCACTGCCTTATCCGCTGAATCAACATTGCTCATATTCGCAAGTACTTCGCGATACCGGGCATTCGACGCAACAAGTCCGTCGTGAGTACCCACCGCGGCAACTTTCCCATCGTCAAGCAAAATTACGCGATCGGCAAGCGCGATTGTTCCTGGTCGATGAGCTATCACGATGGTGGTGCGCCCAGTCATCACGGTTTTCATTGCCTCACGAATTTCGCCTTCTTTGCTTGGGTCAACCGCACTTGTCGCATCGTCCAGGATCAACACTCTTGGGTCTGCGACTATCGCGCGCGCAATAGCAATTCGCTGGCGCTGTCCACCCGACAGCGAAAACCCACGTTCTCCAATAACCGTGTCGTAGCCATGAGGCAGTTGAAGGATGAAATCATGCGCACCAGACAATTTCGCCGCACCCTCAATATCTGCACTGCTCGAATTCGGCTTAGCAAACGCAATATTGTTGCGCACCGAATCGTTAAACAACACGGTGTCCTCGAACACGAGCCCAATTTGTTGTCTCAGGTCAGACAATTTCAATTTTCGAACATCAATTCCATCGATAAATACGTGGCCACTCTGCGTGTCATAAAAGCGCAGCAACAATCGAGCAATCGTGGACTTGCCAGACCCTGTTGCTCCAACGATCGCAATGCTCTCGCCGCCCTTGATCTCCACATTGAAGTTACGCAGAACTGGAAAATCTGGGTTGTAGCCAAAGACCACCTTGTCAAACTTCACTGCACCAAGCGTTTCATTTGAACTTGTTGGTAATTTCTTTGGCTCTGCCGCTTCGACAATTTGCGACTTTGTAGTCATCACTTCATTGATACGAACAAGTGCAGCAGCAGCACGTTGACCAAGAGCAACAATCATTCCGATATTGCGCAGTGGCCAAATGAGCAATGTCAGATACACGTTGAACGCAACAAGATCACCTATGGAAAGATCGCCGTTCAACACACGGTGCCCGCCAATACCCAGCACTGCAACAAGACCAAGTGCGGGCAACACATCGATGGCCGGCATGAAACTGGAACGGATTCGCGCTGCTTTCATCGATTCGCGCAAAATGTCGTCGGCTTCCTTTTCTAGTTTTTCGAACTGCACTTGTTCGGCGCCAAAACCCTTCACCACGCGGACTCCAGAGACACTTTCCTCGACCACGTTCGCAAGTTGTGCCTGTTCGGCCTGCACGGCAATAGAGGCCGGATGAATTCGATGGCTAAACCTTCGTGCTGCAAAATTGACGAACGGTAACGGAGCGAGCGCGACAACTGCCAATATCGGGTCGGTGATAAACAGGATTGTTGTGACCGCAATAATTTGAATCACATTCGACAATGTGATGGGGATCATCACAATGAACCCCTGAATTTGCATGAGGTCACTCGATGCCCTGCTCATTAACTGACCTGTTTGAGCCTTGTCGTGGTAACCAATGTCCAAATTCAATACATGGGCAAACAAGCGCTCGCGAAACTGCATTTCCGCCCAGCGACTTTCGCGAAATGCGATGTACCGGCGCATGCCAGAGAGCACTCCAGTCAATACGCCAAGGCCAGCAATAATTAATGCCCATCGCAAAAGTGGACCGTTCTTTTCAATGCCATCGTTGATGGCATATTTGGTCATCTGTGGAACTGCAACTTTGAACGATGCCCACAAAATTCCCACTAGCGCACCAAGCAATAAATTGCGTCGTTGCATTTTCAGTGCAGCACGCAACAATCTCCAACCATCGCTGCGTTGTGACTCCTCAAACTCCAGTCGCGCTGCAACCTCGGTATCGGATTCAATGGATGTCATGACAAAATTGGCAAATCAGCCGGCGCTTGGTGAAAGCGCTTCAACCGATTTCCAGTAATCCAATTGTGGATCAAGAGGAAGAATTGCAATTGAAGATGTTGTAACACCATTCTTGAAATATTCCGAGATGATGTCACGACAATGCGCAGGGCTTCCGTGCACCACCAATTCGTCCACCACTTGATCGGGAATGGCAGCAAGGGCAGCTTTTCGGTCCCCCGCTTTCCATGCATCCCACATTCCTTGCATCAACGGCGCACGGCCCATCCAGCGATGGAAATCGGCGTACACCGGAACGTTCATGTATGCAGCAATCGCGAATCGAGCGCCCGCACGAACAACTTCGGTGTCTTCGCTTGGGCACACAAAAATGCGTGCTGTAATTTCTTTTTCCACTCCGTTGGCAGCATCGTTCACTACTTTCGCAACTTTCGTTACGTCTTGCGCGCTCAGCCAGTTGATGATGACGCCGTCTGCTTCACGCGCGCCGAGCTTCAACATTCCTTCGCGAAGCGCAGCAATCAGAATCGTTGGCTTTTGTGCCGGCTTAATGCTCAGGCGAAATCCGTCTACCTTAAATGTGTCGTATTCCTTGGTGATTTTTTCTCCAGAGAATGCGTCGTGCATGAATCGAACAACGTCGCGTACTTTTTTGTACGGGTCAACGAATGGCACACCATTCCAGCGCTCCACGATGACATTGCTTGACGAACCAATTCCAATTGCAAAACGGCCTGGTGCAGCATCGGCGAGCGCGGCAACGCTTTGAGCAATTACCGGAGCCGTGCGCGTGTAGGCAGGAACAATTGCGGTTCCAAGCCGAAGGCGTGGCTCCCAAGCTGCGGCTAATGCCAACGGAGTAAATGCATCTGCACCATCGGTTTCAGCAGACCAAATATCGCTGTATCCCCAGTCGGCCAATTGCGCATATTTTTCTTTGTGATCATGCAAATGACCTGGAAGTGGAACTGTCATTCCGTTGCGGCGAATCATTTTGGTTCCCTCCACATTCGAGCAATACAACTTTGACTTGCGGTGGCAAGAAACGTTCCGTCTTCAGCGAACATGTTTACTGTTCCGTGCCCGAAGCCTCGTTCCACGCCTTGTATATGTATGTCTAACAACACCCACTTGGTGGGAACGAGGCGAACCACGCGAAGCGTGTTATCCAGGCTGTTTCCACCACCTCGAATACCCAGCGCTTGCCCTACGCCCATCGGCACAAAATCGCCCAACACGGCCAACGTTGCAGTGTCCACGCCGTCAATCACTTCAGGAAGTCGAGCCCACATCAACGTGCGACCATCATTGGGGGTTCCATCTAGGTCTTCAAGCTCGCGCCCAATGACAAAACGTTCTTCCATTTTTTCATGGATGGTGTTCGAAACATCCCCGCGATGCTCTCGTTGCTTCAATGAACTTGGCGGTGGCACGTCGGGCATTGTTACAAAGGAATGCGCGTACTCGAATGGACGCTCACCTACTGCTGCATTCACAGTCAAAATTTCGCGATCGCCTACGTGACAGACTGCGCGTGCTTGCGTTATTTGATGACCTACAACTGCGAGCGTGACATCAATATCCATGGTCTCACCAGTTCGCGCATACGACAAATACTGAGCAGTTGCCCACACACACGTGCGACCAGACAGTTCTTCGATCGCGGCAACAGCAGCCGCCAACCCGCAACCACCCCACAGAAAATTGCCACCCGTTACTAGGCCGGGTCGAACAACCATTGACCACTGACCGTTTGTTGGTCCAAGAATTCCAGAGGGTTCTATTCCGAGGAAAGCTTTGGTGTCCATAACGCCTCACCACACTAATAGAGGAAGCGATTTTGGCGACTACTTTAAGACAATGAGCACAACTAACACTCCGTGGACAGGCGATGCCTGCTCGCTCGTAGATGCCTTTCGCAATAACGAGCGTTCCCCGCTAGAAGAGTTGCAAGCGTCGTTGAACGCCATTGAGAAAAGTTCGCTCAATGCATTTTCGTTTCTTGATCCAGACGGCGCATTACAACGAGCAAGGTCTGCTGATGTATCAAAACCATTTGGCGGAATTCCACTCGGCGTGAAAGAACTCGATGCCGTTGAAGGGTGGCCTTACACCGAAGCTTGCGTGGTCTTTGCTGACCGCAAGGCAACACACACATCCGTCATGGTCGAACGTGTTACGCAACGTGGTGGCGCTAATGCAATTGGGTTGTGCACCGCAAGTGAATTTGGTGGCGTGAATGTCACTCGCACTGTTTTAAGCGGTGCGACACATAACCCATGGCAACATGGTCGCACTCCAGGCGGTTCTTCTGGTGGAAGTGCTGCCGCAGTTGCTGGCGGTCTCGTGACCATTGCAACTGGCGGAGATGGCGGAGGTTCAATTCGAATTCCGGCAGGCTTCACAGGACTTGTTGGACTAAAGGCAACGTTTGGCAGAATCCCTCGTGCGCCGCACACAGAACTTGGAAATCTCACTGTAAACACAGGAGTGATGGCGCGAAGCATTCGCGACACTGCGCGCTGGTTCGACGTGTGCAACGGACACGACTCACGAGACCCACTCAGTTTGCAACGAGTTGAAAACTGGGAACTCGAATTAGGAAGTCACTCTGAATCGTTGCGCGGTAAAACTGCGGTGCTCGCTCCTAACTGGGGTGGCGCAGTCGTCTCCCCTGCAATGTGGCAACAACTTGAGGAATATGCGCGGCATCTTGCGTCTATAACAGGAATGCAGATCGTCACCGTCGACACCACGCTTCCCAGCATGGGAGCCGCATGGTCAATTAGCGGAATGATTGAAATTCAGATGCAACTGGTAGATCACTGGCCAGCATGCGCCGATGTGCTCACGCCTGAAATGCGATTTGGAATTGAAGCAACTCTTGGTAAATACGGAGCTGAGGCTCGCGCAAAAATTGAATCTCGTCGCGCTGCCCTCAATCAGCGAATGCACGAAATTTTCCAGGAGGCAGATTTCATAATTACAGCAAGCAACCCCGATGTCGCATTCAACGCCGAAGGTCCATTGCCATCCAACTTTGGAGGAATAGAAGCGGGAATGGGAAATAACGGCAAACTCACCTTCCCAGCAAACATGTACGGCAACCCCGCAATCTCCATTCCGTCAGGACTCATCGAGGGCCTACCTGTTGCACTGCAAGTAAACGGACGTCACTTCAGCGAGCAAATACTGCTTGAACTTGGACTTGCAATGGAACGCTCACGACCATGGGCGCTCGTGGCACCGCATTCACCGCACTAAGCGAGTAGCGCACGCCCCACGATGTCGGTGCAAAACGCAGTGAGAATTGCCAAGTACATCAAACCGGTTGCGGCCATTACTGCCGAATAGCTGCGTTCTTTCAACGCTGCTCGCGTAACCAAAGCAAGCACACCGGTGACAAGCGCAGAAGCAAGCCAGAACCAACCAAGCACGCCATTCCAACCATCATCAATTGATCCATTAATTACGCTGATCATTCCTGTTGGTAGCAGCAATACCACTACTTCAAGCGGCCACATATAAATAACTGCAGTGGTGATTTCATTTATCAACTTCCGAGGCATTCCTGGCTGCACCAAATACCAGTGCCCCAACAACATCGTGTCGCTCACTGCACCAAGAAAAAGTGTTCCAACAACAATTCGCAGTAGCGACACAACTACGTCGCCACCACCGCCTTCGCTTGCCGCAGATATTCCTGCTGCAATAATTCCTGGAACACCAAGAAGCGGTGCAATCAGATCAAACTTTGACCGCTTGTTTCGCATGAGCACGAACGCAGCAACCGCAACGACAACGCTCGATGCCTCGCGAACAATGCTGACCCCGTAGCGATTACCCAACACAACGGCAATGACAGCAAACGCGCCATACGTAATGCGCAGCAACATGCCATAGCCAGCGCCAACTTCATTTCGTCGCGTAGTGAACCACAAGAACGCAAGTCCACCTACTGCCCATTGCAACATCACCGTTGCCGCTTCTAAACGAATCATGACCCGAAGAACTTAGGCTTCAACGACGATCAAATTGTGGTTTGCCGCATTCATGGAGTCAGGACCGTTCGCTGTTGCTACGACAATGTCCTCCAAACGCATGCCCCATTTACCTGGAATATAAATTCCTGGTTCAACGCTGAAGGCATGACCCGCAGCGATGGGCAACTTGTTGCCACTCACCATGTACGGATCTTCGTGGGCTTCCATACCTATTCCATGACCTGTGCGGTGCACGAAATACTCGCCGTAACCCGCTTTTTCAATGACTGCACGTGAGGCGCGGTCTACATCTTCACAGGCATTGCCTACAACGCCTGCAGCAACTCCAGCAGCTTGCGATTCGAACAACACTGCATAGGCATCGGCAACATCACTTGCAATCGCGCCGGTAAAGACGCACCTCGTGATATCGCTGCAATATCCGTTCATCGTTCCACCAAAGTCACAGAGCACAATTTCATTTGCTTGAATCACTCGTGGACCTGCGTGGTGGTGTGGACTTGCGGCATTCTCTCCTGCGGCAACAATGGCAAAGTTCACCACGTTGTGACCTTCTGTAATAAGCCGTGAAGAAATATCGGCAGACACAGCAGCTTCAGTGCGACCAATAAGTGGAATTTTTCCTGCATGAAGTTGCGCGGCAACTCTGTCGGCGGCAGCACCCGCAGCGCGAAGGGCAGCAATTTCGCTTGAGTCCTTCGACATGCGCAATGCACCAACCACATCTACTGCACGAGTAAACGTTGCACCTGGCACGTGTGGCAACAACTCCACCAGGAAGCGTGCCCACATTTGGTCGCCAACTGCAATTCGCTTGGCATTGCCCAACAGTCTCGCCACAATCGCAATCGGGTTGTCTGTTTCATTCCACGGAACAATCGAAAACACTTCTGGTTGTGCAACAACTCGTGGCACTTCAAGACGCGGAACCACCATGCTCACTTGTCCGGTGCGAGGCACCACCAACATGGTTAAACGCTCAAGCGGCATTGCTTCGTAACCCGACAGATACGGAAGGTCATGACCAACCGAGAGCAGCGCCGCATCTACCTGCTGCGCAGTCATGGCAGCACGAACTTTTGCTATGCGCTCGATGTAATCGGAAGTGGTGGCAATTGTTGAACTCACAGGCTGTTCTTCCCCACCTTCACCAACTTGCCATCGTTGTATTCCTCAACGGCAGTGATGATCTCTTCCTTTGTATTCATGACAAAAGGACCATAGCGAACCATGGGCTCACCAAGCGGCAAGCCACCCATAATCAGAATTTGAGCAGCAGATGTTGTTGCTTCAACCCGCACTAAACCAGCCGTTCTTTGCAACACCACCATTTCTCCAGAAACACTCGTTGACCCATTCACGCGTGCTTCGCCGTCGAATACATGAATGAGAGCGGTATGTCCTTCTTCCGGCAACCACTCCACAACATCGCCCACTTCTAAAACAGCGTGCGCGTAAGTCATTGGCGATGTCGTTTCAACCGGGCCTTTCGCACCGTGCACCACTCCGGCGACAACTCGAATATGTCCGCCCTTAGCTAATTGCACCGTGGCCATTTCCTCTGCTTCATAGCCCTGATATCGAGGGTCAATCATTTTCTGTGCTGCCGGCAAATTCACCCACAATTGAAAGCCGTGCATCCGACCGCCGAGTTTCATCATGTCATCGGTTGGTAACTCACTATGAATCACTCCAGAACCAGCAGTCATCCACTGCACTCCACCTTTTTTAATAACCGCTTTAGTGCCCGTTGAATCTTCGTGCACCATGCTGCCCGACAGCATGTACGTCACCGTTTCAAATCCGCGATGCGGATGACTTGGCGCGCCTACTGCTTTGCCTGGTGCGTATTCCGCAGGACCCATTTCATCAAGCAATAAAAATGGGTCGATCTGATCAAGTTTTGCGGTTGGAAACGGACGGCGAACATTGAAACCACCGCCTTCAACTGTGTGCTGCGACTGAATGGTTCCTGCAATTTCGCGAAGAGATGTCGTTGTCATGATTACCTTTATGCGTGAAGTAGAGGGGATGAATTTCGATGTGCGTCTTTTGCGTGATAGCTCGAACGAGTGAGCGGACTCGATTCAACGTGATTGATGCCAAGACCTTCACCAAACTGTTTGTAGTGCTCAAATTCTGAAGGCTCTGCGTAACGCACAACTGGCAAGTGTTGCGCACTCGGGCGCAAGTATTGACCAATGGTCACAATGTTGACTCCAACACTTGCAAGATCAATCAAGGTCGCCTCAACTTCTTCGCGAGTTTCACCAAGGCCAAGCATCAGACCAGACTTCGTGGTTAACCCTGCCGCACGTGAACGCGCTAACACCGAAAGGCTGCGCGCATAACCAGCAGAAGGTCGCACCATGCGCTGTAGTCGTGCAACGGTTTCAATGTTGTGATTCAGCACATCTGGACGTTCGTTCAATACCGCATCCAAAGAATCTGTTCCTTTGGCGTCTGAAATCAATGCTTCAACTTGCGCTTCTGGATTTTCATTGCGAATTGCTCGAATCGTGTCGGCAACATGCTGCATGCCGCCATCAGCAAGATCGTCACGAGCAACCATGGTGAGCACGGCGAATTCCAAACCCATTCGCTTCACCGCCTCAGCAACTCGCATTGGCTCATTCGCATCGGGTTCAAGTGGCTTGCGCGTATCGATCAAGCAAAACCCGCACGCCCGCGTGCATCTGTCGCCCAACACCATGAATGTTGCAGTGCCGTCCTTCCAACATTCACTCAAATTCGGACAGCCTGCTTCCTCGCACACGGTGACCAAATTCAGGTCGCGAAGCGTTTTCTTTGTGAGCAACACTTCGCTGGTGTGGTTTACGTGAGGACGAATCCAATCTGGCTTACGTACCGAAATGCTTAGCCCGTCGCGTTCTGGCTGATGCGCCCATGCAATGTCATACCGAGTGGAATATTCATTTCCCCACTTCCTGCGCGCGATGTTGCTGACAATATTGACGACGTCAAACATCGTTGTGGCAATTCCCTCATCAGCTAACGAAGTCACCGCGTATTCCGCAATTCCACAAGGAACAATGTGTTCGCGCATGTAGCTCAAATCCGTAGTTACGTTGAGCGCAAAACCATGCATCGTTCGTCGTTCCGTTGCTCCTCGCGCTACACGAACTCCAATTGCGCAAATCTTTCGTGCTTCAGTTGATTCTGCGTCTAGCCACACTCCAGGAAAGCCAATCTTCCTGCTGGCATTATGCAAACCAAGTTCGACAAGCGTGTCGATAACCAATTGCTCAACGTCATAGATGTAAGCAGAAGTATCGGCAGGACCACTCTCACCATGTTTTGCTTCCAGATTCAGTATCGGATACCCAACTAACTGTCCTGGCCCGTGATACGTGATATCACCACCGCGATGAACTGCAACCAGCTCTGCGCCAACCTGTGCTGGATCGCACTTCAAATTTTGTTCAAGGTTGGCATTCTGACCGTAGGTGAATACATGCTGATGCTCAACGAGCAATAGATGTTGATCGACGCCATGTTCAAAGACTGCTTGTTGAACTGCGAGTGCTTCAGAGTACGGAACACGACCCAGCCATCTCACATGGAGTGGCGTTAAAAGGGTGCTCATGAGAGTGCTGGCAAGCTGGCTTTACAGCTCGGCTGACCAGTCCTGTGTTTCAAGTATTTGCTTCACACGTGAAAGGAAGCGGCCAGCGTATGCACCATCAAATGCTCGATGATCCCACGACATTGATAAATGCCCCATCGGATGAATTGCGATGCTTTCGCTTCCATCTGGCATGGCCACAACAACAGGCTTGCGCACAATTGCATCGGTAGACAAAATTGCAACTTGGGGCTGGTTAATAATTGGCATAGCGATCAATGCACCGGCAGAACCATTGTTTGACAAAGTAAATGTTCCACCGTTGATTTCGTCTGGCGACAACTTGCGACCACGCGCGCGCGTTGCAAGATCGTAAATCTCGCGAGCAATTGCGCGCAACCGCTTTGCGTCTGCGCTGCGCACTACTGGAACCAGTAAGCCTGCATAGTCGAGGTCGACAGCAATACCAAGGTCGACATAACTATGGACAATCAAATTATCGCCCTCAATACTGGCGTTCAGATGAGGGAATTCTGCAAGCGCATCTACTACCGCACGACTAATAAATGGCAAATAGGTCAGGCTGAAACCTTCACTCGTTTTCCACGACTCTTTTATGGAGTTGCGCGTCTTGTCAACGTTTGCGTAATCAACTTCAACAACTGTGAACGAATGCGGACTCGTTTCAAGCGACATCACCATGTGCGCTCCAGTGAGTCGACGAATTTTTGACAGCGGTATCACTTGCTCACGATCACTCTGTGCAGTTGCAGGGCGTGGCACAGGAGCCGCAGCCGGTGCGGGCGCAGACGCTGCAACAGGAGCTGGCGTTGGTGCTGCAACCGGTGCGGGTGCAGGTGTTGCAACAGGAGCTGGTGCAGCAATTGGCGCAGGCGCTGCTGCTGCTTGTGCAGCCAGCCCATTGCGATCGATGTAGTCGAGTACATCTTCTCGTGTAATCCGTCCGCCAGGCCCGGTGCCCTGCAGTGCATCAATGTTGATGCCGTGATCATTTACTAAACGACGAACAACTGGTGAGAGCAACTTGTTTGATTGCGCAATTGGTGCCGCAACTGGAGCTGGCGCTGGTGCGGGAGCAGGTGCTGCAACCGGAGCGGGTGCAGGAGCCACAACTGGTGCAGGAGCAGGAGCCGGTGCTGCAGCAGGAGTGGCTACTGGCGTCGGCGCAGGTGCCGCACCCGCCCCACCAACAACTGCAATCACGGTTCCAACTGCAACGGTCTCGCCTTCTGCAACACGAATCTCTGTCAATACTCCGGCAATTGGCGAAGGCACTTCAGTGTCAACTTTGTCGGTTGAAACTTCGAACAATGGCTCGTCAGCAGCAATCGTGTCGCCAACTTTTTTGAACCAACGCGTAATCGTTCCTTCGGTGACCGTTTCTCCAAGTTGTGGAAGTGTGATCTCAGCCATGATGCTCCTGTGTTCGAACGATTAACCGTTGATACTGCGACCCGTAAGGGACAGCACTGTTTCTCCAAATGTTTCAGATAGCGATGGGTGCGGCTGAATGAACTCAGCAATTTCATCCACTGTTGCTTCCCAGTTCACTGCCAAGTAGCCACCCGACAACTGCTCCGTAACCCACGGGCCAACCATGTGCACGCCAAGTACCTGACCAGCGGTTCCATCTGCATTCTTTTTGGCAATGATCTTCACGAGACCATCAGTTTCACCAAGAATCATTGCGCGACTGTTCGAACGGAATGCGTGCTTTGCGACTACCACATCGTGACCTGCAGCAATTGCTGCCTCTTCAGATGGGCCAGCCCACGCAACTTCAGGGTGGCAATAAATTGCCCATGGAACACGGTCGTACATCACGGGATACACCACTTCGCCGAGCATGTGCTTCACAGCAACAATCGCTTCCGAATAGGCAACGTGTGCGAGTTGCGGAGTGTTAATAATGTCGCCAACCGCGTACACGCCTGGCTCGCCGGTTTGGCAGTATCCATCCACATCAATAAATCCGCGGTCACTCACATGAACAGCGGTGCCTGCAAGACCGAGAAATTCGGTAAATGGTTTGCGTCCAACCGACACCACTACTGCATCAACTTCTAGTCGCTCGCCTTCGCCAAACAACACAGTGGTACCGGTGCCAGTTGGTTCGTGACCGCTTACTTTTACGCCTGTTCGAATTTCAATGTTTCGCTTTTTGAAACTCTTTTCCACCACGAACGCCAAGTCTGGGTCTAAACCAGGAAGAATTTTTGGCAGTCCTTCAAGAATGGTTACTTGCGAACCAAGATCGGCAAACGTGGATGCAAACTCGCAACCAATTGCGCCACCACCGATGACAGCAATGCGCTGAGGAATTTTGCTCAACATCAATACTTCATCAGAAGTCATGATTGGACCGCCAGGTGTGAATCCTGGGATGGTTCGCGGAATAGAACCCGCTGCAATCACAACATTCTTTCCCTGCAGTTGCTGCGTGCTTCCGTCAGCCAACTGCACGGTCACCGTTTTGTTTGGTCCAAGTGAACCAGTACCCAATAAGTAGGTCACTTTTTTCGTCTTCGTCAAACCCGTAAGTCCCTTGACCAAACCATTGACAATGGTTTGCTTTCGAGTTTGTGCAATACCAAAATCAATTCCGTTTACGGTCGCGCTAATTCCAAAATCACCAGCATGTTGCACGTGCCTGTTTGCTGCTGCAGTTTCAAGGAATGCCTTCGCCGGAATACATCCGCGGTTCAAACATGTTCCGCCAATGGTGTCGCGCTCAATCAGCGCAACGTTCATACCGGAGGATGCGCCATAGAAAGCAGATGCATATCCACCAGGACCGCCACCAATGACCACAAGATCAAATTGCTCAGCCGTACGCACCACCTCTTTCAATTCCTAATACTTAACGATAACGCTTAAAAC
>Ga0194055_10001933_pt1 | contig 16650 bp, 13 predicted proteins | sample SepL449m_MetaG_FD_155482 | JGI IMG/M metagenome (GOLD analysis project Ga0194055, IMG submission 155482) | Anoxic zone freshwater microbial communities from boreal shield lake in IISD Experimental Lakes Area, Ontario, Canada - Sep2016-L442-9m | ecosystem: Environmental > Aquatic > Freshwater >... | reverse complement strand
GCCCACCACCTTGGGCAGCGACTCCACCCCGCCCACGAGCGTCGTGGTGACCTGCCCGGCGATCTCGTCGACGGTCAGTCGCCGCCCGGCGACCTCGACCGCGGCCAGCGCGGCGAGTGGTCCGTCCGCCGCGCCGCCGCGCACCGCCGCCGCGACCAGCCCGGCCAGCTCGCCCATCGCCGCGCGCCCGGCGTCGCTCATCCCCGGACGCAGTCCGTCGCGACGGGCGGACGCGTTCACCAGGTCGACCACCCGCTCCTCGTCGAACCCGGCCAGGCCCAGCGCGGCGCAGGTGGCGCGGGCGGCCACGGGCGCGGCGTAGTCACGGACCACGTCGAAGCCGCCCGCGGGTGTCAGCCGGTCGAGGAGCGCCCGGGCGTGTGAGCGGACCGCGCCGTCGGCCCGGCGGACCGCCGCCGGGGTGAACACCGGGGCCTGCGTCCCCCGGAGCGCCGTGTGCACCGGCGGGTCGGCCATCGAGTACGACCGCACGGGGTCGGCGGGGTCGGTCGGCCCGGCTGCCGGCGGACCGGGGTTGTGCACGAGCAGCGCGTCGCGGCGGCTGACCGGCCCCTCGACGATCGAGAAGTGCTCGCGGTCGCGGCTGACCTCCCACACGTCGGCGAACCGGGGGAGGGCCACCGCGTCGTACTGCGGGAGCGGCTGAGCGGGCCCGGCGGAGCGCAGTGCGGCGTAGATCGGGTACGGGTCCGTCATGACCTCGGGCGAGAACGGGTCGTACACCACCACGGGCCGCACCGTATCGCCCTACGATCCCCGCCGGACGCCGCCGCCGACCGGCGCGGCCCGATCGTCGACACCGGGGGGAACGATGGGACTGGCCGACCGCACACCGCCGACCGCCGAGGAGTACGCCGCCTGGCGCACCGAGTTCTGCAACTGGGGCCGGTGGGGCGACGACGACGAGTTCGGCACGCTCAACCTCGTGACCCCCGAGGTCCGCCGGGCGGCGGCCACCCTCGTGCGCGAGGGGCGCAGCGTGTCGTTGGGGCGCCCGCTCGACACCCACGCCAGCCCGGCCAACCCGTACCCCGCCCACCACTTCGTGGCGGTCGAGGGCTCCGGCGGGATGCTCGACTACGTCGGGTGCTTCGTCCACGGGTTCACCCAGACCCACATCGACGCTCTCTGCCACCTCGGCACCCTCGAGGGTGACGTCTTCTGGAACAACAAGCCGTTCGGCCACTCGCACCTGCCCGCCGACCACACCGGCACCGTCGACTTCTGGCGCGACGGCATCTCCACCCGCGGCGTGCTCTACGACATCCCCCGCCTCCGCGACACCTTCGCCGTGGTCCCCGGCGAGCCGGTGCACGGCTGGGAGCTGGTCGACTTCGCCGAGCAGCACGGGATCACTCCGCGACCCGGCGACGCCGTGATCATCCGCAGCGGGTTCGAGCCCTACTACGCCACCACGGGCGCCGACCGCACCTTCGGCTTCCCAGCCGGCGTGCACGCCTCGTGCGTGGAGTTCCTCCACGAGACGGGTGCGAGCCTGCTCGCCTGGGACATGCAGGACGCACCCATCGCCGACCAGGGCATCCCCAACCCCGCCGCCCACCACATCCCGATGCACGTCCACGCCATGGTCCTGCCCTACCTCGGGATGCCCATCGTCGACAACTGCGACCTCGAGGACGTGGCCCGCGCCTGCGCCGAGCTCGACCGCTGGGAGTTCCACCTCACGATCGCCCCGCTCGTGATCACCCGCGGCACCGGCTCGCCGGTCAACCCGATCGCCCTCTTCTGAGCCGTCGGGCCCTGTCCGCAGCGTGCGTGCCGGGGCTAGCGTCGGGCCCATGACCGACGACCTCTCCCACCTCGACGCCACCGCCCAGGCCGACCTCGTCCGCCGCGGCGAGGTCACCCCGCTCGAACTCGTCGACGCCGCGATCGCCCGGGTCGAGGCCTCGAACCCGGCCCTCAACGCCGTCATCCACGAGCGCTTCGACCGGGCCCGCACCGAAGCCGCCGGCACCCTCCCCGACGGACCGTTCCGGGGCGTGCCGATGCTGCTCAAGGACCTCGACGGGTCCCTCGCCGGCGAGCCGGTGCACCTCGGCAACCGGCTCCTGAAGGCGATCGGCCACACGGGCGCGACCAGCAACTACCTCTTCGACAAGTTCCACGCCGCCGGCGTCGTGGTGATCGGCAAGACCAACACCCCCGAGTTCGGACTCCTCCCCACCACCGAGCCCGAGGCCTACGGCGCCACCCACAACCCGTGGTCGCTCGACCACAGTCCCGGCGGCTCGAGCGGTGGCTCGGCCGCGGCCGTCGCCGCCGGCATGGTGCCGGTCGCGCACGCCGGCGACGGAGGAGGTTCGATCCGCATCCCGGCGTCGCACTGCGGGATCTACGGACTCAAGCCCTCCCGGGGCCGCTCGTCGCTCGGACCCGACGTCGGCGAGGCCTGGGCCGGCCTGGTCGTGCGCCACGTGGTGAGCCGGTCGGTCCGCGACAGCGCCGCCTTCCTCGACGCGATCACGGGCCCGATGTCCGGCGACCCGTACACCGCGCCGCCGCCCGCCCGTCCCTACGCGGCCGAGGTCGGCGCCGAGCCCGGCCGCCTCCGCATCGGCTTGTGCACCGCCGCCCCCAACGGACTCGCCGAGGTCGACCCGGCCTGCGTCGCCGCCACCGAAGACGCCGCCCGCCTCCTCGAGTCGCTGGGGCACACGGTCGAGGTCGCCAAGCCGGCCGCCTTCGACGTGCCCGGCCTGCTCGAGACGTTCTCGGCGGTGCTGTGCGCCACCGTGGTGCACGAGATCGACCACCTCGCCGAGATCGTCGGACGTCCCGTCACCTCCGACGACGTCGAGGCCCTCACCTGGTTCCAGTACGAGATGGGCCAGGGCATCACCGCCGGGCAGTACCTCGGGGCGCTCTCGGTCGCCCACTCCTGGAGTCGGGCGGTCTGCGAGTGGTGGCAGACCGGGTTCGACCTCCTCCTCACGCCGGTGTGCGCCGAGCCGCCACCGCTCCTCGGCGACGTCCACGCCACCCCCGACGACCCCTACCGCGCGCTCGGGCGGGGCCTGCCCTTCGGGGCGTTCACCGCCGGCTTCAACATCACCGGCCAGCCCGCCGTGTCGGTGCCGCTGCACTGGACCGACGCCGGACTGCCCATCGGCGTGCAACTGGTCGCCGACCAGTACCGCGAAGACGTCCTGCTCCGGGTCTCCGCACAGCTCGAGCAGGCCCGCCCCTGGGCCGACCGGCATCCGCCGCGTGCCACCGGGTGAGCGCCGGCGCCGCTCGGGCACGGACCCCGGCAGAATCCCGCGTCCGCACGAGGGGCTGACGCCACCGTGCGCTTGGCCTTCCGTGAGATCACCCGCGCCCGGCTGCGGTTCGGCCTCCTCTCCGGGGCGGCCGGGCTGCTGGTCTTCCTGATCCTGTTCCAGTCGACCCTCCTGAGCACGCTGCTCTCGTTCTTCTCCGGGGCGCTCCAGCACCAGTCCGCCGCCGTGGTCGTCTACAACGCCGACGCCCGCAAGAACCCGGAGGGGTCGGTGCTCCCGACCGCCACCGTCGACGCCGTCGACGCCGTCGCCGCGGTCGACGGCGTCGCGCGGGCCGAGCCGTTCGGCGTCGACACCATGACCGCCCGCGCCGGCGGGAAGGAGCTCGACGTCGCGGTGCTCGGCTACGTCCTCGGCGGGCCCGGCGCCCCGACCGACGTCGTCGAGGGGCGCCGACCCCGGTCCGACGGTGAGGGGGTCGCCTCCGACATCGACGCCGACCGCGGGTTCGCGCTCGGCGACACCGTGCGTGTCGTCGGACCCGACGGCACGTACCCGATCACGATCGTCGGACGGGCCCACGACATCCGCTTCAGCGTGAACCCCGGCGTGTTCGTCTCGTATGCCACCTTCGAGGCCGCGTCACGCGTCAAGAACCCCGATGCCCTGGCGGTCCTCCCGTCGATGGTGGCGGTGAGCGTCGAACGCGGTGCCGATCCCATCACGGTCGCCGCGCGCATCGACCGCACGGTCCCAGGGGTCGATGCCCTCGACCGCGACGCCGCGGTGCAGTCATTGCCAGGAGTGTCGGCCGTGAAGATCTCGTTCAACATCATCCAGGGGCTGGCCTTCGTCGTGGTGACGATGGTCGTCGGGATCTTCTTCGTCATCCTCACCGTGCAGAAGGCCGCCGCGCTGACGCTGCTCCGCGCCATCGGAGCCCCGACCGCGACGCTGGTGCGTAGCCTCCTCGTGCAGGTCGTCCTCGTCATGGTGGCGGCGATCGTCGTCGGGACCGCGCTGCTGACACTGGCCTCGCTCGGCTCGAGCGCCAAGTTCCCCATCGAGGTCGATCCGGGAGTGGTCCTCACCCGGGGGGCCGTGCTCCTGGTGCTGGCCCTGCTCGCCTCGCTCGCGTCGATCCGACGCGTGCTGCGGATCGATCCCATCGCCGCGACCGTGCCCGCCGGGGTGGAGCGATGAGGCTCGCCCTGCGCGAGCTGCGCCGCCGGCGGCGGGCCTTCGTGCCCACCACCCTCGCCCTGGCCCTGCTCGTGGTCCTGCTGCTCTCGCTCGGCGGACTGCTCGACGGCCTGTACCTGTCGTCCACCGGCACGTTGCGGGCCCAGCAGGACCCGTTGGTGGTGTTCTCCGACTCCGCCCGCGATTCGGTCATCCGCTCCCGGATCACCCCGGAGATCCGAGCCGCGGTCGAGGCGGTGCCGGGCGTCGCGCGCACCGACGGCCTCGGCGTGGCGCTGGTCGGAGGTCACGTGCCGGGTCAGGCCGACATCGCCGACACCGCCGTCGTCGGCTACGAGGGCGCCGTCGAGGGTGTGCCCGCTCCGCCACCGCCCGGGCGCGCCTACGCCGACCGCTCCCTGCGGGCCGCAGGAGTCGACCTCGGCACCACGGTGCGGGTCGGCCCGGAGCACATCCCGCTGAAGGTGATCGGCTGGGTCCGCGACACCAACTTCCTCCAGCAGGGTGCCCTCTGGGTCGAGCCCGGCACCTGGCGGGATGTCCTTCGCACGGCGTTCCCCGGTGCGGCGGTCGGTGACGGCACCTTCCAGACCCTGTGGGTCGCGCCCACCCCCGGCACCGACCCCACCGGGCTGGCCGCCCGCATCGACCGGGCCGTCGGGGGCACGCACACGATCAGCCGCGACGACGCCGTGCTGGCCATCCCCGGCATCAAGGAGCAGCGGTCGACCTTCACCCAGATCATCGGGGTGACCTTCTTCGTCGCCGCCCTGGTCGTGGCTCTGTTCTTCGCGCTGCTCACCCTCGAGCGCACCGCGTTGTTCGGGGTGCTCAAGGCCATCGGGGCGTCGTCGCACCAACTCGCCACCACCCTCGTGACCCAGGCCGTGGTGATCACCGCCGTCGCGTACGGGATCGGCGGGCTGATCGGGGTCGCCCTCGTGATGGTCGCACCGGCCCAGGTTCCCATCACCCTCACGCCCTCACGGGCGTTGTTCGTGGCCGTCGGAATCCTCGTCGCCGCGCTCCTCGGCGGCGCCGTCTCCCTCCGGCGCATCATCCGCATCGATCCTGCCGCCGCCATCGGCACCGGGACCTGAAAGGCACCACCATGCCCGCACTCCAATTGCGCGACGTGCGCAAGACCTACACCTCCGGTGATTCCGAGATCGTCGCCCTCGACCACGCCACGCTCACCGTGGGGTCCGACGAGATCCTGGCCCTGGTCGGGCCGTCGGGCTCGGGCAAGACCACCCTGCTGTCGATCGCCGGCGGTCTGCTCTCCCCCACGTCGGGGACGGTGTCGGTGGGCGACCACGACATCACCGGGTACTCCGGCAAGGAGCTCACGCGCTTCCGCCGCGAGCAGGTCGGCTTCGTGTTCCAGACGGTCAACCTCGTGCCGTTCCTCACCGCACGCGAGAACATCATGGTGGCGGCCGAGCTCTCCGGACGAGGCACCGCCCGGTCCACCCGCGAGCGCGCCGACCAGCTCCTCGGGGAGCTCGGGCTCGGGCAGCGTGGGGACAACCTCCCGGCCCAGCTCTCCGGCGGCGAGCGCCAGCGGGTGGCGATCGGCCGGGCGCTCATGAACGAGCCCCCGCTGATCCTCGTCGACGAGCCCACGTCCGCGCTCGACACCCGCCTCGGAACCCAGGTCATGGAGCTGATCGTCGGTGAGGTGAAGCGCCGCCACACCGCGGCCGTGATCGTCACCCACGACACCCGTATGACCCACTACGCCGATCGCACCGTCGAGATCCTCGACGGCACCCTCGCGGCCTAGACCGGGTCGGGCGAGGTCCCGCCGGAGTCGCGCGCGGCCAGGCGGAACTTCACCACCACCAGACCCGCCGCCACCGCCGCGAAGGCCACCAGTCCCCCGGTGGGTGGAGGGCCCCACGCGTGCGGCCAGTCGCACACGGCCCAGAGCACCGACGCGACCACCAGCGCCGCCATCCCCACCAGCATCGCCGGCTCCGACTTCCTGACGACCAGCGCCGTCACGAGCAGCACCACGCATTCGACGGGGAAGAACACCGGGAACACCGCCAGGATCGCGCCGCCCGCCGCGGCCACGCCCTTGCCGCCGCCCCGGAACCCGGTCCACACCGGCGCCACGTGGCCCACGATCGCGGCGGTGGCCCCCAGGTACGCCCCGGCGTCGCCGGCGAGGAGCCAGCCGAGCAGCGCGGCCAGCACGGCCTTGCCGCCGTCGAGCAGGATCACCACCGCGCCCCAGACCTTGCCCACCGAGCGGATGGTGTTGAAGCCACCCGGGTTACCGCTCCCGGACGCGCGGATGTCGACCCGGCCGCGCGTGGCGAGCCGGGTGACGATCACCGCGCTCGGGATGGTCCCGAGCAGATAGCCGACGACGACCGCGGCGAGCGCGAGCACGCCGTCGGCCACCGGATCAGCCGCCCGAGACGTCCTGCGGGCGAGCGCGGCCGGCCCCGATCCAGGGCATCATCGCCCGGAGCCGTTCCCCGACCTCTTCGATCTGGTGGTCGGCCCCCCGGCGCCGCAGTGCGTTGTAGACCGGGCGACCGGCGCGGTTCTCGAGGATCCACTCGTTGGCGAACCGGCCGGTCTGGATCTCGTCGAGGATCTCCCGCATCTCGGCGCGGGTGTCGTCGGTGATGATGCGCGGGCCCCGCGTGAGGTCGCCGTACTCGGCGGTGTCGGAGATCGAGTAGCGCATGTTGGTGATGCCGCCCTCGTAGATGAGGTCGACGATCAACTTCACCTCGTGCAGCGTCTCGAAGTAGGCCGACTCCGGCTGGTAGCCGGCGTTCACCAGCGTCTCGAACGACGCCATGATCAACTCGGTCAGACCGCCACACAAGACGACCTGCTCACCGAACAGGTCGGTCTCGGTCTCCTCGGTGAAGGTCGTGTCGAGCACACCGGCGCGGGTGGCACCGATCGCCTTGGCGTAGGCGAGGGCGGTCTCCTTGGCCTTGCCGGTCTCGTCGGCGTGCACCGCCACCAGACCCGGCACCCCTCCGCCTTCCTCGAAGGTGCGCCGCACGAGGTGACCCGGGCCCTTGGGCGCGATCATCCACACGTCGACACCCTTCGGGGGCTTGATCTGCCCGAAGTGGATGTTGAACCCGTGCGCGAACGCCAGGGCGTTGCGCTCCTCGAGGTTGGGGGCGATGTCCTCCTCGTAGACCCGCGCCTGCTCGGTGTCGGGGAGGAGCACCATGATGATGTCGGCCTCGCGGCAGGCCTCGGCGGTGGTGAGGACCTTCAGACCCGCCTCCTCGGCCTTGGCCCAGGAGCTCGACCCCTCGCGCAGGCCGACGATGACGTCGACCCCCGAGTCGTGGAGGTTGCGGGCGTGGGCGTGGCCCTGCGACCCGTAGCCGAGGACCGCGACCGTCTTGCCCTCGAGGTGGGCGGAGTCGGCGTCGGCGTCGTAGTAGATGGTGGCGGGCATGGTGTGGTCCTTCGTGGAGTTCGAGGAGAGTGGTCTCGGGGAGGAATCAGGCTAGTTCAGCCGGCGCGGTTCTTCACGGCCCGCAACTTGGCGGGCCGTCGGGCCAACTTGGGCAGGGCCACCCGGCCCGTGCGCTGGAGCTCGACGATGCCGAACGGGTGGAGCAGGTCGGCCATGGCGTCGAGCTTCGACGGGGCGCCCGAGACCATGATCGTCAGAGCGTCGTAGCCGACGTCGTCGATCTTGGCCTCGAAGATCGACGCCAGTTCGGTGATCTGCGAGCGGGCCTCGGCCGTGGCCTTCACCGTGACCAACATCAACTCGCGCTCCACGGCGTCGACCGGGGAGAGCTCGACGATCTTGATGACCGGGATGAGCTTGTTGAGCTGCTTCGTGATCTGTTCGATCGGCGCCGACTCGGCGTCGACCACGATCGTCATCCGGCTGAACCGCTCGTCCTCGGTCGGTCCGACGGCCAACGAGAAGATGTTGAAGCCGCGCCGGGAGAACAGGCCGGTGACGCGCGTGAGCACGCCGAACTTGTTCTCCACGAGCACGCTGAGGATGTGGTGCTGGGGGATCATCGTGGGTCTCCTCCCGCGCTCAGTGGCCCGCGGCGAACGGGTCTTGGGCGGGGTCGAGGATGACGTCGTCGTTGGTGGTGCCGGCCGCGACCATCGGGTACACCTTCTCCCGGTAGTCGGTGCGGAAGTCGATGACGACCGGACGGTCGTCGACCTCGTTGGCCTTCTGGATGGTCGGCTCGACGTCTTCGGGGGTGTCGACGCGGAACGCCACGCAGCCCATCGCCTCCGCCCACTTGACGTAGTCGGGCAGGTCGGGCGAGAGGTACACCTCGCTGTAGCGCTCCTCGTAGAAGAGCTCCTGCCACTGGCGCACCATGCCGAGGTAGGCGTTGTTGAGGATGGCGACCTTCACCGGGATGCGCTCGGCGCTCGCCGTGACGAGTTCCTGGGCGGTCATCTGGAAGCACCCGTCGCCATCGACGGCCCACACCATGCGCTCGGGCTTGCCCACCTTGGCGCCGATGGCCGCCGGCACCGAGAAGCCCATGGTGCCGAGACCGCCGGAGTTGACCCAGGTGTAGGGGTGGTTGAACTTCCACCGCTGCGCCGTCCACATCTGGTGCTGACCCACGCCCGAGGCGACGATCGTGTCGTCGGGGGTGTTGTCGCGCAGGGTGTCGATGACGAACTGCGGCTTGAGCGGCCCGTCCTCGAGCTGCTCGAACACCAGCGGGTAACGCTCTTGCCACTCGCGCAGCTGCGTGTGCCACGGGCCGAGCGCCGGGAACGACCGCTTGGCCTTCTCGGCCCGCACGACCTTGACCAGCTCCTCGATGACCACCCGGCAGTCGCCGACGATCGGCACGTCGGCCCGGCGGACCTTGGACAGCTCCGCCGGGTCGATGTCGACGTGGATGATCTTGGCGTCGGGGGCGAAGCCGTCGAGCTTGCCGGTGACGCGGTCGTCGAAGCGCGAGCCCAGGGCGATCAGCAGGTCGGACTTCTGCATGGCGGTGATCGCCGTGTAGTTGCCGTGCATGCCGGGCATGCCGAGGCAGCGCTCGTGGTCGTCGGGGAACGCCCCGCGAGCCATGAGCGTGGTGACCACCGGGAAGTCGGTGGTCTTGACCAGCTCCATCAGGGCCTCGGCGGCGCGGGCCTTGAGGATGCCACCGCCCACGTAGAGCACCGGACGCTCGGCCTCGGCCATGAGGCGAGCGGCGTCCTTGATCTGCTTGGCGTGACCCTTGGTGGTCGGCTTGTAGCCGGGCAGGTCGACGGAGTCGGGCCACTCCCAGTCCATCGTCTGGTTGGCGATGTCCTTGGGCACGTCGACGAGCACCGGGCCGGGTCGGCCGGTGGTGGCCACGTGGAACGCCTCCCGGATCGTGCGCGGGATGTCCTGGGCGTCGGTGATGAGCCAGTTGTGCTTGGTCACCGGCATGGTGATGCCGACGGTGTCGCACTCCTGGAAGGCGTCGGTCCCGATCACCGAGTACGGCACCTGGCCGGTGATCATGACCAGCGGGATCGAGTCCATGTAGGCGTCACAGAGCGGCGTGACGACGTTGGTGGCCGCCGGACCACTCGTGACCATGGCCACGCCCGGACGCCCCGTGGCGTGGGCGTAGCCCTCGGCCATGTGGCCGGCGCCCTGCTCGTGACGGACGAGGATGTGGCGGATCGACGAGTCGATCAGCGGGTCGTAGACCGGGAGGATCGCTCCACCCGGGAGGCCGAACATGACCTCGACGGACTCGTGCTCGAGGCTCTTGATGAGGGCCTGGGCGCCGGTCAGCTTCATGGGGTGCTCCGAAGGGCTCGGTGGGACGGGGGACCCTGGATCGGCTTCGTCACGTCTCCGGGCTCGCTCTCCTCGTCCGGACGTACGAAGCCCCTCGCCAGGGCGAGGGGCGGGTCGCGCACGGACGCAATGGGGCGCCGTGCGCTACGTAACGACTACGAGGAGGGTGCGGCGGGACATGGCCCCCCATTGTGCCGTCCGGACGGCGAAATCGCAACTCTGGCACCACCAGCCCCAGGGGTCCGGCCCGGAGCGGGCTCAGACCTGGTGGAGGCTGCAGGAGAAGGTGGTGCGGCCGCCCACGGTGCGCCGCAGCATCGGGGCCCCGTCCCGGGGGCAGACCGACCCGGGCTCCCGGGCGACCATGTGGTCGCCGGTGTGGGATCCGCCCCGGCGCTGGAGGGTCCGCACCGTGGTCCGCACCGCCCGGTGGAGGGTGGCCACCTCGGTGGGATCGAGGGAGTCGGCCGGGCGGGAGGGGTCGAGCCCGGCGCGGAACAGCGCCTCGTCGGTGAGGAGGTTGCCGAGGCCGGCGATGCGGTGCTGGTCCATCAGCACCGCCTTGACCGGGGCCCGGCTCCCAGCCAAGACCCCGGCCAGGTAGGGCTTGGTCAGGTCGAAGGCGTCGGGCCCGAGCCGGTCCTCGTCGGGGTCGAGCTCCACCGCCCCGAACCGTCGGGGGTCGCGCAGGAAGAGGGTCCCGCCGTCGGCGAAGGTGAGGCCGAAGCGGCGCCACTCGGGGGCGTCGCGGTTGGAGGCGTACAACAGCGGGTCGCCCGCCGCGTCACCGTCGACGAGGATCCGGCCGCTCATGCCGAGGTGCAGGGCGAGCACCGGGCCATCGTCGGAGGTGTCGACCAGGATCTGCTTGCCCCGCCGCCGGGCCCCGGTCAGCGACCGGCCGCGCAGCGCGCGCTTCGCGCCGGTGGCGGTGAGCCCGCGCTTTAGGTACCACGCGTCGGGGGTGAACACGGACGCGATCGGACGGTCGAGCGCCCGGGCCGCGATCAGCGCCCGCGCCTCCTCCGCCTCCAGCATCTCCGGCATCGCACTCCCCCCGACCGCGCAGCGTTTGTTCGTTTGTGCGCGCCAGGGGCGCCACAAACGAACAAACGCTAGAAGTTGGTGATGGCGCCGCGCTCGGCGCCCTGGGCGAGCCGCGCGTACTTGGCCAGGAACCCACTCGTGTAGCGCGGCTCGAGCGGCTTCCAGCCCGCCCGGCGTTGCTCGAGTTCGGCCTCGTCGACCATCAGGTCGATCGTGTGCGCCTCGGCGTCGATCACGATCCGGTCGCCGTCGCGGACGAACGCGATCGGACCACCCTCGACCGCCTCGGGGGCGACGTGCCCCACGCAGAACCCGTGCGTGCCCCCGGAGAAGCGTCCGTCGGTGATCAGCGCGGCATCCGCGCCGCGGCCCGCACCCTTCATGGCCCCGGTCACCGCCAGCATCTCGCGCATGCCCGGACCACCCTTCGGGCCCTCGTAGCGGATCACGACGATGTCGCCGGCGTTGATCTTCCCGGCCAGGATCGCCTCCATCGCCAGCCCTTCGCCGTCGAAGACGCGAGCGGTGCCGTCGAAGTGGGGGTGGTCGATACCGGCGACCTTCACGACCGCACCCTCGGGGGCCAGGCTGCCGCGCAGGACGGCGATGCCGCCCTGGGTGTTGATGGGGTTGGAGAGCGGGTGCACGACCTTGCCGTCGGGAGCGGGCGGGTCGAGCGCCTCCAGGTTCTCGGCGACGGTCTTCCCGGTGACCGTGAGGCAGTCGCCGTGGATCAGGCCGCGCTCGAGCAGCTCGCGCATGACCACCGGCACTCCGCCGATGTTGTCGAGGTCGGTCATGTGGTACTTGCCGTGCGGCTTCATGTCGGCGATGTGGGGCACGCGTGCGCCGATGCGGTTGAAGTCGTCGAGCTCGAGCTCGACGCGGGCTTCGAACGCGATCGCCAGCAGATGCAGCACCATGTTGGTGGAGCCACCCACCGCCATGCCCACGGCGATGGCGTTCTCGAACGCCTCCTTGGTGAGGATGCGGCGCGGACGCAGGTCGAGATCCAGGAGGTTGATGACCGCCTGGCCGCTCGCGTACGCGAGGTCGTCACGGCGCCGGTCGACGGCCGGGGCCGACGACGAACCGGGCAACGACAGCCCGAGCGCCTCCGCCACCGACGCCATCGTGTTGGCGGTGAACATCCCGGCGCACGACCCCTCGGTGGGGCAGGCGCGCTTCTCGATCTCGCCGAGCTCGTTCTCGGTGAGCGTGCCGGCGGCACACGCCCCGACCGCCTCGAACACGCTGACGATGTCGAGGGCCTGGTCCTGGTAGTGCCCCGGGAGGATGCTTCCCCCGTAGACGAACACCGCGGGGAGGTTCAGGCGAGCCGCCGCCATCATCATCCCGGGCAGGCTCTTGTCGCAGCCGGCGAAGGTGACCATGGCGTCGAGTCGCTCCGAGTGCATGACGCACTCCACCGAGTCGGCGATGATCTCGCGCGACACCAGCGAGCCCCGCATGCCTTCATGACCCATCGAGATGCCGTCGCTCACGGCGATGGTCACGAACTCGATCGGGAAGCCCCCCGCGGCCCGGACCCCGTCCTTGGCCCGCTTGGCCAGCCGGTCGAGGGGCATGTTGCAGGGGGTCACCTCGTTCCACGACGAGGCCACCCCGACCTGGGGCTTGTCCCAGTCGTCGTCGGTCATCCCGATGGCACGGAGCATGGCCCGGGCCGGAGCCCGCTCCATCCCGTCGGTCACTTCACGGCTGCGCGGCTTCCGGTCGGTCATGGGGAAACAGGGTACCGGCGGGGCCGGAGGTCCCTTTCCGGACAGCACTTCGATCGCCTACGCTGCGCACGGACCGACGGGGGTGCGAAGCGGACGATGGGTCCCGAGACCGCGACCAAGTTGACCATGGCCGGAGGCGTGGCTGAACGCGGCCGGGTCCAGGACCGGACCTTCGCCCGCAACGGTGAAGCCCCCGACGCCCGCCTGGCGTGGCTGGTCGACGGCATCGCGGCGGTGATGGCCGGGCGGGGCTACACCGAGCACCCAGCCCCCGGGCCCGAGATCCAGGTCGTCCTCCACTTCCTCGACGTCGCCGCACCCAAGCCCTACCGCCGCAAGAACGCCCCCACGTTCGTGGTGTCGTTCGCCACGGTCCCGGAGCCGCCGCCGGACCCGCTGCGCACGGGGTACCCGCTTCTCGTACGCGGCCTCTCCAACCTCGCGGTGATGCTGAGTGAAGGTCCCGGCGGCCCGGTCTGCTCCTTCGTCACCCTCGAGCAGGGTACGTACACCGTCGAGCACGCCGGCGACGACGCCGCGTTCTTCGCCGCGGTGTTCGCCCGCATCGAGCCCCTCGCCACCTCGCGGCTCGTCATCGCGAACGAGTTCCTCGCCGACCTCCCCGAACCGTTGTGGTCGGGCGACGACCAGACCGCCTCGATCGCCCGGGCCGGCGAACGCCTCGACGCCCTCGACCTGCTCCCGGCCGCCTTCCCGATCGAGGAGATCCTCTCCGAACGCGACCTGCGCCACGTGAAGCTCCTCTACGGCATCGGCGGGCTGAGCTACGGCAACGTCAGCGCCCGGCGCCTCCCTCCGGCCGAGTCCGACCTCGGACCCGAGTTCTGGATGAGCGCCAGCGGGGTCGACAAGTCGAACCTGCGCGCCATCGGTCGCGACGTGCTCCTCGTCACCGGCTACGAGCCCGCCCGCGACGCCATCGTGCTGTCGATCCCGCCCGAGGTCACCCCGAACCGGGTGTCCGTCGACGCCATCGAGCACTGGATGATCTACCGCGAGCACCCCGATGTGCACGCGATCCTGCACGTGCACGCCTGGATCGGGGGCACTCCGGCCACCGAGATCAACTATCCGTGCGGCACCGTCGAGCTGGCCACCGCGGTCGCCGACCTCGTGCGCGCCGCGCCCGATCCGAGCCGTGCCGTGGTGGGCCAGAAGAACCACGGCCTGACCATCACCGGCCACTCGCTCGACGAGATCTTCGAGCGCATCGACGGCCAGATCGTGCGCGCCGTTCCGATGGACTGAGCGAGTCCGGCGGGCTCAGCCCAGGCGCTCGTCGAGGAGCTGGTTGAGCACCTGCGGGTTGCCCTGCCCGGCGAGGGCCTTCATGGCCTCACCCATCAAGAAACCACGCTTCTTCTTCTTGACCTTGTCGTCACCCGACCGATACTCAGCGACCGCGTCGGCGTTGGCGGCGAGCACCTCGTCGACGACGGCACCGAGCGCGCTGGCGTCGGAGACCTGGGCCAACCCGCGCTCCTCCACCACCTGCGTGGGCCGCGTGGGCTCGCGCAGGCACTCGGCCAGCACGTCCTTGGCCTGATGACGCGAGATCGAGCCGTCGGCCACGAGGCCGACGAGCTCGGCGAGGCCGTCGGGGGTGAGGGGCAGCACCGCCGGCGCGAGCCCCGTCTCGTTGAGGTGGGCCAGCACGTCGCCGGTGCACCAGATGGCCACGTCGCGAGGAGCACCGGCGCCGAGTGCCCGCACCGCCGCGTCGGCGAACTCGGCGAGGCCGGGCACGTCGACGAGGACGCGGGCGTCGGCCTCGACGATCCCCCACTCGGCCACCATGCGGGCCCGACGGGCCGCCGGCAGCTCCGGCATCTCGGCCGCGGCGGCCGCGCGCTCCTCGACCGACGGCGACAGGGGCACCAGGTCGGGCTCCGGGAAGTACCGGTAGTCGCTCGACCCCTCCTTGGACCGCATGCCGTGGGTGCGACCGTCGGCCTCGTCCCAGTGGCGGGTCTCCTGGACGATCCGCTCGCCGGCCTCGACCGCCCCGATCTGGCGCTCGATCTCGTGGTCGATGGCACGACCGAGCGAGCGCAGCGAGTTCATGTTCTTGACCTCGACCTTGGTGCCGAACTCGCTCGCACCCCGGTGGCGCACCGACACGTTGGCGTCGACGCGCAGCGAGCCCTCTTCCATCTTCACGTCGGAGACCCCGAGCGTGCGCAGCACCGCCCGCAACTCGCTCACGTACTGACGGGACTGCTCCGCGGTGCGGAGGTCTGGACGGCTCACGATCTCCATGAGCGGCACGCCCGCCCGGTTGTAGTCGACGAGCGAGTGGTCGGCCTCGTGGATGCGGCCCCCGCCACCCACGTGCAATGTCTTGCCGGTGTCCTCCTCGAGGTGGGCCCGCTCGATCCCGACGGTCATGCCCTCGATCTCGATCGTGCCGTCGACGAGGATCGGCTCCTCGAACTGACTGATCTGGAAGTCCTTGGGCATGTCTGGGTAGAAGTAGTTCTTGCGGGCGAAGATCGACTCCTCCGGCACCGTGAAACCGAGGGCCGCCGCGAAGCGCAGGGCGAACTCCACCGCCGTGCGGTTGAGCACGGGCAACGATCCCGGCAGGCCCAGGCACACCGGGCACACGTTGGTGTTGGGCTCGGCCCCGAACTCGTTGGGACAGCCGCAGAACATCTTGGTGGCGGTGGCGAGCTCCACGTGGCACTCGAGCCCGATCACCGCCTCGAAGTCGTCGAAGGCCATCAGGCACCTCCCCCGATTCCCGATCCCGATCCCGGGCCACCGGCGCTCGCCTCGAGCACCCGCGCCACCCGGAACATCACGGGCTCCTGCACGGCGTCGGCCAGTACCTGCACCCCCACGGGCAGTCCGTCGGCGCCGGTGCCGAACGGCACGCTCATCGCCGGGTGGCCCGCCAGATTGGTGGGGATCGTGCACACGTCGGAGAGGTACATCGCCAGCGGGTTCTCCGCCTTGGCCCCGAACGGGAACGCCACCGTGGGCGACGTGGGCGACAGGAGCGCGTCGAACGACCCGTAGGCGCGCGCGAAGTCACGCAGGATCAGCGTGCGCACCTTTTGGGCCTTCCCGTAATAGGCGTCGTAGTAACCGGCGGACAATGCGTACGTGCCCAGCATGATCCGTCGCTTGACCTCGGGTCCGAAGCCGGCGTCGCGGGTGCGGGCGTTCATCGTGGCGAGGTCGGGCGCGTCGACGCGCAGCCCGTAGCGGACGCCGTCGTAGCGGGCCAGGTTCGACGACGCCTCCGCCGGTGCGATGAGGTAGTACGCGCTCAGGCCGTAGACCACGCTCGGCACGGAGACCCGGTCCACCGTGGCACCGGCCGCCTCCAGCGCCTCCGCCGCGCGCACCACGGCGGCGCGCACCTCGGGCTCCACGCCGTCGGCGTCGACGAGTTCGTCGATGATCCCGATGCGCAGGCCGGACACCCCCTGGTCGAGGGTGGCGGAGACCGGCTCGGGTGGACGGGGCGACGACGTGGAATCGAAGGGATCGGGCCCGGCGACGACGTCGAGGAGGAGCGCCGCGTCGGCGACGCTGGCCGCGAACGGGCCGACCTGGTCGAGGGACGACGCGAAGGCGATCAGCC
>Ga0194055_10001932_pt1 | contig 16653 bp, 19 predicted proteins | sample SepL449m_MetaG_FD_155482 | JGI IMG/M metagenome (GOLD analysis project Ga0194055, IMG submission 155482) | Anoxic zone freshwater microbial communities from boreal shield lake in IISD Experimental Lakes Area, Ontario, Canada - Sep2016-L442-9m | ecosystem: Environmental > Aquatic > Freshwater >... | reverse complement strand
GGGTAGCAAGGGGGAGTCGCCCAGATCGCCGGTGATTCCCTCTAGCGTGGGGGACCCATGCTCACCCTGCCCCGGTCTGTCCACGACCAAATGGTCGCCCACTGCCTGATCGGCCTGCCCGATGAGGCCTGCGGGCTGTTGGGGGGTGACCTGGCCACCGGAGAGGCGGTCACTTGCTATCCGACCCGGAATCTGGCCGCCTCGGCCAAGCTCTACACGGTCGACCCTACGGAGCATCTGCGGGCAGACCGGGATGAGGAGGGAAACGGTCGGTCGATCATCGGGGTGTTCCACTCCCACACCCACACTGAGGCGTACCCGTCGCCCACCGACGTCGCTCAGGCGCCTGATCCGGCATGGCATTACGTGTTGGTATCGCTGCGCGATATGTATCCGATGGTGCGCAGCTACCGGATCGTGGCTGGGGTGATCGAGGAAGAACCGGTACGCCTGCTGGCCCGGTAGAATCCTCACCTGACAAGTCAAGATTCGAAGTCGGATCGGATCAGTCCTCTGCGGGGGAGTGGCCGACCCGAATCAAGCAGGCGTAATCACCCGACCGCAACTCACCGGCCGCAAGAGCGATCCCTTCTGGGGGGTCGAACGCAAAGGAGCACCCGTGCCCGTCAAAGTCAATCTTCCCACTGTGCTCCGGCCCCACGCAGGAGGCGAGCGCACGGTGGTCTTGGACGGTGTCACGGTCGGCGAGGTGCTCAACGCCCTGGTGGCGCAGTACCCGGGCATGGCCGGCCAGGTCATCGACGACTCGGGGACCCTGCACAAGTTCGTCAACATCTATATCAACGATGACGACGTCCGCTATCTCTCTGGCACCGATACCCCGGTGTCCTCCTCTGACGAGCTGTCCATCCTTCCGGCTGTAGCCGGCGGAGCCGTCCATGCGGGGGGACTGCACCCGCGATGACCGTCTACGGGTCGATCCTCGACCTCATCGGCAATACGCCCCTGGTGGATATTTCGGCATTGAGCCCGAACCCCGAAGTCCGGATCCTCATGAAGCTCGAGGGCCAGAACCCGGGGGGCTCGGTGAAGGACCGGATCGCGCTGGCCATGATCGAACAGGCCGAACGCGACGGGACGCTCACCCCGGGGGCCACCCTCATCGAGCCGTCATCGGGCAATACCGGTATCGGGCTGGCCATGGTGTGCCGGATGAAGGGCTACAAGCTGAAGGTCGTCCTGGCCACCAACGTCTCCATCGAACGTCGCCAGCTGCTCGAGTCGTGGGGTGCCGAGATCATCGAGTCCCCCGGGGCCGAAGGGTCCAACGGTGCCGTGCGCCGGGCTCAAGCCCTGGCGGCCGAGCATCCGGAGTGGACGTTCCTCTATCAGTACGCCAACCCGGCCAATCCCCGTGCCCACTATGAGAGCACCGGCCCCGAGATCTGGCGCGACTGCCCCGAGGTCACCCACTTCGTGGCCGGCCTGGGCACCTCGGGCACGCTGCTCGGTGTGGGTCGCTACCTCAAAGAGCAGAACCCGGCCATCAAGGTGCTCGCCATTGAGCCGCCAGCGGGGGAGATCGTCGATGGGTTGCGCAACCTCGACGACGGGTACATCCCGCCGATCTTCATCGACAACCATGGAGCCGAGCTGCTCGACGGCAAGCGCATCGTGCGGCCCCGGGAGTCGATCGAGTGGACCCGGCGACTGACCGAAGTGGGCATCTTTGCTGGACTGTCGTCAGGAGCCATCCTGGCCGGGGCGGTCAAGACCGCTGCCACCCTGGAGTCAGGGGTGATCGTCACGATCTGCTGCGACGGAGGATGGAAGTACCTGTCTACAGGGGCATGGACCGACGACCTCGACACGGTCGAGGCTCGGGCCAAGGAGATTACGTACTTCTAGGGTGTGCTTGGTGGCGACTCGTCCTGGCCAGGCAGACGGCCCACCGGTGCGCATAGCCTGTGGCGATGGCTCCCTCGCGGTCGACTTCGAACGGTGGCTCTGCGGCTCCAGATCCCGGCGATGCCTTTACGCTGACTGTGCTCGGATGTGACGGCAGCTATCCGGGTCCCGGCGGTGCCGGAAGCGGGTATCTGATCCAAGTGGGTGAGACCTCTGTGGTCGTCGACGCCGGCCCGGGCACCTTTGCCGTGCTCCAGACGGTCATCGACCCCTCCGAGATCGATGCCGTGGTGATCACCCACCACCATCCGGACCACTGGACCGATCTGCTGGCCATCGAGACCCAGGCCCGGGTGGGCCGCAGGCGGCGTCCGATCCCCGTGTATGCCCCAGCCCAGGTGGCCGAGGTGGTTGCCGTCGACAAGACCCCGATGCTGGAGTGGCGAACTGTGACCGATGGTGACCGGGCTGGCATCGGTGAGGCCTCCTTCGCGTTCCACCGGACAGCCCATGCCCTCGAGACCCTGGCCGCCCGGATCGATGGTGCCGGCCGGGCCATGGGCTACTGTGCCGACTCCGGACCGGAGTGGTCGCCAGGGGTGCTCGGACACGGCCTCGACCTGCTGTTGTGCGAGGCGACCTATACCGTCGAGCACGAAGGCACGGCCCAGCACATGAGCGGCCGACAGGCGGGCATGGCGGCCCGGGAGGCCGGCGCCAAGCGGTTGGTCATCACCCACCGTTGGCCTACGGTCGACGCGGACTCCGTGGCAACAGAGGCCGAGGCCGCATTCGGTGGCCCGGTAGAGCAGGCATCGATCGGAAAGGAATACACGCTGTGAGCGACAAAGGCACGACGAAGCGGATCGACGGGAGAGGAATTGACGAGCTGCGGACGGCATCGTTCGAGCGAGACTTCACCGTCTTCGCCCCGGGATCGGTACTGGTGTCGATGGGCCGCACCCGGGTGCTGTGCACGGCATCGGTCGAGGAGCGGGTACCGCCGTGGATGCGTGGATCGGGCAAAGGCTGGGTGACAGCTGAGTACTCGCTGCTCCCCGGTTCAACAGGGGAGCGGGTTACTCGCGAGGCGGCCAAGGGCAAGCAGTCCGGTCGCACCCAGGAGATTCAGCGGCTGATCGGTCGATCGCTGCGTTCGGTCTGCGACATGGTCGCCCTCGGTGAGATCCAGATCACCGTCGACTGCGACGTGCTCCAGGCCGACGGCGGCACTCGGACGGCCTCGATCTGCGGTGCCTACGTGGCCCTGCATGACGCACTCACCCGGCTGGTCCAGAAGGGGACGCTGCGGGCCAACCCGCTGACCGAGGCAGTGGCGGCCATCTCGGTCGGCGTCGTCGACGGAGTGTGCATGCTGGATCTCCCCTACGAGGAAGACAGCCGGGCCGAGGTGGACATGAACGTGGTCATGACCTCGTCGGGCCGGTTCATCGAGGTGCAAGGGACGGCCGAAGGCATGCCCTTCTCTAAGGCCGAGCTCGATGAGATGCTCAGCCTGGCCGAGCACGGGATCGCCCAGCTTCTCGACTTGCAGACTGCCACGCTGGCCACCCCACCTACCCCCCGCTGATCGGGCACGGGCCGGACATGGCGGACCTTTCGCTGGTGATCGCCAGCGCCAACGTGGACAAGGCAGCCGAGATCGCCGCCATCTTGGGCGTCGTCCCTGGGATCACCTTGGTGCCCCGACCGTCCGACGTACCCGACGTCGAAGAGACCGGGGACACCTTGGAGGCGAACGCTCGACTCAAGGCCCGCGCCCTGTGCGAGGCGACGGGAATGGCGGCAGTGGCTGATGACACGGGCCTCGAGGTCGATGCTCTCGACGGAGCGCCCGGGGTCTACTCGGCCCGGTTTGCCGGCGAGGGTGCCACCTACGCCGACAACGTGACCAAGATGCTGGTCGAGCTCGAGCGCGTGGGGGCGGTCGATAGCGCCGATCGCCGGGCCCGGTTCCGCAGCGTGGCCTTCATCGCCTATCCGGACGGGTCGGAGCTCTTCGTCGATGGCGAGGTGGCTGGCACCATCACCACCGAGGCGCGTGGCTTGGGCGGGTTCGGATATGACCCGATCTTTGCCCCCGAGGGGTTCGACGGCCGCACCTTTGCCGAAATGTCGAGTGACGAGAAGCACGCGGTGTCCCACCGAGGCCGTGCCTTTCGGGCCTTGGCCGACCGGCTGGCCGCAGTGGGCCGATGACCTCGCCCCGGTTGCGCTCCACCGGCAACCGTGCCCGCCAGGTTCTGATCGACCTAGCCGCGGGGCACGGTCGTGTGCGGGCGGTGCTAGCCCGTGGCGGCGCTGAGCTCACTGCCGCCGCCGAGCGGGCCACAGCCGTAGCCGAGGCCCGTGCCGCCGGGGTGCCAGATGCTTACGGCGGGGCCTATTTCGGTGAGGGCCGTGACGCTGATGGCGACCGCGAGGGTCGGTCGGGCTATGCCCGCTACGACCGGATCGCCTCCAACGCCGACATTGCCGGATGGCTGCTGTGGCGGAACTTCCCGGTGGCCACCTCCCTCGACGTGGGGTGCGCGGTCGGTTACCTGGTGGAGGTACTGCGCGAGCGAGGGATCGAAGGCGAAGGATGTGACCTCAGCCAGTTCGCCGTCGACCATGCCAGCCCGGGTGCGGTCGGACATGTCCGGGTGGCCAACCTGTTTGCCGGGCTTCCGTGGGGAGACGGTGCGTTCGACCTGGTGACCACGTTGGAGATCCTGGAACACCTGCCCCCGGACCGGGTACCGGTGGCTCTGGCGGAGTTGGCCCGGGTGTGTGGTGGCTATCTGTACGCCACCATTCCGTCATTTGGCCCCAACCGGTCGGGTCCGGACGGCCATTTCGAGGGCAAGGTGCGGCCCGAGCGGGTCGAGCACTACTACGGACTCGGTCCTGACTACCAGGGTCCGATTCCCGAGCCCGACCTGGCCGTCGACACCGATGGCGAACTGATGGAGGGACACCTCTGCATCGCTTCGTTCGAGTGGTGGACCGAGCAGTTCGCCGATGCCGGGTTCACCCGGTGTGTCGACGTGGAAGAGCGCCTGTACGCCGACATCGAACCGGCTGACCTCGCCCAATACTGGAACCTCTACGTGTTCCGCATCGATGGGGCTGACCCCGCGATGATCGAGCCACGCGAGCCTGGTCGCACGCTGGGCGATCTAGGGCTCCGCCACCCGCTGCTCGGCACCTGAGGATTAGCCATTGAGCCGGGGAGTTTGCCGCAAGACGGATCCTCTGCCTACGAAACAGTGACGAGGGTGCCCACTGGCGTATAGGGAAAGACGACGGCGGCGTTGGCCGGGGGAAGTTCCACGCACCCGACACTCTGGGGAGAGCCGTAGCTCGACCGCACGAATCCGTGCAGCGCGTCGCCCCCATTGAAGTAACTGACCCAGGGGACGTCCGGATCGTCGTACTTGGTCCCATCAGGGTTCGTGCCCCGCATCCTGGTCAACTTCAGGTGCTGGAACACGGGAAAGGTGCCTGAGGCTGTCTCGGCCCCGGTGATACCGAGGTTGGCGGGCGTCGAGTAGACGGCGGCACCGTTGCTGTAGACGGTCGCCTTTTGGGGGAGGGTCTTGGAGACGTATACATAGTTGTAGTTGTCGGCGTTGACCGTGCCGGATGCGGCATCGGCCAGCAACTTGCCCCACACGCCGGGTCCGGGCGCCCCGTCGGTCTCCATGTCGTGCTTGTTCTCGAAGGCCATGACGGCGGCCTTGGTGATCACATTCGTGGTGCCTGTGGTCCACTGGGCCACCAGCGGGTCGGGCTCGGTGAACCGCCACGAGAAGGTGCCCTCCTGGGGCTGGGCCAGCTCTTGAGGTGCAGCCACCGGGCCGGCAGGGGCGAAGCTGAGCGGAAGGTAACCCTGCTGCGCCAGGAGCTGCTGGAGTCGCAGGGTGCTTCCGGTGGCCACGGTGAAGTGAGCCGTGGCTTGCTGGCCCAGGGTGATACCGCCGACGCTCTCCACTCCACCGAGGCCAGCTGGCACGGTGACGGTCTCGGTAGAGGACGGCACCAGGGGTGCGGTGGCGGCGAAAGCCAGGGTGGTGGGGGACAACTGCTGCCAGGTCCCGGCCACCGCCGGCGTGAGGGTCGGCATGGGAGTGTGGGCCGAGAGCGGCTCAGAGAACTGCACGGTGATGGTGGTATTGGAGGCCACACCGCTGGCTCCATCAGCCGGGTTCATCGACACCAGGTGCAACGGGCGGGTCGAGGCCGTTTCGTGTGCGGCTACCGGGGGAGCGGCCGATTCGGTCGTCCCTGTCGACGTACCGTTCACCACGAAGGTCACGCCAGCTCCGACGACGATGACGGCGGCTACGAGGCCGAGTATGCGCAGACCATTGCGCTTGGCGGGCTTAGCGTGTGCGTGGGCTCCGGGCATGACAGATCAGCCTTAATCTAGCAGTGCCACCGAGGAACCCGGTGGCAGAAGCGTCGTCTATTCGCAGCCAACAGCCCAGCGCCATCATCCCCCGTCGGCCGTACCCAGGCCGGCGTGGATGGCCCGCTCGACCGCGGCGATCTGGGCCTGCTCGGTCAGCTTGCGTCCATCGGGACCACGGACGTAGAAGGCATCGACCACTGCCGAGCCGAAGGTCGAGACCCGGGCCGAAGTGACGTCGAGGTGGCACTCGACCAGCGCTCGGGTGATGCGGTGGAGCTGACCGACCGCATCTTCGGCCCGCACCTCGACCACCGTGGCCGACGCCGAGGCGTTGTTGTCGATGGTCACCTGGGTGGAGACCGACTGGACCACCTTGGGCCGCGAGGCGTTGCGATAGACGTGGGCCCGGACGGCCAGCTCTTCCTCGATGGCCAGGGTGCCGGCCATCACTCGGGCGAGGTCGTTCGAGATCTCGGCAGTGGCGGGCCACCGCCCCCGGTCGGGCTCGGCGGTGAACACCTCGACGGCTACCCCGTGCTCGCCGGCCAGCACTGCCGAGCGCACGTTGAGCCCATGGAGGGCCAGCACCCCGGTGACCTCGGCCAGAAGGCCTGAGCGGTCGGGGGCCACCACGGTGACCACGGGCGGCTCGATGGACAACGCGGGGACGCCGTGGCGTCGCACGGTGTCCATCACCATCTGGAGTTCTTCGGTGATCAGTGGCGCCGGCGGTGCCACCGGCTCACCTGCCAGCAGTCGGCTGGTCCGCTCCACCAGATCGGCTACCAGACCCGCCTTCCAGCCACCCCAGGCCGAGGGACCGGTAGCCAGGCTGTCGGCCTCCACCATGACAGCCAGCAGGTCGAGCGTAGGGCGGTCACCCACCTCGTCGGCCACTCGTTGCGCCGTGGCCGGATCATCGAGGTCCCGACGCGTGGCGGTATCGGGCAGCAGTAGATGCAGGCGGACCATGGTGACGATGGAGGCCACGTCCTCCGCTGGTAGTCCCATCCGGCTGGCAATGTCGGCGGCCACCACCATGCCCACGTCGGTATGGTCGCCCGGGAAGCCCTTGCCGATGTCGTGGAGGAGCGTCCCGATCAGCAAGAGGTCGACCCGGCTGACCCGGTGGGCCATGGTGGCAGAGTTGGCCGTCGCCTCCAAGAGGTGTCGGTCGACGGTGAACCGGTGGTACGGATTCCGCTGGGGCTTGTTGCGCACCGTCGCCCACTCGGGCAGGTACCGCTCGAGCAGGCGACGCTGATCCAGCGCTTCGAGGGCCGCGATGGCGCTGGGTCCGGTGGTCAGCAGCCGCACCAGCGTGTCCCGCAGCGAGTCGTCCCACGGGACCGAAGGAGTTGGCGCCTCTCGGCCCAGCAGGTTGAGTGCATCGCGGGAAACGGGTAGATCGCGCTCGGCGGCCACGGCAGCCATTCGGAGGCTGAGCGACGCATCGCCGGGGACGTCGGCTCCATCGATCAAGACCACCTCGTCGTCGGTCACACCTATGCCGGGCTCCACCATCACCGGGGTGATCGTGGGTGCAGAGCGACGGTCTCGTCGTCGACCGGAACGGGTGTCCTGGGCACGGGACCAGGCCGTCCGCCGCCGCCACGCGTCGTCACCCTCCCAGGCCACGGTGCGGCCAGCAGTGGCCACGGCCAGCATCAGTTCGTCGGAGTCCGCCAGGTCCATGGCCGCAGCCACCTGCTCTTGCTCCTGGAGCAAGAGAGTGTTCAGATCTCGTCCAGCTCGACGGTGCAGCGCTACCCGGGCGGCGACCAGCACGGCACGGGCGTCGGCCACGGCGACGGTGTCGATGCGGTCGGCCAGGACCGGGACGGCAGCCATCAGGGCGACCAGGGCACCGATGTCGCGCAATCCACCATGGGACTCTTTGAGGTCGGGCTCGAGGAGGAATCCCACGTCGCCGTTGGCCGCGTGCCGCTCGGCGACCAGGTCGGCCAGGATGCCCAACCACGGCGGCTTCTGACTGACCCAACGGTCACGGGCGCCCTCGATGACCGATTCAGCCACCGACGACTGCCCGCAGATGACCCGGGCATCAAGGAGGCCGAGGGCCACTTTCAGGTCTTCGCCCGCCATATCCAGGACTTCGCTCGGACGCCGCACACTGTGGTCGAGGGAGATGCCCTCATCCCATACCGGGTACCAGATCCGGTCGGCCACAGCCGAGATGTCTTTTCGGCCCTTGTGGATCAGCACCACATCGAGGTCGCTGAAGGGACAGAGTTCGCGGCGTCCGTAGCCGCCCACAGCGACCAAGGCCAGGCCCTCGTCGCCGCCCCCGGTGGCTTCGTCGAACAGCCCGCGCAGCCAGTCGTCGGCGGCAGCAGCGTAGGCCTGGCAGAACGCGTCGCCCTGCAGGTCGGGCTGGTCGATCAGCTCCTGACGGCGGAGGCGGAGGGACATCGGCCGACCGTACCACTGCAGTGCTGGAACCGGCCCGGACCGATACGCTACGGCTATGTCCTCCGGCGCACAGGGAAGTGGTTCCAACGGGTCGGGGCTGTCCACCACCGGGGTCGTCCTGGTCGTGGTGGGAGTCCTGGTGGCGGCCTGGTTCCTACTGGGTCTGGTCCACCTGGTGGTCGGCCTGGTGTGGACCCTCGCCAAGATCGCCCTACTGGCAGTCGTGGCGGTCGTAGTGGTGAAGTTCGTCTTCGGGCGGTCCAAGTCCTCGTAACTGGGACGTCACCCAAGGACCAGGCGCCTGCCGGCTTCAGCCGGCCGTGGCCCCCGACAGCATCGATTCGAAGAGCTCGATGTGGTCGGCCACCATGCGACGAGTCGAGAAGTAGTCCTCGACCGCCATGCGGCAGTCCTGGCGATGCAACTCGCCCAGGCGTCCGATGGCCTCGACCATGGCTTCCTCGTCTGCGCACAGGAATCCGGTGGTGCCGTCGGTGACGACCTCGGGGGCTGCACCCTCGGGGAAGGCGAGTACCGGGGTGCCACAGGCCATGGCTTCGATCATGACCATGCCGAAGGGCTCGTTCCACCGGATGGGGAACAAGAGTGCGGATGCGCCAGCCAATAGCTCGAGCTTGCGCTCATGGGACACCTCACCGAGGTAGACGGCGTCGGGACCGAGCAGTGGCTCCACCTTTTCGGCGAAGTACTGCATCTCGAGCGGCTCGCGCATCTTGGCTGCCATCAGGATCCGCACACCGGCCCGTCGTGCCACCTCGATGGCCCGATGACATCCCTTGTCGTCGGCCATGCGGCCGAGGAAGAGGACGTAGGGGCCGTCCGCATCACCAGAACCGTCACCCATCGGGAACTGCGATGCCTCCACGCCGTGGTGGATGACTCGGGCCACCGGGATCTGCGGGGCGGCGCGGTGCTGGGCATGGGAGATGGCGATGAGTGGGACCCGATCAGCGGTTACCCGATAGAGGTCGGTGAGTTCGGCGTTGAACGGGCCGTGGATGGTGGTGGCCACCGGCAGGCCCGGGTAGTGCTCGGCGTGGAACGGGCCCATAACGGTGTGGTCGTGGACGACGTCGCACTCCTTGACTGCCTCGTAGGCGTGTATGACGTGGCGCAACTCGGGCACGGCCATGCCGATGCGTTGGCCTTCGGCCTCAGGCAGCACCCACTTGGTCGGCACCGGACAGGTGGAGTCACCGGTGGCGTAGAGGAGCACTTCGTGGCCAGCCTCCTGCATCCCTCGGGCGAGCTGGTCCACGACCAGTTCGATCCCGCCGTAGAGCACGGGGGGAATGGGTGTCCAAGGTGGGGCGATCAGTCCTATCCGCATGGATAGATCTAAGCATCCCCGCCGGTGAGGGTAGGATCACCGGACGCCTTGGCGGCGTGGCCGAGTGGTTTAGGCAGGGGCCTGCAAAGCCCCGTACGGCGGTTCGATTCCGCCCGCCGCCTCCAAGAGATGCCCCGATGGGGTGGTTGACGGCTGGCACCCGAAGTGAGCGGTAGCGGTGCGTGCCACTGGCCCGCCATTTCGAGGCCGAGTGGGTAGCAGTTGGTGACCGTTTGGCCAGACCACGGATCCTTCAGGGGATCCTTCAGCGGATCCTTCAGCGGATCCTTCAGCGGATCGGTGGTGCACACTGTGCATGTGGGCACTATGACGCACCGGTTGACAGTTCGGCGCCGGGGCAGCGATGTCTGCACCATGTGCATCGAAGGACGTTTCCGGCCTGGACTCCGAGTGAACGCGACCAGACAAACGCCCCAGATCCCGGACGGCACTTGTTGAAGCCCGTGCTCCGCCTGCATTCGTGGCACGACCGGGCCGTCCTCGGCGTCGTCCTGGCTGCCGCTGCAGCCGGGTTCGGCCAGTTCGGAGTGGTCGCAGCACTAGGCGACGTGGCTCGGGACTTCGGCCGGATCACCAATGGCGCCACCATTGCCGACCAGGCCGGACTGTCGGCATCGGTATTGGGTGCAGGGCTGGCGGTGATCCGACTGGCGTCCCTCCTCGCTCTGCCGCTGACCGGCCTGGCTGACCGATTCGGCCGTCGGACGATGCTCCTGATCACAGTGGTGGCTGGACTCGGTATCACGGCAGCATCGGCGGTGAGCCCGAGTTACTGGTGGTTCGTCGTCATCTTCGCCCTGGGTCGACCGTTCCTGAGTGCCGTCAACGCGCTGGCTCAGGTAGTGGCGGCCGAGCAGACGTCGACCAAGGACCGGGCCAGGGCAGTGGCTCTGGTGGTCGCTGGCTATGGGCTCGGTGCCGGCCTTACTGCAATCATCCATAGCCTCGCCTCTTCGGTTCTCGGGTTCCGGGGCGTGGTTGGTCTGGCGGCCGTAGCCCTGCTGGCCGTCCCCCTCATCGCTCGGTGGGTGAGTGAACCGGATCGGTTCGTGGAGGCCGAGGCAACACCTGACCATCCAATGCCCGTGCTAGGCGCGGTAGCCGTCCGGTTCCGTCGGAGGTTGGCCATTGTTGTCGTGCTCGCCTTCGCAGTGTCCGTCATCACCGGCCCGGCCAACACGTTCGTGTTCATCTATGCCCAGAACGTGCTGCACCTGTCGGGCTCACTGACGGCGGCCATGGTGGTGGCAGCCGGTGCCGCTGGCCTGGTGGGCTTGCTGGTGGGTCGCTGGCTGGCCGACCGGGTGGGTCGCCGGCCCACGGGGGCCCTGGGCATGGTCGGCATCGCCGTGTTCGCAGTTCTGGCCTACAGCGGAGGGAAGCCCGCCTTGGCCGCTGGATACATCCTGGGGGTCTTGGCCGGAGGGGTGTTCGCCCCAGCCGGTGGTGCGCTGGTGAACGAGCTGTTCCCCACATCGGTGCGAGCGTCGGTGGCCGGGTGGTGGCTGGTGGCCGGGGTCTTGGGGGCATCAGTCGGTCTGGTCGTGTTCGGCTCACTCGCTGATGCCGGTGATCGGTTCACTGTGGCCGCTGTGGTCACGTTTGTGCCGGTCATGGCGGCCGCAGGTCTGTTCTGGTGCCTGCCGGAGACGAAGGGACGGGAACTTGAAGATCTATGGCCGGCGGGCTGAGCTGCCTGCGACGCCAGAGGGGTCACGTACCCGGCGTATTCAGGTACCCGGCGTGTTCAGGTGCCCGCCGGGGTCACCCCTCTGCCGGAGCCGCCAGATCCCACAGCAGCCGAGGGTCACCGGGTGACTCGAGCAGCACATTGGCCGGCACCTGCTTGTCGATGTGACCGATGAGCCCCCGGTAGATGCCGTAGCCGACGAGCTCTTGCAGGCGGCGGGGAAAGTTCCGCACCGTCTCGCGTTCCAGGCCCAGCTGCTGGTTCTCCTGCTGGCGGATATACCCGGCGCAGTAGTTCATGGCGATCCCTATGCGTCGTTGCGACGTGGTGTTGGCGCCGCCGCCGTGCCACAGGCTGCCGTGCCAGACAAGGACGCTTCCCTTGGTCATCTGGGCAGCAACGGTCTCGTAGGGCTGGGTCAGGTCGGGGGAGTGATCGGCCATATGCGACCCCGGGATGACTCGGGTGGCCCCGTTGGCCTCAGTGAAGTCGGTCAGTGCCCACATGGTATTGCAGACCGTGGCCGGATGCGGCTTGGGGAGCGGCAGGATCTGGTCGTCGGCGTGCACGGGCTGCGGGGTTTCGTCTGGGCCGATGGCGATGGAAGAGAGCGAAGAGACGAGGAGACCGGTATCGAGCACGCTCTCGCAGATCGGCAGGATCCTTGGATGGACGGGTATTTGGGCAAACAGCGGCCCGTGGGCGAGCAGGTTGTAGACGCGGGTCGTCTTCGTGCCTTCGAACGCATTGGTGGCTGGCGTGATCCCGAGGTCGCGCTCGAGGCGCTCGAGGTCGTCCACCAGGGCGTCGATGAAGTCGAGGTCGATGGCATCTTCGACGATGGTGTAGCCCTGCTGTTCGATCTCGGCCAGATGGTCGGCGCTGTCCTTGTCCATGGCTGCATGCTCCCAGGTCGTGCCCCGTGTCAGCCTATGGTGATCGTGTGCCAGGAACGAAACGCCCGGACAACCGGTACGAACTTCTCACCTGCGCCTGGAACGGCCATGCATTGGTGGGTGAGAACGCCGCGGTGGTCACGCCTGACGACGCGATCGTTGTGCGCGAGGCGGATGCGATGCGTTGGTGCCGGTGCCTCAGGTGCGATGCCTGGCTGCCGGTAGCGATCCCAGAGGATCCGAGCCATGACCGTGTGCCCGCACGTGAGGAGATCGAACTTCCGTTGCGAGGCCCAGCCCTCCGTGACCGCTACGTCCTTCGTCTTATCGCTGTCGACCGCGTCGCGCATGTGGTGGGCCTGCTGCTCTTGGCGGCTGCATTCGTGACGTTCGCTACCCACAACAAGACCCTGCACCAGGACTACGCCAATATCATGGACGCCCTCAGCGGGGGAGGGGTGGCGGCCGCCAAGGTAAGAGGAGTGCTCGGCTACTTGCGCAAGGCGTTCGAGTACACGCCGACTCATCTGTTCGTCCTGGCGGCGATATTCGTGGCCTACGCATGCCTCGAGGGGGTGGAGGCATTCGGGTTGTGGTTCAACCGCCGGTGGGCCGAGTATCTGACGTTCGTTGTCACCACACTGCTCATCCCCTATGAGATCTACGAGCTGGTACTGAAGATCAGCGTGTTTAAGTTGGTGGCGTTTGTGGTGAACGTGCTGGTGGCGGCATATCTGCTCTATGCCAAGCGGCTGTTCGGTGTTCGTGGCGGGCACGCAGCCGAGGCAGAGCGCAAGAATGATCTCGGGGGCTGGAACGCGCTCGAGCGGTCGATGCCGGCTGCGGTGCCCGATCCTGTCGGATAGCAGGAGCGGCAGGGGAGCGGCACGGTAGCGGCACGGACATTGGGCCGGTCGTTGGTCACTGGGACGAATCTGTCGTTTCGGACAGGTACACCAGGGAGCGAGTGGTAACGTCAAGGGTCACGGGCCGTTGGCGCAGTTGGTAGCGCACTTGCATGACACGCAAGGGGTCGTGGGTTCAAGTCCCGCACGGCCCACCAGAGAAACCCCAGGTCATCCTGGGGTTTCTTTCAATTGAGCGCCCTGGTTGTGGCCCCGAGGCGTCCGAATGCAGCAACGATGGCAGCAACGGGGGCCGGGAGCCACTGTCGGTGGAAGACGAGGCAACAACGCAGGTTCGATCTTTCAGCGGTCCTCGGACGGTCGAAGGCGTAGGGCGCCACGCGGAAGGACACGGCCCCGAGATCGAAGGGCACGGATACCGAGGTCAGCTCGGCCAGGGTTCGGGATGTTTCGAGCCGATCGAGCAACGGCAGCGGCAGTGCTGTGCAGTCCGACAGGTAGAGGTCGTCGACTCCGGAGGCCGACTCGATTGGCTCGGGCATCAGGCGTTGATTACCAAACAGCGGCACGGTCGTCACACCCTGGGATCCGTTGCGCAGTCGACAGCGACGTGACCCGTTAGCCCAACAAATGTTGCGTAGAGGATCGGCGGCTTCAAGGGGTGGTCGCAATACGTCGGCGAAAAGAACGCAACTGTTGTCATCGATCGGAGGAGTTCGATGCGGTCCCCGGATGACCCAGGACGACAAGGCACGCTTTTGTGGGGCAACCAGTGCCAACAGCAGACTGCGTAGTCATCCTGTTGAATAGTCATTAAAAGTGATATTATGGAGGTGTGTCGCTCAGCGAGGTTCGCCATCACTACTTTGACCGTTGGCTGGGACGGCTTCCGGCCGTGGTGGCTGCGGAGATCGCCGCACTGCTGGATTACCTCTCAGAGCACGGCAGGGGGTCGACCCTTCCGTACGTGCGGCATCGTATCCAGATCAGCCGGCACTTCCCGGACATGAGCGAGCTGAGGACCGACCACACCGTCGAGGGCGTCCGTTACGTGATGCGGGTGCTTACCTGTTTCGTCGACGGAGATCAGGGAGTGCTGGTCTGTGTTGGTGGCAACAAGGAAGGCTGGCAGGAACGCACCGGACACGACTGGTATGACGACTTCGTGCCGGTTGCAGATCAGATCGTTGACCGTTATCTCACCAGAGGAGGAACATCATGAGTGCCGAGGAGACCACCGAACCGACACCCGGGGACTGGCTGACCGGAGCTGACACGGAGTTCGTGTTCAACCAGGAGATTCGCCATTCCCATCCGGCCTTCGACGAACTGCGCGACAAGGCCAGAGCGCGGCTCCATAACGAGCATGACGTCGTTGCGACGCTAGGAGAACTGCGGAGGGCGGCTGGCTTCAATCAGTCAGAGATCGCCGAGCGATGGGGGAGAGGTCAATCTCAGGTGAGCAAGGTCGAGAGGGCCCCGGACTCCGTCGAAATTGCCACGCTCGCCGGGTACGTACGTGCGCTCGGTGGCCATCTCTCCATCACCATCGAAGTCGGTGGCCATACCTATCATGAGGATCTGGTGGCTCCGTAGGACACCCGTCAGGCAGCCTGCATTTGGTCACACGTTGGTCACATGCGTGACCAACTCTGCCGGTTGAGTGTGACTGCCTGACTTGGCCCCTACGAAATGGTCGAACGGTGGGCGTGGACCAGGTCGCTCCTGGTGATCCAGGCCGAGATGCGACGTCCATGCACCATGGCGAGACGAAGGCGGTACCTGAGGTAGTGCTCGGCCACGGACACCCGGAGGTCGTTCCGAACGAGCTTTCGCAAGGCTCCTGCTGGGGGGCTAACGCATGGGTGAGGAGCGAGCAAGGCCGACGTCTCTGCGGAGAGGAGTAACAGTGAAGATCGATGACGTGCTGGCCGAAGGGGGCGGAGATGGCGAAGGCTGCGAACTCCCAGAGGTGCTCCCTGAGGGGGTCAAGGTGAGCCGGCCTCAAGCTGGCCGCCCTGCAGCCATCTCGAGGCGCCTCTCACCAAGCGAACTCGAGCCGCTGAAGCATGCGGCTGAGGAGGCGCAGCTTGCCGTGTCCACGTTCATCCAGATCGCCGCCGTTGGTCATGTGCATTCCCGTGGCGAAGGTGCCTCGGCGGAAACCACCCGTCGTCTGGAGCGTGCCGTCTTCGATCGAGTGGAATGACTCCAGGCCAATGCACGTAGGTGTTTTGTTCTTATGTATTTTGCAGGTGCCGTGATACAGGGAGCGCACCCGAGATGTGAGACCGTCAGCGGTGTCGACCGGAGCCGTCGCTTCCCTCAATCCGGGCCTTCGAGTGCGGCCAGCGCATCATCGATCCGGAGATACATCCGGCCGCCGGCGTCGCCTTGGATCTGCTTGAAGGCGAACTTGTCGTAGAACGCCCTGGCGTTCTCGTCGATCGGATCGACGGCGATAAACCGGGCAGCTACCTGGGTACCGGCATCCGATGCCCGCTCGATCGCCTCGATGAGAAGGTCACGGCCGAGCCCCTGACCCTGGTGATCATCCGCAATGGCGAAGCGGGCCAGGAGCACCATCCTGATTTCGTACCGGGGCAGACCTCTCCCATAGCGAGCAGGCAGAGCCTCCCGGCGAACTCCACCCATCGTGAGTGCGTAGTAGCCGACGACTCGGTCGCCGTCATCGAGCAACGCGAACGAGCGCGACAGGTTGCGTCGTTGGTTGTCGAGGGCATGGTCGCGCAGCCAGTCGTCGAGTGCCTGCACACCGCAGATGCACGAGCCGAGTTGGTGATGATCCCCGAGGCGCTCGACGCGCACTCAGTCGACTCGCTTCAGTCGACGTGCTCGACGAGCCTGGGCGACGAGTTCTTTAGGTGGACGGACAGGACCGTCCAGCGCCTTGAGGAACCGCTCATGGTCATCCTCGGCCAACTGGATCGCATGGTGCGCGCCGACCACGGTTGCAGCGTCAGCGATCGCTCGGTCGAGCAGGAACTCCGACACCGAGACGCCCGTCAGTCCGGCGGCCTCCGCGAGGAGATCGTCGTCGTCGGCGGAGATCCGAACTTCCCGTCGTTTGTCTTTTACCGTCACGATTC
>Ga0194055_10001931_pt1 | contig 16667 bp, 18 predicted proteins | sample SepL449m_MetaG_FD_155482 | JGI IMG/M metagenome (GOLD analysis project Ga0194055, IMG submission 155482) | Anoxic zone freshwater microbial communities from boreal shield lake in IISD Experimental Lakes Area, Ontario, Canada - Sep2016-L442-9m | ecosystem: Environmental > Aquatic > Freshwater >... | reverse complement strand
TGGGGGACGGGGAGGGCGGGGACAACCTCATTCCGGTCGACGCCGCTGACCGGGCAACACGTAACGTTTCGAGCGCAGTCCCCACACGCCTGAAGGGTGGTGAGCCCGACGGCGGCGAACCGCTGCCACATACGAGGGATATCGGCCATGGTCAGCCAGTGGAGCTGGATGGTCTGGCGAGTGGTGATGTCGGCGTAACGGTTCCCGAAGAGGGGGTGCTCTTCGGGGCCCTCGGCGAACGCTTCCGCAGCGAACCCGATCTCGCGAACCTGGGGCGCCGTTAAGACGCCGCCGGGGACCTTGATTCGCATCATGAAGGCGTCGCCGCCTTGCTTTTGAGGGTAGAGCCCTACCCACTTGAGCCGCTCCACTTCGCCAGGAACGGCCATGAGGGCGTCGACTCCCTTGGACGAGTATTCCGAGACAATGGCTTCGGCCACTTCGAAGGGGTGCCGGTCGAGCTTCATCTGCTCGATCGGGTTCAACTCGTTGAGGTGACGATAGGGGCGGAGGAACCGCATGGATCGCTCAGAGCCTTTTGTCTCCATGGCGTAGCGCTCGTCGTCGAAGTTCCGGCTCATTCGTGGAGCCCACATTCGATCTTGTCAGTGTCGGCCCAGCGACCAGATCGCGGGTCCTCGCCTGGGGCCACTGGCCGGGTCGTTGGAGCGCACCCGATTGACAAGTAGCCCTGTGGGATCAACGGATGGATGGGAAGATCGTGGTCACGCTCGTAGCTCGCCACGTCCTCATCGGACCATGTCGCGAGGGGGTTGATCTTGATGAGGCCAAAGGCCTCGTCCCACGACACGATTGGAGTGGCAACTCGAGTTGCTGCGTCCACGCGCTTCACCGAGGTCAGCCACGCCGCCCTCCCGCTCACCGCCTGCTTCAGCGGTCCAACCTTTCGTACCCTGCAGCAGCCATCGGCGCCACAGGGCGTGCCGGCCGCGTCAGCGGCGGGATGGGTGACGGTCAGGTTGAGGTTGTAGCGGTTTCGAACGGTTTCGACGTACTCGAGTGTCTCAGGAAAGTGCGCCTCGGTATCGAGGAAAATGACCTCGAGCCGTGGGTCAACTGCGAGGGCGATGTCGAGGAGGACGATGTCCTGAAAGGAGCACGCCATCACTAGATCGTCACCAAAACGGTCGTGGGCCCAGGTCACGATCTGGCCCGGGGTGGCCGATTCGAAGGCCGCTGACCGTTCGGCCAACTCCTCATGAAGCTGCTCTGTCGTTTGGATGCCGGGGGGGACCACGCTGCCTCGATTCACGTCACTCTCACATCTACTGGCACGCTGCTGCGTGCGTGACTACTATACCTGACAAAACCAGTCGGGTTTTGCGACAATTGGGTTGCTCCATTTGGAGGAATCGCTCCTCCTCGAACTCGCACCTGGCTTCGCAGTACTGCCGGAACCTCTTGACAATGGATGACCCACTGACCACTCAGACCCCCACCCCACATCGAATCGATCATCTCGATCTCTTTGAGGCGCCCGCCGTCTTCACCATGAGAGCAGTGACCACCGTCTCCTCACGACCGGATCTCAACGACCTCCTGTTGGGCGGCTCCACAGAGATTGCCCTCAGCGAGATCGGCGTGGTGACGATCGAAACCATGTCGCCCTTTACGGTCCACACGCATCAACCCAGCAGGATCAGGCGAAGTGTCGTCCTTACCGACGAGGCCACCACTACCGCAGCGGCGGGGATAGTCGGTCCGCCGGCCCTCCTCGAAAAGAGCTAACCCATGGCGGAGGTCGGATTTCCCGTCATTTTGGATCTCGTCGACCAGCCCTGTCTCGTTGTGGGTGGTGGCGTGATCGCCTCCTACAAAGTTGGCGGACTCATCACGGCTCGAGCAGACATCACCGTGGTGGCGCCAGAGATCTGCCCGGCTCTCGAAAAGCTTGAGGCCGAGAGTGCTCTCCGAATCGAACGTCGCCTCTACCGTCCAGGCGAAGCCGCGGGGTACGCCTTCATCACAAGCGCGACCGGCGATCCGGCCGTTGACGGTGCGGTGAGCGCGGACGCCAAGGCGGCTGGCCGCCTCATCAACGCCGCTGACGACCCGGTGAACTGCAACGTCCTGCTGCCGTCGGTGGCTCGTCGAGGCCCGGTGATCGTTGCCGTCTCCACCACCGGAGCTAGTCCGGCTCTCTCGGCTTGGCTACGGCGCCGCATCGAAGCCTCCCTGCCGGCCGACCTCGAGATTGCCGCCACGGTCCTTGCCGAAGGTCGTGCCTCACTGAGAGACCGAGGGATTTCCACTGAAGATGTCGGGTTCGGCGATGTCGTCGGCGATGTTGTCGATCTCGTGGCTCGGGGACGCACCGAAGAAGCGCGCTCGCTCATCGCATCCTTGAAAGTCGTGAATCCGCAGGGCTGAGTCGGTCATTGGACCACGGCTCCTTATGGCTGTGCGACCATCACCACTGTTGCCGCCACGAGCAGCACGACGACAAGGTCGACGCCCCAGCGCAATCGGGCCGCCAGAGCCCTCGATCGCCCGCTGTCTGCAACGTGCGTACTACCACTCACGAGCACTCTGAGTTCCCTCGATGGAGCGATAACCAAGGTTTCCGCCGCCACAACCGCAGCCAGCCAGATGAGGGCTCCAATCACGACAAAGAGGTCACCAAACTCAAAGTTCCCTCGCCCAAGGCCCACCAGGCCACCCCCGGTGATCGGGATCAGATAGATCGCCCGGGCGGCGAGATCAGGACCGGGGACGAAGTAGCGGGTCACTGCCACCGGCCAGATCGTCCCTGTGCTGGTTCTGCCGATCGCCATTGCCGCCACATAGCCAGCCGCCATGCTCACGATCGTGGCCACCGTCGCCCCGCAGTGCGCAAGCAGCATGACGTCTAAGGAGGCCGACGGTGGGGCAGACGCTGCAAGGCTCATGAGTACCATCATGTCGCAGACCGGCGCATCGGTACCGCCAAGGTGTGGGGCCCTGACGAGCAGCTGGTTCCTCGAACAAAACGTTCGAAGGATGGGTATCGTCAGGATGTTTCGTGGATCTGCAAAGGCGGCGGCGCTCTCTGGCGATCGAGGCGTCGCCACCGGTGGACGGCCGGGCGATACGCTCAAGAGTGCCGAGATGAGGGACGCATGAGCACTACAGGAAAGATCCGATGACCGAGATGCGGCTTGATCCGCTGTCGGGACGATGGGTCGTTATCTCATCGGCTCGGGCACAGCGACCCGATGCGTTCGTCCTCCACGCACAACGGCTTGAACATGAGCCGCTCAAGCCCTGTCCGTTCTGTCCTGGCCACGAAGAGGACTCACCACCATCACTGATCCGCTTCGATGATGTCGGTAATTGGACCGTAAGGGTCATCCCGAACAAGTACCCGGCCTTCGACGGAGCAGAGCCATTCGTCGTTGAGAATCGCGGTCCGGTCTTCACCACCGGTTCAGCTGGGGGGATCCACGAGGTTCTCGTCCTCTCCCCCGACCATGCCGATGCCTGGCCTGATCTCTCTGAGGCTCAAGCGGCTCTCGTGATGCGAACCATCCGTGACCGGATGGCGATGCACGCCAGCGAGGAGCACCTTCGGTATTCCCAGGCAATCGTGAACGCCGGTCGGGAAGCCGGCGCATCCGTCGAACACCCCCACGGCCAACTCCTCGCCATGAGCTTCGTCCCTCGCGAGGTCGCCGAGGAGCAGGCGCGCTTTGCCCGCTTCACAGGGCGCTGCCTGCTGTGCACCACCATCGAAGCCGAGGAGTCAGTCCAAGAGCGAGTGGTCTACGCCGACGACCACGTCGTCGTCCTCTGCCCCTACTGGTCAAGTGTTCCCTACGAGATGCTGATCCTGCCTCGCCACCATGGGCCCCACCTTCACCTGGCCTCCGATGAAGAAGCCGACGCCGTGGGCCTGGCTATCCGCACAGCCCTCGAAGCGCTGGTGAACGCCATCGGCGACGTCGCCTACAACTTGGTGTTCCACTCCTCGCCCTACCAAGTCGGCGAGCCTTTCCACTGGCATCTCCACGTCGTACCCAAGGCCACCACAAGGGCCGGCTTCGAGATGGGTACTGGTGTGGCAATCAACATTGTGCCGCCCGAACTCGCTGCAGGAGACCTGAAGTCAACGCTGGCTCGCTGATTCAAGCGAGTCAACGATCGAGGAGAACCTCGGCAGCCCGATAGGGATCAGTGCGACCAGCCACGAGCTCTGCCACCTGATCTTGGAAGGTCGCCCCGTCAGCCACCTGCTCGACCCTCTCGGCCAACCGAGCGGCGATGACCCTCCGCAGTGCCTCGGTCAGGCGGCGCGCACGGCGGACCTCAAGCTCCCCAGTGGACACCAGGTGCGCTCGGTGTTCGGCGACGGTCTCCCACATCTCAGTGACGCCTCGTCCGTCTTGTGCCACGGTCTCGAGGATCGGCGGCCGCCACGCACCGAGTTGAGAGAGGTCGAGCATCTGGTCGAGGTCGCGTCGGGCCTCGCGTACGCCGGGTCGGTCCGCCTTGTTGATAACAAAAATGTCGGCGATCTCGAGGAGGCCGGCTTTGTTGGCCTGCATGGAGTCGCCCCATCCGGGGTTCACCACGACCACAGTCGTGTCGGCTGCTGAGGCCACCTCAACCTCCATTTGCCCGACGCCCACTGTCTCGATCAGCACTGCCGGCATGCCGGTGGCTCCGAGAAGACGGACTGCCTCGGGAACAGCGAGCGAGAGGCCTCCAAGGTGACCTCTCGTTGCCATTGAGCGAATGAACACACTCGGGTCAGTCGCGTGGTCCTGCATCCGAATCCGGTCACCGAGGATCGCCCCGCCGGTGAACGGAGACGAAGGGTCAATGGCGAGGACCGCCACCTGATCGATCGGTTCGCTCGATGCGCCCTCGACGGCTGGCCATCCAGCACGCGCCGCTGAAATGAGCCGATCGGTCAGGGTCGATTTTCCCGCCCCGGGCGCCCCAGTAAGGCCCACCGAATAGGGCGGCTGCGCCGCATACGCCAGAGCGGCCACGGCTTGGGACTCCGATCCACCTCGCTCGACCATGGTCAGAAGGCGAGCCAGAGCGACACGGCTCCCGGCTCGGGCAGCCGTAATGAGTTCGGCTGGATCTCGGCTCAGCGGGGTGGTGGTCATTGCCATGTGACAGAGGCTCCCAGACTTTGGAGGGTCCCGACAAGATCGTCGTAGCCCCTCTCGATGTGATCGACGCCAGCGATGACGGTCTCGCCATCAGCAGCGAGACCAGCGAGGACTAACGCTGCTCCCGCTCGGATATCAGGAGCCCTCACAGGCGCCCCGGAGAGCCGGTTCACGCCTCGGACTACTGCATGGTGGCCCTCGGTCCTGATGTCTGCCCCCATACGTCGCAACTCGTCGACGTAGCGAAATCGGCCCTCGAAGAGATTCTCAGAGACGATCGAGACGCCGTCGGCCACACTCAGGGCCGTCACCAAGAATGGTTTGTAATCGGTGGCCACTCCCGGATACGGGAGCGTTGCGAGATCAACCGCCGTGATCCGGCCCTGCGACGAGACAGTGAGTCCGTCAGCGTCAAAGCTCACCGCCATGCCCATCGCCTCAATCTTCGACAACAGCATCGTCATGTGCTCAGGTCGACCGTCGGCAACCGTGACAGAACCACCGGCAAGCGCTGGTGCCAGCAGGTAGGTGGCGGCCACGACCCGGTCGGCAATCACTCGATGGGTCACCGGGCGAAGGTATTCCACCCCTTCGACGACGAGACGGGACGTACCAATTCCTGAGATCCCTGCGCCCATCTCATTGAGCATCGCAGCGAGATCACCCACCTCTGGTTCACGCGCTGCGTTGTCGATCACCGTGGTTCCCTTCGCCAACACGGCGGCCATGAGCAGATTGTCCGTCGCCGTGTGGCTCGGATACTCGAGCACCAGGTGCGCACCGACAAGGCGTCCGGTCGAGTCAGTGACCTGACCTTCGACGTAGCCGTGCGTCGTCTCGAACACCGCCCCCATCGACGTCATCCCTGCAAGATGGATGTCAATCGGCCGACTTCCAAAGTCGTCGCCGCCAGGCATCGAGACCCGCGCTCGGCCGCAGCGGGCCAACAGCGGTCCCAACACCACAATCGACGCCCGCATCTTCTCAACGAGCTCGTAGGGCGCCTCTGGGATGATTGCGTCAACGGCCGGGGTCTCGATCACCAGGCGTCGGTCTTGAGTCCGTTCCACCCCACAACCGAGGGAGCGAAGCACTTCGGCCATGATGTCGACGTCCGTGATCTGCGGCACATTCTCGAGGACGTGTGTCCCCTCCGCCAGCAGACAGGCGGCCATGAGCTTCAAGACGGAGTTCTTGGCACCACCTGCGAGCACCTTGCCAGCCAGTGGTGATCCCGGTGCGACGACGATTCGATCCACAGGGACGATTATGGCCCGTCGATGGCCACTCCTTTGACCCTCCTCGAAACCCCCCGGTTCGCAGGTCGTCATCCGGGTTGCTGCGCTAGCCTGCCCTCGTGGAACGCAAACCTCAAAATCCTGACCGCAACCTCGCTCTCGAGCTCGTCCGAGTGACCGAAGCCGCCGCCATGGCTGCTGGCCGCTTTATGGGGCGTGGTGACAAGAACGGTGCCGACGGCGCAGCCGTCGAGGCCATGCGCATTGTCCTGCAAAGCGTGCAGATGGATGGTGTGGTTGTTATCGGTGAGGGCGAGAAGGATGAAGCGCCCATGCTCTTCAATGGTGAGCGCATCGGCGACGGCTCGCCGCCCGAGTGCGACATCGCCGTAGATCCGATCGATGGCACCACCCTTACGGCGAAAGGCCGTGGCGGTGCGCTTGCCGTCATTGCCGTCTCAGAGCGGGGAACCATGTTCGACCCGGGGCCGTGCGTCTACATGGAGAAGATCGCAGTCGGTCCGAAGGCCGTTGGATGCATCGATATCGCCGCGACCCCTACCGAAAACCTCAAGGCGCTGAGCAAGCGTCTCGGCCAGCCAGTCCGAGATCTCACTGCCGTGATTCTCGATCGGCCTCGCCATGACGAACTCATCGGCGAAGTCCGCGACGCTGGCGCTCGCGTCCGGCTCATCACTGACGGTGACGTGGCAGGGGCAATCCAAACTGGTTGGCCGAACTCCGGAGCCGACATCCTCTTCGGCATCGGCGGCACGCCCGAGGGCGTCATCGCTGCCGCCGCCCTCAAGTCACTCGGTGGTGAGATTCAAGGTCGCCTCTGGCCCCGCGATGAGGTCGAGAGGGCCGCTGCGATCGAGCTCGGCTACGACCTCGACAAGGTCCTGACCACTGATGATCTTGTGGCAGGCGACAACTGCTTCTTCTCCGCCACCGGAATCACCGATGGGGAGCTTCTTCAGGGCGTTCGGTTCAACGAGAATGGGGCGACGACCCAGTCGCTGGTCATGCGCTCACGTTCTGGCACGTGGCGCAAGATCGACGCCGTGCACCGCCTCTCGAAGCTCTCAGAGTTCTCGGCAATCGAGTTCTGATGATGTTTCGATCACCCTCAGCAACGCTGGGGTGATCGAATCACAGCCTGAGATGAATCAGCTCATTCCCAACGGTCGACTGGTTGCCACGCGCAACTCCGCCATGGCCAGTTCAGCCTCAGCGCGAGCCAACTCAAGATAGCCATCGGTCATCTCGGCGTGCTCGTCGGGCCGGTGGGCCGCACGGATCTCGAGAAGTCGGGCCTCAGCGAGGGCCTTCGCCTCCTGAGCAGCGGCGACATCGATTTCGACGATGAGCTCAGCGACGCCAGCCAGGATGGTGGTTCTGGTGGTCCGGTCAGTCTCGCTGACACCTTCGACCAGGCCGAGGGCAGCACCAGGTGCCGTGGTCACTTGGAGGAATCCACCGTGCACCAAGATTTCAACAGTCTCCCCATCGGGCGTCTCGATCTTGACAACGCCAGGCACCACGTCACCGATGAGCTCGGCGTGATCAGCCATAACGGTGAGGTCGCCCTCTGAGGTGGCGGTAACCACCGAAACTGCCACGCCGGAGAACAGCGCCGCTTCGGGAGTAACGACCTCGACGCCCAGGGCGTGCTCGGCCATCAGGAGTTCTCCTTCTCCATGGCGTGAGCCTTGGCGAGGACTGACTCGACACCGCCGACGTTGAGGAATGCCTGCTCGGGGATCGCGTCAAGCTCACCCTTAATGAGGGCCTCAAAGGACTCGACAGTCTCCTCAATGGGCGTGAACACGCCCGGGAGACCAGTAAAGACTTCGGCGACGAAGAACGGCTGCGAAAGGAACCGTTGGATCTTTCGTGCCCGCTGCACGATCGTCCGGTCCTCTTCAGAAAGCTCGTCCATACCGAGGATGGCGATGATGTCCTGGAGTTCACGTGAACGCTGGAGCACCTCTTGGACCTGACGAGCAACGTTGTAGTGACGCTCGCCGACAATTTCAGGGGCGAGGATGTTCGACGTTGAAGCCAGTGGGTCCACCGCGGGGTAGATACCCAGAGCAGCGATCTGACGGGAAAGTTCCGTCGTGGCGTCAAGGTGGGTGAACGTCGTGAACGGAGCTGGGTCGGTGTAGTCGTCAGCAGGGACGTACACGGCCTGCAGCGAGGTGATCGACTTCCCTCGGGTTGAGGTGATCCGCTCTTGGAGCTCGCCCATCTCGTCAGCGAGTGTCGGCTGGTAGCCCACTGCAGACGGCATACGACCGAGCAGGGTGGAGACCTCAGAGCCCGCCTGGACGAATCGGAAGATGTTGTCGACGAACAGCAGCACGTCCTGGTTCTGGACGTCACGGAAGTACTCCGCCATCGTCAAGGCGGCCAAGGCAACCCGCATACGCACGCCCGGAGGCTCGTCCATCTGTCCGTAGACGAGGGCGACCTTTTCGAGCACGCCGGACTCGGCCATCTCGATCCACAGGTCCGTTCCCTCACGGGTGCGCTCTCCGACGCCGGCGAACACCGACACACCACCGTGCTGCGAGGCAACCCGGTTAATCATTTCCTGGATGAGCACAGTCTTTCCCACGCCGGCACCGCCGAACAGGCCGATCTTTCCACCTTGGACGTAGGGCTCGAGGAGGTCGATGACCTTGATGCCTGTCTCGAGCATGTTCGCGCTCTGCTCAAGCTGGTCGAAGGCCGGCGCATTGCGGTGGATTTCCCAACGCTCCTTGACCTCGCCGATGTCGGCGGTGTCGAGAGGCTCACCGAGGACATTGAACACGTGTCCGAGAACAACGTCTCCGACCGGCACCGAGATGCCTCGTCCGGTGTTACGGACCGGGGCTCCACGCACCAGACCGTCAGTGGGCGCCATGCACACGCAGCGGACTCGGCCATCGCCGATCTGCTGGGCGACCTCAGCGGTCACCGTCATGCGCTTGCCGTCGAGTTCGAGATCCATCTCGACGGCATGGTTGATCTCGGGAAGCGCGTGAGGCGGGAACTCGACGTCCACAACCGGTCCGGCGATGGCGACGACGCGACCATCCTCAAGCTTTTGCGTCTCTGGGGCGACAGTCATTCTTGCTCCTTCTAGTCCTGGCGCAGCGCTTCAGCGCCGCCCACGATCTCCATGATTTCGGTGGTGATTGCGTCCTGACGGGCCCGGTTCATAATCCGGGAGAGCGTCTGGGCAAGATCATCTGCATTCTCGGTGGCAGCGGCCATTGCCCGCTGCTGCGAGGTGTGGAATGCGGCAGAACCTTCGAGGAGGGCCGTGAAGACCTCGCTCTCAAGTGCCTTCGGCGCGAGGTCGGCGAGCAGTTGCTCGGCCTCGGGCTCAAACTCGGTGTACCCGATGAGCTCGTGGCGAACTTCATCTGCGTCCTCGGTCTCGCCTCTCGGGTCAACGAGCGGCAGCAACTGACGGGTCTCCACCTGCTGGTTACTGGCCGAGGCGAAGCGAGTCGAGACCAGAAGAACCTGCTGTGCATCGCCGCTGATGAACGGCGCAGCGGCAGCGAACGCCACTGCCTGAGCGTCTGAGAACTCGGGGCGGTCGGCAAATCCCTGGTAGGTCGCCTCGACGTCTTGGCCTCGGAACCTGAAGTACGGCCCGGCCTTCTTGCCGACCACGACGAGGTGAACCTCGGTACCGTCAGCTTTCAGCGAGACAATAAGGCGCTCGGTGGCCTTGAGGACCGACGAGTTGTAGGCGCCAGACAAGCCACGGTCACCGACGATGGCCACGACCACCGCCTTATCTACCTTGTCGGGCGTTCCGAGCATCTTGCGAGCAGCGTTGGTGTCACCCTTGGCAGCCTCGACGATGATCTTCGCCATACCGTCGCGATAGGGCCGATTCGCCGCGATGCGGCTCTGGGCCCGAGCAATCTGGGATGCAGCGATCAGCTCCATGGCCTTCGTAATCTTGCGTGTTGCCTGAACGCTCTTGATGCGCCGTCGAAGCACACGTTCCTGTCCACCTGCCATCTCGCTACACCTCCCCTCTCGTCGTCGTTGTTGCGTTCACTGAGATCAGGCGCCGGTGTCGAATCCAGCGAGGAAGCTGGTGAGTGCGGCGTCGATTGTCGATGTGTCAGGAAGCTTCCCGGTCGAACGGATCTCCTCGATCATCTCGGCGTGGTTGGCACGGAAGTACGCCCGAAGTTCCGCCTCAAAGCGAATCACCTGAGGGACGGGAACGGTGTCTGCCCAGCCCTTGGTGCCGGCGTAGATCACGATGACCTGCTCCTCAACAGGAACCGGTGCGTTCAGAGGCTGCTTCAGCAGCTCGGTGAGGCGGTACCCCCGGTCAAGCTGTGACTGTGATGCTTCATCGAGCTCAGAGCCGAAGGTGGCAAAGCTCTCGAGGTCACGGAACTGAGCGAGGTCGAGCTTCAGGGTTCCGGCGACCGACTTCATCGCCTTGATCTGAGCAGCTCCACCGACTCGGGAGACCGAGTTTCCGACGTTGATCGCGGGTCGCACACCTGAGTAGAAGAGGTCCGTCTCAAGGAACACCTGGCCATCGGTGATCGAGATCACGTTGGTCGGGATGTAGGCCGAGATGTCGCCGGCCTTGGTCTCGATAATCGGAAGCGCCGTCAGCGAACCGCCACCAAGGGCGTCGGAGAGCTTCGCAGCACGCTCAAGCAGGCGGCTGTGGAGGTAGAACACATCACCCGGGTATGCCTCACGGCCCGGCGGGCGACGCAGAAGAAGCGACAGCTGGCGGTAGGCCTCAGCCTGCTTCGAAAGGTCGTCGTAGACCACGAGGGCGTGGCCGCTGTTCTCCATCCAGTGCTGGCCAAGAGCGCAGCCGGCGAAGGGGGCGAGGAACTTGAACGGTGCCGGGTCCCCGGCCGAGGCGATGACCACCACGGTGTACTCCATGGCGCCTGCGTCCTCGAGGGTCTTGACCGTCTGGGCCACCGAGGAGTTCTTCTGACCGATCGCCACGTAGATGCACTTCACGCCCTGACCCTTCTGGTTCAGGATCGTGTCGATGGCGACCGTGGTCTTCCCGGTCTTGCGGTCACCAATGATGAGCTCACGCTGTCCACGGCCGATCGGGGTCATGGCGTCAATCGCCTTGATTCCCGTCTGCAGGGGCTGCTCGACCGGCTGGCGGCCGATGATGCCAGGAGCCTGGATCTCCATCCGGCGAGTCTGAGCGGCGTTGATCGGGCCCTTGCCATCGATTGGCTCGCCGAGGGCATTGATCACTCGTCCAAGCAGTTCGTCACCACACGGGATCGACAGGATGTTCCCGGTGGCCCGAACGATCTGGTCCTCTTCGAGGGCTTCGACCGCTCCGAGGACGACCGCACCCACGGTGTCCTCGTCGAGGTTCATGGCGAGACCAAGCGTCCCATCCTCAAACTCGAGGAGCTCGTTGACCGCTGCGCCGGGGAGGCCCGACACGCGTGCGATGCCGTCAGCAACCTCGACGATGCGGCCGACCTGCTCGGCACCCACCTCGGGCGTGTAGTCAGAGACGTTCGCCTTGAGCGCCTCGGTGATCTCGTTGGCGCTGATCGTCAGCTCTGCCATGTCGACTCCTTCATGTTGTCTTTGGACTCAGTCGTTCTTCTGAAATGTGCGGTGATCGGCTTCGAGGTGCTCTCGGAGCTGCTCGAGTCGCCCGCGGGCTGTGGCGTCAACGAGGAGGTCACCCACCTCGATCCGGACTCCACCGAGCAACGTGACGTCGTCGGTGACCTGCAACTCCACCGGGTGGCCTGAGACCCTCGAAAGCGAGGTCCGCAAGCGATCAGCCTGTGCCTCGGCGAGGGGCTTGCCCGTCCGGACTTTGGCAACTCGCCACCCACGGGCCTTCGCTGCTTGGTCGACCAACCAGTCGACGGTGCCCACCACGTCTCGGGCTCGACCACCGGCGACCACGTACTTGAGCAACTTTGTCGTCGATGGCGATGCCTTTGAACCGACGAGAGCCTCGATGATGCCCTGACGTCGGTTGACGGGGAGGTCTCGGTCGATCATGGCTCGGCGAAGCTCAGGGGTCGCTTCAACGGTGCGGGCGAATCGGAAGAGTTCTTCTTCGATGCCCTCGAGGTCACTGTTGTCGAGATCCTCGAAGGTGGCACTGGCGAAACCGCCAACCCGCTGGCGGGCGCCGGTCACCGAGAGGGTCGGCTCGTCGTAGCCACCATCACGATCAGCTTCGCGGGCCCGCTGGGCCAGGAAGGAGATCGCTGCGGGAACATCCTGAGCATTGCTCACCAGAGCTGCATTCCCGGCAAGCCGCACGGTGGGTGCAGACACCTTCCCGCTCAGGACCTGCGTGAGGACGGCTCGGCGTGCCACACCGGTCACCGACGTGTCGGTCATGGCAGCCCGGAGGTCCCGGTTCGCCGCCATCGTGGCGTCCAACTGGGCCAGCTCAGCGGTGACGGTGGCGAGGTTCGATGCATCGAGCTCGGCGATAATGGCGGCTGCGTAGCCCTGAAGGGAAGAGTTCATCATCGCTCGCCCCTTTCAATGATCGGCGCGGTCGCACTGAGTGCTCCGACAGCCTCGTCGATAAGGGACTCGTGCGCTGCAGCATCGACTTCTCTGGCGATGACCTGCTCGACGACCTCCATCACGACGCCACTCAACTGCGCCGTCGCCTCGTCGACCGCACGCTGGCGAGCGACGGTGACTTCTGATTGGGCGCTCGCCACGATGCGGTCGTACTCGCCTTGCGCTCGGGCCGAAGACTCGCCTCGGATCCGCTCTGCGGTGGTCTTTGCCTGTGTGAGGAAATCGACAGCTTGGTTCCGAGCATCCTCAAGCGAGAGCCTGAGTTCGTCCTCCGCCGACGCAGCGTCCTCAAGGGCGCTGGCGGCAGACGCCAATGCTGTCTCGATCTCGAGCTGGCGGGCGTTCATGCCGGTGATCAGCATCGGCCAGACATACTTCTTGACCAACAAGACGATGACAAGAAGGACAACGGACTCGACGGCCAGCGACGTCAACTGCTCAGAATTCATGAGGTTGACCCCGCTGTCGAAAGAAGTTTGTCCGTCGCCTCGTCAAGGAGGCCCTGGTGAGCGGCCATGTCCACTTGGCGTCCGATGACCCGCTCGACGACACCCATCACGATGGTGCCGAGCTGGGGGACTGCGTCGGTGATTGCCTTCGACCGAGCAGCGTTGACCTCGACATCGGCTGCCGAGACGATCGTGTCGTACTCAGCCTGGCCGCGTGCTGTGGCGGCGGCCTTCTCCTCATCAGCAGCAGTCTGCGCTTCCGCCACGATCTCTCGCGCGTTGACGCGGCCCTCATCGAGAATCGCCTTGCGCTCGTCATCACCGGCGGCCGCGTCAGCTCGAGCCGCCTCAGCGGCTTCGAGTGAGTTACGGATGTCAGCCTGACGCTCATCCATCGCCCTGTTGAGGGGCGGCAAGATGAACTTGGTCGTCAGGAACAAGATGACGAACAGGATGACGAGTTCAACGATGAACGTCCCGTTCGGAAGAAGAAACATTGCTGCTATTTGCATGGAGTGGTCTCCGGTCATTGTCCGGTGGTCATACGTCACGACAAGCCAGCATCACTGCGCTGACCCGGGATGGCTTTGGGAACTACTGAGCCTTGAAGACGTAAATGAACACAACCATGAACAGAAGGTTGATGAAGTACATCGCCTCTGCCAGACCAACGGTCAAGAAGAAGTAGGTACGGGCCTTGTTTTCGATCTCGGGCTGACGAGCGATCGCCGCGATGGTCTGGCTTCCTGCCAGGCCGTCACCGATTGCTGCGCCAATGGCCCCGCCGCCGAGGGCGAGTCCGCCACCGATCAGCGCACCGGCGGTCCGGATTGCATCTGCCTGCGTGCCTGCTGCCATTTCTTTCCTCCTGTGTGATGGGAACTTCGATAGATCTTGGTTTCGTCCGACTCAGGTGCTCAGTGTTCCTCATGGCTCATGGCCATGCCGAAGTAGAGGACGGTGAGAAGGGCGAAGATGAAGGCCTGGATAAGGCCGATTGCCATGTCGAACGGCTTCCAGATCAGCTGACCGATCAGTGATCCGTACCAAGGAAGCAGCGTTGCCATGACGACGACCATGAGGCCGCCGGAGAAAATGTTTCCGAAGAGTCGGAAGGTCAGGGTGATTGGCTTCGTGATCTCTTCGATGATGTTGATCGGGATCAGGGCCTTGTAGGGCTGAGCGTAGTGACTCAGATAGCCCTTGATGCCACGTGCCCGGATCGACTCGATGTGAACCCAGACGATCACCATGAGCGCCATGGCCAACGGCAGGTTGACGTCACCGGTTGGGGCGGGCACGAAGTTGGTGCCGTTGTTTGGGAGGATTTCAAGCCAGTTGCAGATCAGGATGAAAAGAAAGAGCATCAGGGCGATGGGAACAAAGCGTCGGCCCTGAGACCCGATGGCGGAGTCGGTGACATCTTGGATTTGCTCGACGATGGTCTCGTAGGCAAGTTGAAGCTTGCCGGGGACGCCCTTGGTGACGCGCATCCGCACGGCGAATCCAAGTCCGAGGACGAGTGCGGCGGCGATGAGCGAGGACCAGACAATGTCGAGGCTCACAGTGAGCCCGAACAACTGCGCGGTCTTGACGTGATCACCGACCTTGATCTCGGCCGCAGCGAAGATCATTGAATTCACACCAACCCTCCTTGGGCAAAGACGACTCGTGCCACATTGATCACGAAAAGAATCTGGAAGACCACAAGCCCGACCACCATACCTACGCCAAGCGGCGCAGCCAAAAGCAGAAGACCAATGGCAACGGCGGTGATGACCGCCATGCGCCATGCGGTCTTGGTCCGCAGCATCCGACGGATGACCTTACCCGATCCTTCACCAGTCCCCTCGACCTTGGCCACTCCGGCGTCAAGGAAGCGAAGATTCAAGATCGCCACACCCAGTCCGAGGACAATTCCGACGGTGGCGAGCGGGGGTGCAAGAAGCAGCGAGAGCACGACGGCGAGACCGCCGACGACGATGGCCGAGATGATCGTGCGCCGCAGGAGCTTCTGAAGGACCGGAGCGTCAAGGTGCTCAATGTTTTCAAGCATTGTGGCTCCTTGGCATCACAGATACCGCCTGATCTGAGCCACCACTGAGGCTCCGGCAGCGCCGCACCCCAACACGAGTCCGACGAACAGCATCACTGGTGACGTCCCCCAGGAGGCATCGGCCCACAAGCCCAGCAGCAGGCCGATTGTCACGCATGCCGCCAGAGTGAGCCCCATCGTTGTGAACGCAGCCCAGGCAGGCATGGACGATGGTTCTGGAGCGTCGGGCGCTTCGTCTGGCCTGCTCACGTGGCGAACGCGTCATGGTCGGTGGGGTCACAGCGGGGCTCCGGGATCACGCGAGGCAGGTGACTGGGACGCTCGCACACACGAGGCAGATCATGTCACTTCTTCGTCGGTGGCGCCAGATGCAGTCCCGACCCCAACAGCAGTTGTTCGCTCGCTGGGATGAAGTTCCTCAGGCTGTTGACGGAGGCCCGGATGGAACCATGTGTAGAGCCCGATGCCGAGGCCCAATGCGCCGAATGGGATCAGAGGGTTTGCCTTGGGAAGGAACAGAGGGAACAGCACAAACCCACTGAGCAGGGCTGTCCACAGCCACAGGATCGCCACCGTTCGCCGGTGGCCATGGCCCAGCCGCAGGAGCCGGTGGTGGATGTGGTCCTTATCAGGAGCATGAAAACCCTGGCCCTTGGCTGTGCGCCGGACAAAGGCAAAGGCCGTGTCGACCAAGGGAACCCCCAGGATGAAGAAGGGGATAAACAGCGGAGCAAAAAAGAAGAAGGTCACACCGCTGGCCGGAGGAGTGCGACCGCCGATGACCATGGTCGACGCGCTCATGAGGAGACCGAGCAGCAGCGCTCCGGCATCGCCCATGAAGATCCGGGCCGGATGGAAGTTGAAGGGAAGAAACCCAAGACAGACCCCACAGGCGATCACCGCCACCAAGGGACCAAGATTCTGCGGAGGCAGGAGGCCAAGGAACTCGAGGCGGAGCCCGTAGACGGCCAAGACCCCCGCTCCAATGGCCACGAGACCGGCGGCGAGGCCATCGAGGCCATCGATCAAGTTGATGGCATTGGTCAGCGCCACCACCCACAGTGCCGTGATCAGAGGGATCACTCCTGGCGTGAGCACAATGAAACCGGCGAACGGAAGCTTCAGCTGGTACATCGTGACCCCGGCAAAATACAAGATGCTGGCGGCCAGTACCTGTCCCGCGATCTTGGCTGGCGCCGACATACCGCGGAAG
>Ga0194055_10001930_pt1 | contig 16675 bp, 14 predicted proteins | sample SepL449m_MetaG_FD_155482 | JGI IMG/M metagenome (GOLD analysis project Ga0194055, IMG submission 155482) | Anoxic zone freshwater microbial communities from boreal shield lake in IISD Experimental Lakes Area, Ontario, Canada - Sep2016-L442-9m | ecosystem: Environmental > Aquatic > Freshwater >... | reverse complement strand
AAGCAATGGGAGGTCGAGTTGCCGAAATGATGGTGTTCGGTTCACTCAACAGCGGAGCTGCTAACGACCTCGAACAGGCCACAGGAATCGCACGCCGGATGGTGCGCGAATGGGGCATGAGCGATGCAGTTGGCCCAATGGCTTGGTCAGGTCAGCAACAAGTTTTCCTTGGTGAAGACTTAATGACGAGCGGGCGCGAATATTCAGACGAGACTGCACGCAAGATCGACGAAGAAATCGGACGTATTTTGCTTGAGCAAGAAAAGCGTGCTCGCGTAATGCTCGAAAAGCATCGCGCAGGTCTTGATCTTGTAGCCCAATCGTTGCTTGACAACGAGACAATTGATGGTGCGATGGTTTCTAGATTGGTCCAACAGGGTCTCGGTCAGCCAACACGTCGCACTGAGGGCGAACCGTCGCACGATTCGCCAACTCAGTTACACGACTGAGTCGCGTACCCTCGCCAAGGCAGCCCATAGATCGGTAGCCGATACCGGTCCCAAGAAATTTGCCTGCACTACCCCGCTTGCATCTGCCATCAACACGGCAGGTACGGCGTCGATCTTGTAGCGCGCATGCAAATCTCGCTCTGCTGTGTATTCCAATATTTGAATTGCGACGCTATTCGTTTCGAGCACTCGTACTTTTCGCTCGATATCCGAGCATGTCTGGCAAGTTGCAGAAGTAAAAGCCAGAACTAACCACGGTGCTTCCGGCCTCACAAAGTCTGACCTATCTACCTGGGTGGGAACCTCACCTGTTCCTTGAGTCGGAGCATCTGCTTGTCTCTTGCGTTGCCAAAAATTGGTCAACAATGCAACCGCAACCACTGCACCCACAATCACGAATCGAATCATGATGCTGATTCGACAGGTTGAGGCGAAGGCAAGTGAGGAAGCGCGAGTACGGCACTTCGACCAATGAGATCGTGGCCGCGCAACAGCAGTCGCTGTACAACAACTGTTGTAGTTGCTTGCACAATGATTTGTGCATCTGGAAGCCCAGGAGGAACGCCCACAGACAACACTCCTCCAGCCGGTAACACGAGAGCTTCGAGGCCACCCAACACGACAGCACCAGCTGGTCCAACCTGCAATACGCTCACTGTCGCTTCTTGCGAAGTTGTGTTCATTATCTGCAGTGCATCATCGCTAGCCGTGACACCGCTCGGCGCGCTCCACATCGTTGACCCAGAATTGTGCGGCGCCCCAAGAACAACAGAAGTAGCAACTGTGTTGCCGTCACGACGATTGATGACTTGTTCAACAATGACTCCCGTTGAATCACCCAAGTCTTGGTCGTTTGTTGACACGATGATCCCGTATCTACCAGCAGGCAAACTCGGTATGGCGCCAGTGTCCACAGTGACAACCCGATGCGCAGGCGCAGTGATGAGGAGCGGCTCAATGCTGTTCGCCGAATCGCTTCCGTTCACAAAAACAACACTGAGTGAGCGATCACGACTGCTCGGGTTGTAGATAACAAGACTTTCAGTATTGCCAGCAAATTTTTCGCCGTCACTAAACCACCACTGCGTACTCATGGCCGAAGCACCAAGCGACATTGAATAACCAAGGCGACCCTGACCTAAATAATGTTGCACTCGACTGGCTACCAAGCGACCAGATGAAGCATGTATCGACACTGCCAATATCGGTTCATTTCGCGCACCTTGCTGGTCCATTGATAACGCAACAACAGAGTTTGCAGGCAATACAAAACCCTGCAGTTGTTCGGGACTGCGCTCTGCATCTGCAGTCACAAACGTGATATCTACAACGGTCGCGTCTACGTACGGATTAGTCATCACAATCTGTTCAATCGAATCCGCACCTGTAAAACCGTCTGCGAAATACCAATCGGCTTCGGGTTGATTGGCACACAGCACAATTGCGTCACCCGCAGGGTGTCTCACAATTTGCTCGACTGATCCCTGCGAACCAATGATCTCAACAACCGCGCTGACAAACTGCGCACTGATGCCGCCGCGAGCATCCAGAGTGATATGCGAACGCGCCGGTATTGAAACCGCATTGACAACTGGACTCTGACCAGTACTGAGAAGGGTCACCGTTGCCGAAATATCGGTTTCAGATGCATTCGAAATCACCAAGTTGCTCGAGATGGTGTCGTCATTTGCTGGCACACCTGGACAAAACCAATTAGTTGTCATTGCATCAACCGTTGAAATGTACGGCATGGATGCCGCTGTCGATACTTCAGTGAAATCAACTGCGCTGCCATTACTCTCGTCTTTTTTTGTACCGCCGTCAACAATGACCAGAGCGAAGCTTGCAGCCAGCACTGCGACAACCATGACAACCTGACGCACAGTCATGTGCGAAGGCGTTTCAGATCTGAAAAAGTTTGTGCCGAGTTTCATTGCGAGTCGACACTTTCTGCTTTGCTAAACGTCAGCACCGCATCTGATGTATCGCCGAGTACCACTGGAGCATCTCGCCGCACACCGATGCGAGACTTCAATCGTCTCAGATCAAATGTTGCCGAGATCACCGTCACCCACAGCATTAACTGCACCAGGAGTAACGCCACATGGCTCCACGGAGTCTTAAAGTCAAGAGTGGCAGTTCCGGCAGCTGGAGAATCAAAAGCTGTTGTACCGCCGAATGCAACTCGAGGTATTACATCAGAGCCATCCACATGCAGTACTAAGTGATCACTATATGGAACCGCAAGATGCATTGTTCCGACATCAATTGGAGTTGGACTGCTCTCAATGTCACGCAATCGTGGAATGACCTGCATGACTTGCAACTGTGACGACAACAGAGCGTCGGTACCCGCCTGCTGACTGAGTACGGCAGATGCCTCATCGAGTTTCGTCAAAGAGGGTGTGTACGCCATATTCTCAAAAATCACCAAGTCATTTGCCGTGTATACGCGGCGGAAATCAAGTTGTAGTGATAGCCCTTCGAGTAACCCAGGTGGCGCGTCTAGTGGTTGGTCAACAGTAGAAACTGCACCATCAATTATTGGAACGACGAGATATCGAACCGCAAGACTTGAGAGCAATCGACCAGTTCGAACTGTCTGCTGCGAGATTGCAGCGTTCAAAGCCTCTGCCACAGAATCAGTGAGTGCATTTGTTGGAGCCAACCAGTGATCTCGCATGGTCAGTTCGCCATCATCGGCAATCGCGAATGCGGTTTGATCATTCAATCGCATAGCTGGCAACGGCAGCACTTCGCTTCGGCCCACATACACCACGTTGTAGTCACCAGAAGTTGGGTCGGTTGGCAATTGAGTTAATAATTGAGCTAGAGAAACTTTTGGTTGACCCCAGCGTCCGTTTGCCGAGAGCGATACTGCAGGAATCCCGCCAACAACAATGGAGGCGAGTGCGATGCTTGCCAGAGGTCTCCACCATCGATACGCACCAAAATCCTGATCATCAAAAATGAAACTTGCCATACTCGCAGAGGCAAGAGACAAACCGCACGCCACCATCACAAACAAAATTCCATATTCGGGCAAAGCAAAATGTAAGTAGCCTGCGTCGGCTAACGCGATGGTGACCAATGCAAACAGCACAAGCGTTGCGGAGCGCGCTGCCCACACCAACTTGTCGCCACGAACGATCAACAGACCAATAATTACGGGCACGTACAAACCGAGCACAAGTACCGAGATCGCGACAACACCGCTATCCATTCGAGCCAGAGTTGCAAGACCAATATTTCCCGCACGCACTGTTTGCACCCCAATTATTTTTTGCCACCAATCCGTAGCGATAAAACCGCCAGACCATGGAAAATTGAGAATTAAAATTCCGACAACTAGTACAGAAGCCAGCTGCAATACAGAGAAAACGGCCTGCCAACGAACTCGCGACACGAGATCTGCAGCCATCCACGCAATGCTCGCAAACAACACAAGAATCACGAATGCCGGCACAAACGCAGCAATCGAAGCACCAAACAACACAGTTATTGCCCACAGATGTGTTTTACGAGCACCAGCTGGACGCTGACCAGCACGCACAAATAATCGCAACATCCACGGCAACGCTGCGTAACACGCCAAGACTCCAGATCGACCATGCGCTATCGCCACGTATGGTGCGGGCACGGCCGCGTACACCACTAGTCCGACCATGCGTGCTCTCGAACCAAAGAATCCACTTGCAACTTGCCACATGCCTACACAGCCAGCGAACAATGCGCCCATCACTGCGAGTACTTGTAACGCACCGAGCCGTCCCAATACACCGACACCAGCGATCGCAAGTAGCACAATTCCTGTTGGATTTGCATTTGCCTGACCAAAACCAGCTTGCCACCAGCCGCTGACTACAGAGGAAATTAATGCTGTTGGTGATTCTGATGCGCTCCGCAAAGGTAGGAACTCACCAATCGAAGCGACACCTCCACCAATCAATCCTCGGCTGCCAATGACGATAAGCGCGAACACGACTAGTGCAGTGATGCCCACAAGTCGCGATTTTGGATTTGCGAGATTTGTTGTGGTTAATCCGGAAATCTCTTGAACTCTCGATCGGCGTTTTCGAATGAATGCCCAGAATCGCGCACTTCCACGACTCTGCAAATCATGAATTTCGGCAGCCGGAACTCGTCGATACGGACGCACTTCTGCACGCCGTCGGATGATGTACCTTGCATCAAATATCACAGCGATTGATGCACGCAGAGATGCTTGAGCCTGTCTAAATGTTCCGTTAAAGACGCCAATTACCACACGAGCAATCGCCATCAGCAGTAGTTGCGCCAACACAACAGGCAACTGAACACGACCGGACAATGTTGCTACCGTGCGCACACGGTGGCGCGCTTCGAGCGCACTCATGGTTGCAACAGCTCGTGTCGCATCCATCTCCCTGCGATGCCTGACACGGGCAGACGGCACCACAAGCACTCGTGCTCCACTGAGGTGTGTTCTCCAACAAAAATCTAAGTCTTCACCAAACAATGGAATATCCGGAGAAAATCCTCCGATCTCACGAAACAAGTCTGCTCGTATCAACATGCATGCTGACGGAATGAGAAATACGTCGCGCACAGCATCGTGCTGTTCTTGATCTTTTTCACCTTGTTCAACAATCGGATTGATGTCGCCAATTCGATCAGCGCCAAGACCTACGCTCTGCAACACCGAGACGTCGTCCCACATCACAATCTTTGGCCCTACAACCCCGGCATTGGATCTAAACATTTCCTCGATCATGCTTGAGATTGCATTGCTATCAAGGGCCACATCATCATGCATAAAGCAAAAGAAGCCACTTTCGCCTTCCACCAGACGACTCACTTCATTCATGAGCGGTCCGTAACCAGGGTTACCTTCAACCTGCCGAATCACCGCAGTTGGCAATACTTGGCGAATGAGTTCAGTTTCAGATGTAGCAGCAGTACTAGCCGAAGCGGCAGCATTTGCTCCCGTGAGGAAAAACAGAGTTTGCAAGTTTGGATAATCCTGACCTGCAAGTGATGCCACAACTTCTTCAAGCCATAGACATGGTTGGTGCACCGCTATCGCAACGACGACTGGTGGAGCCTGAACTTGCGCCACACGTGCGTTCACGTTTTCTGAATCTGTTGCATTCGTCACGATGTACAGAGTTTAGTTGTGCCCAACCTTGCTCCCCCGAGGCTTGGTTCTGCCTTGTACAAAGCGCTACTGATACTTGCTTTTGCGAGTACCCATAGATACCCTCGGATTGAGAGTGCGCACCACAAAGGACTTTTGTGACAGATAAAAAAATTGACACTGATTGTTTGCAGAACAAAGCCAAGGAGATGGCCTACACCTCTGTGGGCATCGGCATTCTTGCCTTCCAAAAAGCACAAGTTCGGCGACGTGAATTAGCCGAAGAAATTGACAAAGAGTTTCCTCATGCCAAGGCGTTTGTTCTCAAACAAGTTGAAACGACGATCAGCAATGTAGCCATGGTGATGACATCGCTCATCAACTCACGCAACGATGCTCAAGCAACCAAGTAACATCGGGTTGCTTGTCTCACTCCGAACCAACATCACCGATTTCGACTTCACAGCCGACCAAGAACAGCCGCATTCCCCTTCCAGAGGGCACGCTGACTGTTGGCGTTGGCCTTTTCATCGCGGGTATTTCAGCATTCGTATTCTTTAAGATTGGCCAACAAGCACTTGGTCAAGATGGCTTCAAGCCAATCGTCGCCATGTGGTTCATCGCATTTTCGCTTGCACCGGGGTTCTTCCTCCCTATCGAGCAAGAAGTTGGTAGGGCACTTTCGCATCGGCGAGCTCTTCACCAAGGAGGCAGACCAGTAATCAAACGAATGATCCCACTTGCGGCATTTATGCTCGTGGTTCTTGGCGTGATCATCGCTATTGCCTCTCCGTATCTCACGAAGCACTTGTTCGACGGATACGGCATAGTCGTGGTGTGCCTTGTGCTCACCCTTGTGTCGTACGCACCAATGCATCTTGCTCGCGGCATCTGTTCGGGATCACAACGTTTTGGTTCCTACGGCATCATCATTGGCGCTGATGGTGCCGCCCGCGTAATCGGCGTGGCAGCGCTGTGGGCGCTGGGAATTGACAGCGTTGGAGCATTTGCGCTGATGATCGCGCTGTCTCCACTTGTTGGCGTAGTTGGCGTTGGTCTCTTTGGCAAATTACACACTGAAGATGGTCCTCCAGCCCCGTGGTCGGAAGTGACACCAAATCTTGGTTGGCTGCTACTCGGCTCATTGTTCGCGGCAGCGCTTGTCAACGCCGGGCCAATCACCGTCGACATTCTGGGTACAAATGCCAAGCCTGAGCTGATCACCCAATTTGGAAACGCAGTTATTTTTGCTCGCATCCCACTCTTTTTATTTCAAGCCGTGCAGGCAGCCTTGTTGCCGCGCTTGGCGCGTCTGGCAGCGCAGGGACATCTTGACGAATTTCGAAGCGCCTTACAAAAACTTCTTGTGCTCGTTGTGGGTGTAGGCGTGGTTGGCACAATCGGTGCATTCACGATCGGAACCGCTGTACTCAAGCTCGTCTACGAAGGTGGAATTGACCGCCGAACACTCACGTTGCTCGCACTTTCAAGCGCGCTCTACATGGTGGCTGTCGCGTTCGCCCAGGCAACTATCGCCCTTCGCGGCCACGCGCTTGCCGGCATTGGCTGGGCTCTCGGATTTGCAAGTTTTATTGCACTTGCGGCGTGGTCGAGCAACGATCTCTATCTTCGGGTCGAAGTTGCTCTTGTTGGCAGCTCAGCCGTTTCACTTGTCAGTTTTATGCTTGCGTTGCGCAAGCGAATGCTCAAATTTTCTTGAGCCGATTCGTTTCGTAAGCAATGTCATGCTGCACCATCATGTCGACTAGCTGATCAAATCCAACTTCGCGTTTCCAACCCAGCTTCTTTTCTGCTTTCGACGGATCGCCAATCAATAGGTCGACTTCAGCAGGTCGGAAAAATTTTGGGTCGTGTTTCACATATTGGCGGAAATCACCAAGACCAGCTTTTTCAAAAGCAAGCGTCAAGAATTCGTCAACACTGTGAGTCTCGCCAGTTGCAATCACATAGTCATCTGGTGCGTCTTGCTGCAACATCATCCACATGGCCTTCACGTAATCGCCCGCGTATCCCCAGTCGCGCTTGGCATCGGTGTTGCCAAGTACGAGTTCTTTATCGATCCCAAGCTTGATCCGAGCAGCAGTATTGGTGATCTTGCGAGTCACAAATTCAAGCCCGCGTCGCGGGCCTTCATGATTGAACAAGATGCCTGAGCACGCAAACATTCCGTAGCTCTCGCGGTAGTTGACAGTGATGTCATGACCAAACACCTTCGCAACACCGTATGGCGAGCGCGGATGAAAAGGTGTCAGTTCGGTTTGCGGAGTCTGGCGCACTTTGCCAAACATCTCCGAAGACGATGCTTGATAAAAGCGAATCGGATTATTTTGAGCGCCGCCGACCATTCGTACCGCTTCAAGAGCGCGCAAAACACCGAGCCCCGTAACGTTGGCGGTCAGTTCGGCCTGGTTAAATGACATAGCTACAAACGAAATTGCCCCAAGATTGTAAAACTCGTCAGGTTGCACATATTCAAGTGCAGTCACGAGGCTTGTGAGGTCAGTCAAGTCTCCGGGAACTACTTCAACTTCTGGGAATTCGTCGCGCAACAACTCTGCACGTGGGTTGTGCTGACCCTTCATCATCCCGTAAACCTTGTATCCCTTGGTCTGCAGGAACTCTGCGAGGTGACGTCCGTCTTGTCCGGTGATACCGGTGATAAAGGCTTTGCGCATAACGGGCTCAAATCTAGCAGTTGCACTTGGTCGTCAATAGTCCATGGTAAATAGTTACGCTCAACTGCGTGATCTGCGTACTTGCAGGCGGCGTTGGAGCCGCCCGTTTCCTTCGGGGCCTCGTACAAGTTGTGCCCGCCCGCGACATCACCGCCATTGTCAATACGGGCGACGACACTATTTTGCATGGTCTCTCTATTTCCCCAGATCTCGACACCGTCACGTACACACTCGCGAGTGCGATTGATCCAGTGCGCGGTTGGGGTCTCGAAAACGAATCGTGGACTGCAATGTCCGCGCTCGCTCGTTTCGTTGACGTGCGCCCACAGAAATCCTCTGCAGCGCCGACATGGTTCAACCTGGGCGACAAAGATTTAGCAACACACTTTTATCGCACTGCCCGCCTGCAAGAAGGCGCAACACTTGCACAAGTAACGGCCGAGATCAGTCAAAGTTTTGGAGTCGATGTACATCTAGTCCCGATGTCCAATGACCGAGTTTCTACATTCGTCACACTTGCCAACGATTGTGCCGCCGGGCCACGCGGAACCGAAATTACATTTCAGGAATACTTTGTCAAACACCAGCATTCTGTGGCAGTGAGCGCCGTGCGCTTTGATGGCGCGTCAACAGCTTCTGCGCTCGGACTCGACACACTGAACTCTGCAAAAACTGTGGTCATCGCACCATCCAACCCGCTCGTATCAATCGCACCGTTGCGCTCATTGCATGGGGTCGACGCTGCCCTTAAGAAGCGCCGCGAGTCGGTAGTTGCAATCTCCCCAATCATTGCGGGTGCCGCACTGAAAGGTCCGGCCGATCGACTCATGACAGAACTCGGCCACGAGTCGTCGGTTGTAGGTGTTGCAAAATTGTATGCACCAATTTGCGGCACACTCATCATCGATACCGCAGACGCACATCTTGCATCCAGAGTTGAGTCCGAAGGTATGCGCTGTGTCGTTGTTGATACCGTCATGAGCACACCAGACAAATCCCAACATCTGGCACGCACCACTCTGGAGAGCGCAACATGAAACTGACAGCTTGGAGCGTCCAAGGAATCGGCGAAATTGTTCCCGGCGATCAACTTGGAGACATCATTGTTAACACCTGCCGTACGGAACCAAACGGACCCCTGCTTGACGGCGACGTACTCGTTGTAACCCAAAAAATTGTCTCCAAGGCCGAAGGACGTCTCGTCGCAATCGACCCAGATGACCCTGTTAGTCACAAACAACTAGTCGAAGACGAAGCTGTTCGCATCGTGCGTCGCAGAGGTGATTTGATTATCACTGAAACAAAGCATGGCTTTATTTGTGCCAATAGTGGAATTGATTTGTCAAACGTTGAACGTGGATTTGCAGCGCTGTTGCCTCTCGACAGCGATCGATCAGCACGACGTATTCGCGACATCATTAAGGCCAAATTGGGTGTCGAAGTTGGAATCATTGTCAGTGACACCTTCGGTCGACCTTGGCGAAACGGTCTCACAGATGTTGCAATTGGTGTAGCAGGCATTGCAGGAGTCGTTGACTTGCGCGGCACTCCAGATGCACTCGGCCGCGTCATGCACGTAACCGAAGTTTGTGTTGCCGACGAACTTGCAAGTACGGGCGAACTGGTGATGGGCAAATCATCGGGTATTCCAGTCGCGGTTATTCGCGGCGTCGATCCAACTTGGTTACGAGATTCTGCAATGAGCGAGATCGTTCGACCTGCACAAGAAGATTTGTTTAGATAGTTAGCGCGTAAATCCTTCGCGAATCGTTTCCAAACCTTCGGCAAGGCTCGTCCATGACGACCACCCCAACTGAATTCGGGTGCGCACCGTAGATACAGCTAGCCGCTGCACGTCACCTGGTCGCGTAGGGAGCTTCTTTGCGCGCAAAGCACTACCTGCACCGAGCATCTTCCATAATTCTTCAATCGTCGTCTGGGCACCGGTTCCTGCATTGAGCACAAGACCGCCGCCTTTTGCAATCGTGCGGACAAGCACATCCACGGCATCGTCTATATACAGAAAATCTCGCGTTTGTTTTCCATTGCCATAAATCTCTGGGTCTTGATTGCGAAGTACGCCAGATGCAAATGCAGCAACAACTCCGTCTTCTGGTCGTTGACGCAGCCCATACACATTGGTCATTGCCAACACCGTGAACTCGATGTCGTGCATTTCTCGATACACACCCAAGAGGTCAATGATTGTCTGTGCCATTACATGCGGCACACCAATCGCATCAGCTTTACGTCCTTCTTTTACAGGCAGATACTTAGCAGGCACTTCGCCATACACCAAAACCGCCGGCAAACATGCAACTACTTTTGTTACACGATGTCGCCGTGCTGCTTCAAGAACTGAGAGCAGCATTGGCGCTGCACGAAGTACAGATGCTGACTCGGTGACACTTGGAGGCAAGAGGGCCAAGTGAAAGATCACATCTGGCTGACGCAAACCCACGAGTTCAGCAAATTCAACAGTTGAGATATCGAGATGATGAAATTTGAGTGCTCCACCGAGCGTGCGCGCAACCGACAGATTCGCAAGCGAACCAGTTGACAAGTCGTCGACAACATCGACGGTGTGTCCATCTGCGAGCAGTCGCTCCACGAGGTGCGATCCGACAAACCCCGCACCACCGCAGACGAATACTTTCGACTTTCGGGTGACTGCCATGTTGTTTTTACTCCGAAGATTTTTTCGGTGAATTTTCTGGCTTAAGAGCCGGATCATGAGCCGGGACAGAAACATCGATGCACACTTCGTTGTCGCCCACCACACCAGTAGACCCGATAATTGAGCCGGTTACCCGAGAATTGCTGCCAAGCTTTCCCATCACCAGTGAGTCAATGACAACTGAACCCTGACCGACAATTGCTCCAGGTAGTAACACCGAATGCTGGATGCGAGCTCCATCCAAAACAGATACGTTTTCACCAATCACGCTGTCAAGAATCACCGCCGTTGCATCCACGTTGGCCGTTGGATGGATCGGCGCATCAGTCTTCCTTGTAGCTCGCTTCGAAACGTGCACATTCGCAGAGATAAATGTGTCAGGTCGCCCTGCATCAATCCAATAATCATTGGACGACATTGCGAACAACGACTTATCTGCCACCATTTGCGGAAAGACGACTCGCTCTATAGAGAGCTTTTGGTCGCCAGGCATTCGCGTCAATGCAGAAGGTTCAAGTACATAAGTTCCTGCACTCGCAAAATTGCTTGTTGTAATTCCGGGTTGTGGCTTTTCGACAAAACGCTCTACCCGCCCGTCTGCATCAATTTCAACAATTCCATATTGCGATGGGTCACTCACTGGCGTGAGCGAAATAGTTCCCTCCGCGCCATGTTGTCGGTGAAACGAGATTAACGACGCAATATCTAAATCCGTGAGAACGTCACCATTTGCGACCACAAACGTTTCGTTGATGCCGGCAGAGCGTGCAGCAAATCCAATTGCACCAGCTGTGTCGAGTGGAGAGTCTTCAACCGCATACGAAAGTTGCACCGATCCACACATGTCATTTGGGAAAGCCGCCATGAAAGGCTCGGGTTTAAAACCAAGCGCAAGCACTGCATGAGTAACGCCACCGAGAGCAAGTGAGTTCATCAATCTCTCAAGCATTGATGTGTGAGCCACCGGCAGGAGTGGTTTTGGAATGCTGTAAGTCAGTGGTCGAAGTCTTGTTCCAAAACCTCCGACAAGCACGACTGCGTGCATCGTGTCTACCTACTTTTGAGTTTGGAAGGCAAGAGTTGCAAGTGCAGAAGTGTCAGGTTGCGGAACTTCTACACCGTCTGCAGTAAACGCAAGTGCAATGGCCATTCCATCACCCGTAAGTCGTACTCCATCAAAACTTGCAATTGAAACCTTGCTGTCCGCAGCGTTTCGATAATCGTTCCAAACCAAAACGCGCAGGGTTGCATCTTTTTCAACACCATTTGCATCTTTGCATTTCGTGTCTGCTTCAGTAATCGTCTCGCCACCATTTACTGTTGACGGAAATGTGATCGACTTGTCATCAACCGTGATGCCGTACAGATCAAAGAGTGTCTTGAGCTTGGCTGTACGCAATCCTGCAAGCACTTGAGGCTTCCAACCAAAGACTCCATCGGCCTTGATATACGCATTTGGTGATACAGCTGCTGGATCTGTTGCTGCACCAGGAAAACCTGTCAGGTATGCATCGCACTTGTATACGCCAAAGCTTGTGAAGTATTCCTGATTGGCTGTGGTCGTTGCATCGACCGTTGGCTGACTCTGGCGCGCGTATGTTATGAGGGCCACGCCAAGAACGCAGACGACCAGAATGACGGTGGGAAACAATGAGCCGCCCTGAAAGCGGATTTTCTTCCCTTTGCCTTTTTCGGCAAGTCTTGCGATTTTTTTCGCTGATGATGATCGGGCCACGAAGACCAAAGGTTATCGGTTATTGAGGTAAATCGCCTCATACCTTTTTGCAACTGCGCCAGCCGAGGCGTGATGCTCTACCCAAGTACGACCAAGAACCCCCATCGCGTCTCGCTTGGCCCCATCAGAAATCAGTATTTGTAACGCCGAAATAAAGTCAACTTCGTTATCGGGTGCCACCGCTATACCCGCCCCGCTCTCGGCCAGTGTGCGCGGAATCTCGGTGCCCGAGTCGATAGCCGCAACCACCGGACGCCCAGCACTCAGAATTGAATACAACTTGGACGGAACACTGACCGAAGCAAGGCCGGCCTTTAACGGCACAACGTGAACATCGCCAGATGCGAGCACTTCAGACAATCGTTCGATCGGCTGGTAATCGGCAAAATACACATTGTTGATACTTTCATTCTTGACTTTGTCTTGCAAAGACTTCCGCGCTGCACCATCTCCATTGATCACAAACGCAATGTTTGGCATTGCCTTCGCTGCAGCGAGCACGAGTTCGAGCGATTGCGAGAATCCAACGTTGCCCGCGTACATCACAACTACTCGATCATCTATGCCCAACTCACCGCGGTATCTCGTCATTCTGTCGCCAGGCACAATCGCAGACGTATCGACAAAGTTTGGAATCACGTGCAGTCGACTATGGAACTTAGTTGAGAGTTTTGCGGCAACATTTCGTTGCAAGTCGTCTGACAGCAATACGACTGCGTCGGAACGCTCGTAACTCACACGTTCGAGCCACCGTGCTGCGCCAAGTATCTGCCTGTTGGTGATGGCACCTGTTTGTGCTGCTGCGTCAGGAAAGATGTCTTGAATGTTGAAGACAAGCATTCCGCCTCGGAACAGTTTGGTAAACCATCCCGTTAAACCAAGTGTGAGCGGAGGCGACATGGCCAATACTCCATCGATACGGCGAGGAAAGCCTCCAGCAACGATGCTGCGCAAGCCAACGACTGCACTGAAGAGCACGAATCCAAATGCTCTGCGCAATAAGTTTTGTTTCGTCTTTCCTGGAAATGGATGAACGCGCGTGATCGAACCCCATGCAGTTTTTTCAACTCGCCACAGCTTTCCACCCCAACCGGATTCGATTGCATGCTCGCGATACCAGGGCAGCGAACTCACTACATGTAATTCGTGTCCCAGCGCTGCCAACTCGTGCACTATGCGCGTCATCACTGCACCAGTCGGAGCCATGTCGGGAGCAAAGTGCGGACACAACACGACAAGGCGCAGTTTTTTGCCGCTCTTGACGCCGTTCATGTCGCCGTGCCTAACGCATATTCATATGCTCGACACAAATCTTGTGCTGAATTTGCGGCAGTAAATTGTGCAGCCCGCACATGACCGCGACGCACCAATTCATCACGTCGTGCATGTACCTCGGTAAGCGCAGTCGCCCAAGATGACTCGTCAAGAGGCAACACAAGTCCTCCGTCGCCGATCACCTCTGGCAAGGATGCGCAATTACTCGCTATAACAGGAGTACCAAGTGCCATCGCTTCAAGCACCGGTGCACCAAAACCTTCATACAAACTTGGGAAGACGAGGGCGACCGACATCTTGATCAATCCATCTCGATCAGCCGAGTCAACTCGTCCTATTCGAAGCGCACGATGAGCCAGGTCCAGCTCGCTAATCAGTTCATTCACGCGCGCTTCACCAAGTCCGATTCCGCCAGCCATTACCAACTTGATCGAAGTATCTTTCCAAGCAGAGGCAAGCATCCGTAAAACAAATTCGTGGTTTTTATGTGGATGCGTAATTGCTGGCATAAACAAGATTTGCGAACTACCCAGCCCAAATTTCGCTCGTAACTCAACTTCACTAGTTGCGCCTTGCCCGATGTGTGGCTCGACCCCATGTCTAACTACACATATTTTTTCTGCTGAAACATCAAACGAATCGACAAGAGTTTTTCGCACATACTCACTCGGCGTTGCAACGGCTGTTGCGCGGCGCAGTGCAGACGGCACGCGATTGCGTAGATACGCAAGTTTTACCGCTCCAAAATATTCGGGATATGTGAGGTACTGAGCGTCATGAATTGTCAACAGAGTCTTGTCATTACCACGTGAAGGAATTGTGCCGCCGCCGTGATGCACCAAGTCAAAGTTTTCAGTTTGCTTTGCCAGCCACGTATTTTCGGTGAAGACACGCACCTCTCTGCGCTCGCAACTATGAGTTGACTCGACGACGCGAAATGATTGAGCGATTTCTGGATGTGCATTGCTAAAACCAAACGGAGCAAACACAGTGATATCAAATGGTGCAGCAATTTCGTTGAGCCCCGATAACTGGCGTACGAAATACTCTTCGCTACCGCCCACGCGACCCGGTACACACCACAACATGTTGACGGCAATCTTCATGACACAACCATCATCAACTTGCCACTTCGCCTTTTACTACTTCGCCATTTAAGACTTCGCCATTTAAGACATCGTCATATATGCGTGCGGTAGCTATGGCAGTTTTGTCCCACGTAGATTGCGCCGCTCGTTCGCGACCCCGCTGTTTCAACACGCCGGCATCGCGCAATGCCTCATCGATGCCATTTCCAATACTTTCCTCGGAAAGCGGATCGACCAATATGGCCGCTCCACCGGCAACCTCCTGTGTCGAGGTGCCAATACTTGTGACCACGGGTGTACCTTGCGCCATCGCCTCAAGAATTGGAAGTCCAAAACCCTCCCATAGCGATGGGTAACACATCACGCTCGCTCCGGCATACACGGCGCCTAAGTGCTGGTCGTCGACGTAACCAATGAATTGCACATTTTCAGAATGTGGAACTTCAATGTCTCCCCAACCATCCGCGCCAGCAATTACTAGCGGTGGAAGGTCACTTCGTCCGCGCAATGCACCCACAAGTCGTGCCAAATTTTTACGTGGTTCAAGTGTTCCAACGAACAATAAATACTCTGCTGGCAACGAATACTTTTTTCGCACGAGATCGATGTCGTTTTGCGTAGCCTGCACACTGCGCACGCCAAGTGCAACGTGACGCACGCGATCAGGTGCAAACCCTTCGCTCAAGCAGTCGTCCACCGTTGCTTGCGAAGAACACAACAGAACATCGGCGCGCTTCTTCAAGATTTTTAGACTGCGACGAAAAACATCATTACCGCGTCGCGTAAAAAAATCAGGATGATGCAAGAAAGCTAGATCGTGCACCGTCGCAACCATTTTCTTGCTCGATGCAAATGGGATGATCGTCGTACAGTGCACCAAATCAATGTCCGCCATTGATCTCTCAACTTTTGGTTGGTTGAGTCGCAAAGACATCTCATACAACAACGCTCCTGATACCCGCAAGCCAACGACATCGATCGATAAATCAAAGTTGAGCTCGGGGTCTTCGAGATGTTTGCCCGACACGCCAACAAGTTCGACATCTCGACGAACTTGGGTCATGGCCCGCGCCACCTCCAGGGCCGAAACAGCCGTGCCTCCAGGCACTCGGTGCCAGCACTGCTCAAGGGTGTAAGCGACCCGCACGCCTTCCATTGTGCCAAGTAAGTATCGTCATACACATGACTAGTTCTGCCCCACAGCCAACTTCGCCTACTTATTGGGCTAATCGCACCGTTGTGGTCACCGGCGGAAACGGGTTTCTCGGCACAAAAGTGGTTACCAAATTGCGACGAGCCGGCGCAACAGTTATTGCCCCTCGCCAATCGGAAGCCGATCTCACACAAGTCGGCGTTGCTGAGCAATTGTTCTCTCAGCACAAGCCAAGTCACGTCATCCACTTGGCGGCTCGCGTTGGTGGTATCGGCTACAACCAGGTGGCTCCCGCACAGTTGTATCTCGACAACCTCACAATGGGAACACTCACGATCGAAGCCGCACGCAAGGTTGGCGTTGAGAAGACTGTCTTACTTGGCACCGTCTGCTCATATCCAAAGTTCACTCCGGTTCCGTTCCGTGAGGAGTCGATCTGGGATGGATACCCGGAAGAAACCAACGCTCCGTACGGCATCGCCAAAA
>Ga0194055_10001929_pt1 | contig 16691 bp, 13 predicted proteins | sample SepL449m_MetaG_FD_155482 | JGI IMG/M metagenome (GOLD analysis project Ga0194055, IMG submission 155482) | Anoxic zone freshwater microbial communities from boreal shield lake in IISD Experimental Lakes Area, Ontario, Canada - Sep2016-L442-9m | ecosystem: Environmental > Aquatic > Freshwater >... | reverse complement strand
TGCGCGACAAGTTGTGCTACTCGTGATTGACGGACTCGGTTGGCATCAGTTGCAAAAAAATCTTGAGCATTGCCCGATGCTTGCATCAATGCAGGGCTCGTCAATCACAACAGTTGCGCCAACGACAACTGTTAGCGCGTTGACGTCAATTACGACTGGATTGGCACCCGCAGAACACGGACTTGTCGGTTATCGCATCGATATGGGCGGACGAGTTATGCAAATGCTCAAGTGGGGAGATGAAAAAGGTGATTTACGAAATATGTACTCACCTGATTTAGTTCAACCGTGCCCACCATTCATGGGAGCAAGCGTGCCGGTTTTAAGTAAGGCCGAATTGGAAGGCTCCGCATTTACACAAGCGCATTTACGCGGGGTCCGACCAAAGGGTTGGCGCGCGGCATCAAGTATTTCTGTAGAGATTGGAGAGTTGTTGCGAGCAGGTGAAAAATTTATTTATGCTTATTACGACGGCGTTGACAAGATCGCTCACGAGCGCGGCTTCGGGGCATTTTATGAAGCAGAGTTGCGCAGTGCTGATGCACTGGTGGCAAATATCAAAGAGGTTCTTGTTTCTGGCTCGGTGCTGTTAGTTACTGCCGATCATGGGCAAGTAATGGTCGGAACAAACACCCTGCCGCCACACGCCAATGTTCTCGCGATGACCGCCTATCAATCTGGAGAAGGCCGATTTCGTTGGTTGCATGCGCGAAACGGCACCGAAGTTGAGTTGCTTGCACGCGCAACGCAACATCACAGTGATTGTGCTTGGGTTGTAAGTAAAGAACAGATAATTGATGAACAGTGGCTTGGCCCAAGACTTGGCCCCGCAACTCGAAAGCGGCTCGGAGATGTTGCGCTTGTGCCTCGAGATGCAATCAGTTTCGATGACCCGGCTGACACTGGTCCATATATGTTGCAATGTCGCCATGGTGCGTTAACAGATGATGAACTTGATGTACCTTTGCTTGCCGTTACCGGAAACTGATAAGTCTGATAAGTTAATTTCCCCACTATGAACGAAACACAACGCGGTGAAATAGTCCAAGAAAATATTCTCGTAGAAGAAACTGTTACAGCACCGGCCAAAGTTATGCGAATTGGCTCGATGATTAAACAACTACTCGACGAAGTGCGTTCAATGACGCTTGACAGCCCATCTCGTGAGCGACTTGCAGAAATATATGAGCGATCAATTGTCGAATTGACGACTGCATTGTCGCCCGACTTACAAGAAGAACTTAGAACGCTCGCACTGCCGTTCAAGGATGGAGAAATTCCGTCTGATGCTGAATTGCGAATTGCCAAAGCTCAACTCGTCGGCTGGCTTGAAGGTTTGTTTCACGGTATTCAAGCAACGATGTTTGCCCAACAACTTTCAATGCGTCAACAGTCAGAACAAAAGCAGATTCAATCAGGCGAAGCATCAACTGCGCAGCCAGGAGATCGCCCCGGAACATATTTGTAATGGGTGATTCGTTCACTCATCTTCATGTTCATACAGAATTCTCAATGCTTGACGGAGCGTCGCGTTTAGACGAGCTTGTTGAATGTGCGGTTAATGATTCTCAAAAAGCTTTAGGAATCACAGATCACGGCAACATGTATGGTGTTATCGATTTTTATAAAGAGTGCACCAAACGTGGAATCAAGCCAATTATCGGTACCGAGGCCTACATGGCTTTCGAAACTCGAACAGAGCGCCCAACTCGTCGTGGAAAGCTAGACGACAGCGGAGGCGATACCGAAGCGGGTAAAAAACTCTATTATCACTTAACTTTGCTCGCCGAGAATAACACTGGATATCAAAATTTAATTCAGTTGGCTAGTTTGGCTTTTCTTGAGGGCTACTACTACCAGCCACGAATGGATTGGGAGTTGCTGACTAAATTTCACGAAGGTTTGATCGCAACTTCTGGCTGTCTGGGTGGTCATGTGTTGCAAGCACTTAAGAATGGCAAAGAAGAAGAGGCCTTAAAAACTGCTGCTCGACTTCAAGATATTTTCGGCAAAGATAATTTTTTTATCGAGTTACAAGATCACGGGATTCCGTTGCAGATTGAAACTAATCCAAAGTTGATCGAGATTGGCAAAAAGATTGGTGCGCCCTTATTGGCAACAAACGACTGTCACTACACCCACCGCGACGACAGTCATTCTCACGATGCATTGCTGTGTGTGCAAACTGGCAGCACTATTGCTGATCCGAATCGTTTAAAATTTGAAGGCCAAGAGCACTATTTGAAATCTGCCAAAGAAATGCGTTGGCTGTTTCGCGAGCAGATCACTGCGTGTGACAACACTCTTTGGATAGCCGAGCGCGCAAAAGTTCAAATCGATTTTGGTGTGCCAGTGCTACCAGACTTTCCAATTCCTGAAGGGTTTGCTAACGATCATGCATATCTTGAACACCTAACTTGGCTCGGTGCTCAACAAAGATGGGGCGAAAAACTGCCAGACAATGTCGTTGAGCGCGTTGCATACGAGCTAGCAACGATAAAAACAATGGGATTCAGTTCTTATTTCTTGATTGTTTGGGATCTTGTTCGTTATGCGCGAGATCAATCAATTCGCGTTGGCCCCGGTCGTGGGTCGGCGGCGGGTTGCGCTGTTGCATATTCGTTACGAATCACTGATCTTGACCCAATTCGCTACGACTTACTTTTTGAACGGTTTTTGAATCCTGGGCGACGCAGCATGCCTGATATTGACATGGACTTTGACTCGCGATATCGCGATGAGATGATTCGTTACGCCTCAACAAAATACGGCCGTGACCACGTAGCGCAGATTATTACGTTTGGCACGATTAAGGCCCGTAACTCGGTGCGCGATGCAGCGAGAGTCCTTGGATTCCCTTACGGATTAGGCGACAAGATTGCCAAGTTGATGCCACCCGTTGTGATGGGTCGCGATACCCCTCTCAAATATTGCTTTGAAGAAAATGAAAAACATTTAGCGGGGTACAAAGCAGCTAGTGAGTTACGGTCGCTTTATGACCTCGACCCAGATGTAAAGCGGGTGTTGGATGTTGCTCGTGGTCTAGAAGGGTTGAAAAGAAATGTTGGTATTCACGCAGCAGCAGTAGTGATCACCAAAGAAAAACTCACACAGTACTTGCCGATTCAACGAAAAGCCGAGTCGGGTCAAGACGCCGAACTTGCACCAATCGTGACGCAATACGAAATGCATGCCGTCGAAGAACTTGGTCTTTTGAAAATGGACATTCTCGGTTTGAGAAACTTAGACGTAATAACGGATACGAATAAGATGATTCAAGAATTACGTGACCCTGATTTTGATATTGACAAAGTCTCGTTTGATGATGTGAAGACGTTTGAGTTGCTTCGTCGCGGTGACACCATCGGGGTGTTCCAACTTGAGTCAACGAATATTCGCGCACTAGTTCGCAGTATGGTGCCGAGCACATTGGATGACTTGGCGGCAATCGTTGCTTTATATCGACCAGGTCCAATGGCGGCGAATATGCATAATGACTATGCAGATTTTAAGAATGGTCGAAAACAGCCAGAGTTATTTCACCCCGACGCCCAAGAGTTACTCGGCGATACATATGGTCTGATGATTTATCAAGAGAGCATGATGCGTGTTGCTCAAAAATTTGCAGGGTACAGCCTCGAAAAAGCAGACGACTTGCGCAAGGCGTGTGGCAAAAAGAACCGCGATGACATGGCCAAACAGCGTGTGAGTTTTGAAAGTGGTTGCGTCGCCATGGGATACGGGCCGGTTCTAGGCGAAAAACTATTCGATTCGATTGAGCATTTTGCAGACTACGCATTTGGTAAGAGCCACGCCTACGGCTACGGCTTTCTTGCATATCAAACTGCCTATCTCAAAGCACATTATCCAGTCGAATATATTGCATGTCTACTGACAAGCGTTAAAGCAAACTATGAACGCGCGGCAGTATTTCTTGCAGACGCTCGAGCTAGTGACATTGTCGTGCGAACACCAGATATCAACACATCAGGAGTTGACTTTGTGCCGGTGATTGATGGCGATCAGAAAGTTATAAGTTTTGGTTTGTCGGCCATTCGTAACGTAGGTGAGGCGCTGATAACTAATTTGGTTGAATATCGGCGCAATAATCAACCGTTCACTTCTTTCTATGATTTTGCTGACCGTGCACCAATTTCGACGCTCAATAAACGAACTGTCGAATCGCTGATCAAGGCTGGTGCATTCGATTCGCTTGGCCACCCGCGTAAGGGATTGCTTGCAGTATTTGAACCGATAATTGAAAATACATTGTTGCGACGCCGTGAGCGCGATCAAGGGGTGATGAGTCTGTTCGGCGATAACGATGGTTTAGGGTCTGGTTATTCTGAGCGAATAGAGATTCCGCAAATTAATTATGAGAAGTCAGAACAACTCAAAATTGAGCGTGAAATGCTGGGACTGTATGTCTCAGATCATCCATTGCGCGGAGTTGAAGGCCAGTTGCGTCGAAAGGTTGAGTGTTCGTTAATTGATCTTGAAGAAAAACCAGATGGTGCATTCTTGAAACTAGGTGGAGTAATCACTTCTGTTGACCGAAAGTTCACGCGCAAGGGTGCACAAATGGCGATCCTAAAAATTGAAGATTTGCAAGGTTCTATTGAGGTAACGGTGTTTCCAAAAACTTATGAAAAATTTGGTCATCTAATCGAAGAAGACAAGATCGTCTTAGTTCGTGGTCGACTCGACCGACGCGATGAATCATTGATTGCGTTCAATGCTCAAGAAATTCAAATCGTCGAACCGATGCGGGCGAGTGATTTGAGTGTGCATATTGACTTGCCAGGAGTTTCGCCATCGCCAGAGGATCTCAACGAGTTGCGAGATTTATTGCGTGAGCACACTGGTCAGACACCAGTTCAATTGCACATCGGTACTACTGCGTTGCGTTTGCCTGATGAGTTTAATGTGGATATTGATCGCGTAATGGGAAGACTTCGTGCGTCTTACGGTGACAGCGTTTATATCGGTTAAATAATTCAATTGCGGTTAATTAACCCGCACCATCGGAATTGAGCATTTTTGCTGGCAGAATAGAGGTGTTATGTCGCTTGTTGTCAAGACCAAAGATGCTTCACAATTAACTGATACTGATCTTGACGAACTCGCCTCGATGGGTGGTTCATTCGGAATCGGCGCGATTTCAAAAGCTAAAGAAGATTGGGTTCTATTTGCCAGTGCGCGACTTGATAACAAGTTGCATGGTTTCATGTTTTCAACGCTTGAGCGCATCGGTGGCACGCCGTGTGTGTTGTTGGGCATGCTGAGCGTCAAGCCGACAACGAAACGAGATCAGATTCTAAAAGGGCTAATGAGTGAGGCATATCACCGTGCACTAATGGCGTTTCCAGACGAAGATGTTGTCGTTGGGTCACGGTTTATCGACTCCGATGCGCTTGAGGCGTTCAAGTCGCTCACAGAAATGATTCCTCGACCTGATCACAAGGCAGTCGGTGAAGAGCGTGCTTGGGGTCGCCGTCTGGCCCGTCGCTTTGGCTGCGAATCGACTTACGACGAACAGTCTTTTGTGATCAAGAGCAATGGTCAGAGCGGATTTATGGATTTCAAGTCGCTTAAACCAGGTAAGGCTCCAGCAGATATTAATGCAATGTTTAAGACTGTTTCGGCAAAGAAGGCTGGCGTGCTCGTGGTGCATGGCTGGACAATGACCGAAAATCTTTTGAAGCTCGGCAAACACTAAGAGTTTTGCCGTGCAGTTTGCGGACTGTGTTCGCTCGCGCAAGATGGTGCGATCTTTTCGCAATGATCCAGTCGCACCAGAATTAGTTGAACGGATAGTCGATCTTGCATCGCGGGCACCATCGGCCGGCAAGACACAAGGTTGGCATTTTTTGGTGTTGCAAGACGGTGAAACTTCAAAGTTTTGGGATACGACATTGCCGGTCGAAAAGCGTTCTTCATTTAAATGGAAACATTTACTTGATGCTCCAATCATTGGCTTAGTTTTTGCTGACTCGTCGGCTTATGTCGCGCGTTACAGCGAGTCGGATAAATCTTCAACAGGTTTAGGTGCTGGTGAATCAAGTTGGCTAATTCCATATTGGACAGTGGATGCATCGTTCGCAACGATGACACTATTGTTAGCCGCCCATGATCTTGGGCTTGGCGCACTGTTTTTCGCGGTGTTCTCTGGCGAGGCCGAATTACGAAAACTGTTAAGCGTGCCGCAAGATTTACAATTGATCGGCGCGGTGGCGATGGGTTGGCCGCGAACTCACGATCACAGTGTTGCCAGTTCGAGTATTGATAGCTCGAGTGCGAAAGGTTCGAGCGCAAGCCGCACCAGACGCACGCCAGCACAGATCACACATTTTGGTAAGTGGTAGAGAATCTTAAACTAGTTCGACACTAGTTTAAACCTAGTTTAAAATTGAGCGTAAAGCTTTTTTGAGTTCGTCAATAGTTGATGCTGGAGCAGCGCAGGTGTAGTTCTGACAGACAAATGCAAAACCCTCTGGACGGTCAGTCCATATTGGTGAATCATATTTTTCACCCCAGGCGACTACCGCTGTCGGTAGCCAATTTTTTTGCAATTCTTTTAGTAAATCCGTGCGAGACCCTGTAACTGCAATTTCGGTAACTCCAACATTTTGCAGATGAATCGCATTTATCAAATTAGAAAATGCGCTCGGTGCACTTGCTGCAATTCGTGAAAACAATCGCAAAATGTTTAACGCCGTATCAAGATATTTCTTGTCGCCAGTTAATGCTTGAAGACGCAGCATTGCAAGCGCGGCAGTTGAATTGGCAGAGGGCGTTGCATTATCAAGCAAATCTTTTTGCCGAACTATCAACTGCTCTGCATCATTGGCAATCGTAAAAAAACCAAAATTTATTGAGTCCCAGTAATTTCTGAGAAGTTGGTCTGCAGCATCACATGCGTGATTAATCCAGGTTGATTTGCCTGTTGCTTCACCAAGTCGAGTGAAGGCGTCAATCAGATTCGCCAAGTCGCTGGCTAGTGCGCGGTGTCTGGCCTGTGGCGCTCCAGATTCTTGCCAACTTCGAAGCCAACGACCGTTCTCGTCTCGCAATTCGCGAAGCATAAATTCGCCGTTTTGTTGAGCAGCATCAAGCCAGTCTTGGCGATCGAATAAAACTGCCGCTTCAACAAGCGAAGATGTCATCATCGCGTTCCATTCGGTTAAAACTTTGTCGTCGAGTAATGGCCAAGTACGCAATGAGCGTGCCTCTAATAACAGACTTCGAATCTCTTCAACTTCGCTGGTGCGTTTAAATTCTCCACGATGATTCAATCGCGTAGGAATATTTGATCCCTCAAAGTTGCCAGAGTCGGTAATTTCATACCATTGAAGTGCGGTATCAACTAGCTCTGCGGGCAGAATTTCTCGTACCTGCGCGGGGGTGAAGACATAAAAATGTCCTTCATGTGAATGTCCTTGGTCGTCAAGCGAGTCAGCGTCTTGCGCACTAAAAAATCCACCGTTATCGTGTCGTAAATCGCGTAAAAGATATTCAATTGTTTCTTCAACGACTTGTCGCCACTTTGGTTGATTAAACACAACCGCAGCATGTGTGTAGACACGAACGAGCAGAGCCTGGTCGTAGAGCATCTTTTCGAAGTGGGGCACCAGCCATTTTTCATCGACGCTGTAGCGCGAAAATCCTCCACCCAGATGGTCGTACATTCCGCCTGAAGCCATCGCATCCAGAGTCGTTGTCAACATATTTCGTGTCGTCGGGCTGCCATTGTTCAGAAAACTTCGCAGCAGCAAGTCAAGACTCATTGTGCTCGGAAACTTGGGTGCGCCACCGAAGCCACCCCAATTGGTATCAAAAGTTTGACTCAACCCATTAACTGCTTGATGAAATAGATCAATTGTTGGCAAAGATTCGTCGGGCTTGATTTGTGCGGTTCGATCTAGAGATTCAATAAGTGCCGAAATGTTGTTGTCGATATCGTCGCGGCGATTGTGCCAAGCATCGTTAATTGCATTCATCAACGCAATGAACGACGGTTTCGGAAAGTACGTTCCGCCAAAAAATGGCCGACCATCTGGTGTCATAAAAACTGTCATCGGCCATCCGCCACGACCTGACATCGCCTGCACCGCATCCATATACAGCGCATCAATATCAGGTCGTTCTTCGCGGTCTACTTTGATATTTACGAACAGTTCGTTCATTAAGTTTGCGGTTTCGTGATCTTCAAAGCATTCGTGAGCCATGACATGGCACCAATGGCAGGCCGAATATCCAACTGATAACAAAATAGGGACATTGCGTTGGCGGGCTAACTCAAATGCTTCATGCCCCCAACTAAACCAATCAACCGGGTTGTCTTTGTGCTGGCGTAAGTACGGACTTGTCTCATTCGCGAGTCGGTTTGTCATTGACTTAACCTTTAATTTTTTCGGTGATATCGATTATCACTGTGCTATTTAGTTTTGGATATTTTGCTGTCGCTGCACTGCTCACGCGCATCAGGCACTTGCCAATTTCGTTGAAGATAACTGAAGACTTGTTTTTGATCGCGCAGGGGCCAGAAATGATTTTCAAACTTGGTTTACCATTTGATGCACTTTCAATCAAATTTTTAATTGTGATAGTTGAGCCAGTTTCGATTGCTGATGATGAAGCCCACACTCCAACGACGCGTTTAGTCGTTGCAGAAAATCTAATTTGTGGGGTTCCGCCGAGAGTGATCAGTGTTCCGAGTCGCAGAAACAAACCAAGATCATCAACTGTTGGCGTATATCGCAGTTCTTGTGATCGCGCTATTGATACACATTCAACTGGAATTGCGGCAGTTGCCTCGCCAGGAGAACTGCAGCGATACCACTGCAATCGTTCTGACGGCGGCAACTGCAGAGTGTTGGCGACAATTTCAACGCTGACGCGACCCGCAGATGAGAAAGTTGGAAACGCAATTTCGCTGGCAAAATAACCAAGGGCCCTAAATATTGCGTACACATTTACGAGCCCCGCGCCAAATGTGTCATCTCGGCCTGGTGCGCCAATGTCTGTTGCTGTCGCAACGATCACTTCGCGAACTTGAACTGCAGTCATTGTTGGGTTGGCTGAAATGATTAATGCAGCCACACCGCTTATAAAAGCAGCGGCCATTGATGTCCCGCTCATCGTGATGTATGGTTCATCCGCGGTAGCACAAGCGCGTGTGCTGTCGACGCGAGAACCAGTACGAATAGTTGAGCAAATACCAACTCCTGGTGCTGTTATATCGATATAACTACCGCGTTGTGCGAATGATGGGGAAGTCATTGTTTGATCTGCTGCAGTGACCGCCAAAGTTAAATCGTTTCCAGCAGGATAAGTAATACCTGCGGTCGGCCCAGCGTTACCTGCTGCGGCTACGACAAGAACATTGTTGCCTGAGGCATATTGAATTGCACTTAGAAGTTGTTCGGTTTGTCCGATTCCGCCGAGTGAAAGATTAATTACTCGCGCGCCAGCCTCTACTGCGTATCGAATAGCAAGAGCGACGTCAGCCTCTGACCCGTCACCATTTGAGTCAAGAACTCTGATCGGAAGAATTCTCGCGTCTGGTGCGACACCCGCGACACCGATGTCATTGTTTGCCTGTGCCGCAATGATTCCAGCGACATGGGTACCGTGTCCATTTGGGTCGACATCGTTTGCGCCTTCAGTTGTTCGACCACGGATTATTGAACGACCTGGCGAAAGATTCGTTGTGAGATCTGCGTTGGGCCCAGAGCCCGAGTCAACTACGGCGACTAAAACATTTCGGCCTGTGGAGACACTCCAAACTTCGTTGGCGTGAATGATTTGCAATCCCCATTGTGCTTCATAACCAACATCGACCCCGAATGCCTCAACTTGAGTCGAAGCTAAAGCACTGCTCGGAAAACTTACGATAATCAAAACCACTGAAATTGTTTTAACGAAAAACTTTCGTAACTGAAATACTTTTTTCAATTAGGCACCCATCGCGTGGAAACCGCCATCCACATGCACTATCTCTCCAGTAGTTGCAGGAAACCAGTCACTGAGCATCGCTACACAACTGCGTGCGACGCTGGTTGAATTGTTTACATCCCAACCAAGCGGGGCTCGTTGCGCCCAGACATCTTCAAACGCTCCAAATGTAGGAATCGATTTTGCTGCCATCGTGCGAATCGGACCAGCAGCAATTAAGTTGCATCGAATTTGTTTGGTGCCAAGAGCCTTGGCCAAATATCTGTTGGTGCTCTCAAGTGCAGATTTGGCGACGCCCATCCAGTTATAGGCGGGCCACGCAACTGTGTTGTCGAAATCAAGTCCAACAATTGAGCCACCATTAGTCATCAACGGAGCAAATGACTCTGCAAGTGTCTTTAACGAATATGCCGAAATTTGCATAGCAATGGCAACATCGGCCCAAGTTGCTGCCATGAAATCATCACCAAGACACGCAGCAGGTGCAAAGCCAATCGAGTGCAAAACTCCGTCGACACGACCAGAAGAGCCAAAGTGCTGTTTCACGGTGTTGCGTGCGCTTTCAACATGCGAATCAACAGTCACATCAAATTCAACAACAGGCGCTGGTTTTTCTAACTTGCGGGCCGTGCGCTCGGTGATCGATAAACCACGTCCCGCGCCAGTCAAAACAATATTTGCGCCTTCGCGTTGGGCCAATTGGGCGACACCAAATGCTAACGAAGCATCGGTTAGCACTCCGGATATAACAATGTTTTTCCCATCAAGAATTCCCATGCGCTAAACGGTAGTTGATTGAAACCTGTTTACATTGCGTCGTTGTTTTATCGCTAGTAAACAGCACTAGTTAATACATCTAGTAAATACACAACTTAAGTAAGTAGTGTTGCGAGTCATGCGGATCGGAATTCTTGGTGGAACAGGGCCAGCTGGAAGTGCCCTTGGGTTGCGCTTGGCCTCGATTGGCTGTGATGTACTTCTCGGTTCTCGTGATGCTCAACGAGCGGTGGGCATCTGCACCGAACTCGCACGCAAGTGGCCTGACTTCAAATTAAATCTAAATGGTGGCGACAACGACGCTGCAGCAAACTGTGAAATGGTAATTATTGCCACACCGTGGGACTCAGCCGCAACGATTGTCAACGAGCACACTCAACAGTTGATTGGCAAAATTGTTGTGACAATGGCTAATGCGTTAGTTCGGGTGGGCAAAGAATTTCAGCCACTAGTGCCGCCACGTGGCAGTATCGCCGCGCATATTCAGGCCGAGATTCCGTTGTCTCGAGTAGTCGCAGCATTTCAACATTTGCCAGCAACAGAATTGGGCAACCTAACTCATGAAGTTGACAGTGATGTACTGATCTGTTCAGATGACCCGACTGCAACGGCGACTATTTCTGAAATTGTTTTGCGCATACCTGGTTGTCGCCCGTTGAATGCTGGAAGTCTGTCAAATGCCTTGGCGATTGAAGCATTTACCGCAGTGTTGCTGCAATTAAATGTGCGCTACAAAACTCGCGTTGCGCCGCGGCTCACTGGTATCCCAGATCGCGGTAAATCTAAGTGACAATGAAGTTGTACGACACTGTCAGAAAGAGTGTCATCGATTTTGTGCCAAACAATGAAGTTTTGATGTACACATGCGGCATTACGCCTTACGATGCAACGCACATTGGTCATGCTTTTACTTTTGTGAGTTACGACATTTTGCAACGCCGACTAATCGATAAGGGTCATACCGTCAAGTGCGTCCGCAACGTAACTGATGTTGATGACCCGCTGTTTGCAAAAGCGAGAGAACTTGGCGTGCATTATTTAGATCTTGCTGCTGGCGAAGAAGCAAGGTTTGATGCAGACATGAAAGCGCTAAACGTGTTGGATGTTTTCAGCAAGCCGCGCGCATCTTCAGCGATCCCAGATATTCGAAAATTTATCGCATTAGTTTTAGACAGAGGTTTCGCTTATCAATGCGGGAGCAGTGTCTATTTCGATGTCACAAAATTTGAGTCATTCGGCAGTGTCTCAAATTACGACAACGAAACAATGTTGCGGTACGCGGCAGAACGAGGCGGTGACCTAGATAATCCAGATAAAAGGAATCCTCTCGATTTCGTATTGTGGCAACCATCTGCGCCCGACGAGCCAAGTTGGGACACGATCTGGGGTCCAGGTCGACCAGGTTGGCATATTGAGTGCTCGGCATTGGCGCTGCGTGATCTTGGTACGACGATTGATTTGCACGGTGGTGGAAGCGATTTAATTTTTCCGCATCATGAGTGCGAGCGTGCTCAATCTGAGGCCGCAACCGGAAAGCAATTTGTTAAACATTGGATGCATGTTGCGATGGTTTTCATGGACGGAACGAAAATGTCAAAGAGTTTGGGCAATCTTGAATTTGTTGATCGCTTGCGAAAAGCTCATGATCCGCGAGCGATACGGCTTGCGCTGATTTCTAATCACTATCGCCAAGAGTGGGAATGGACTTCATCGTCAATGACTAATTCGTTGGCAAGACTCAAATCATGGGTGTCGGCAAAAAATGGCGACGGTACCGCAGGGCTTGCTGAAGTTCGTGCTGCACTAGATGATGACTTAAATGTTCCTGCGGCGATCAATGTGCTAGACCAAGCCGTCGCTGCGGGCCACAGCATTGCAGCCTCGGCAAAACTTCTCGGTATTAATCTAAACAGCTAGATATTTAGGTAGACACATAGATACTTAATGTGATGAGCGATCGGTAAACATGAGCAAAGCAAATTTTGATCCACTGAAGTTTGTTGGTGCTACAAAATTTCAGACTCGCTTCAGGCCGTTTGTGCGCTTTTTTGTAAATCGATTTTGGAAGTTTTCACTAATTGGTTTTGACCAGATCCCCGTGACTGGCCCAGCGATTTTGTGTGCGAATCACATTAGTTTTTTAGATTCGGTATTTTTGCTTACACATTCACCGCGCAACATGTCTGTCGTGGGCAAGAGTGAATATATGGACTCATGGAAAACGCGTTGGCTTTTTACAAAAATTGGGATGATCCCGTTGGATCGAAGCGGAGGAGAAAGCGCGTCTTCGGCGATGGTGGCAGTTGAGGCTGTGTTAGCGCGTGGCGAACTATTCGGAATATTTCCAGAAGGCACACGTAGTCGCGACGGCAAACTTTATAAAGGTCGCACTGGTGCAGCGAGGCTGGCGCTGAAATTTGGTTGTCCGATTTTTCCTGTTGGGATAACTGGCACGAGCGCGATCATGGCGCCGGATACGGTGATGCCGAAATTTGGCAAGAAATGCAAAATTGAAATCGGCCCGCCAATTGACACGCAGAAGTACATGTCACGCACCGATGATCCTGAGGTATTGCGTGAATTAACTGATGAAGTGATGTTAAAGATTCAGGCGCTAACGAATCAGCAGTATTTATATGAATATGCGCCAAAGCGCTCGAACGTTAATCGCACTCATATCTAAAACTTTCACAATCTAGACTGAACGAGTCATGACTACGAATATCTCTACGATTACGATTCGGTTGCCAGACGATTCGACTCGCGAGTTGCCGAGCGGCTCAACAGGTTTAGATCTTGCAATGTCAATCGGCAAGCGTCTGGGTCAGGCGGCAGTCGCAACCGTTGTCAACGGCATTGAAACTGATTTAGGAGTATCTCTCGTTGATGGTGCAAAAGTTTCAATAATTACTGCAGATTCAGATGCGGGTCGTCATGTTCTGCGTCACTCAACTGCTCATGTTTTAGCCCAAGCGGTTGTGCAACTTTTTAAAGGCGCTAAGTTCTCAATCGGTCCAGCAATTGAGGACGGCTTTTATTACGATTTTGAGTTGCCAAACTCAAAAACTTTCAGTGACGATGATCTCGCCAAGATCCAAGAACGAATGCAAGAGATTGTCAATGCCGATCAACCTTTTGTGCGCTCAGAAATGTCGGCACGCGATGCGTTGAAACTTTTTTCTGATCAGCCGTACAAATGTGAAATTATTGAGCGCGTCACACAAGGCGACGCAGACTTAAGCGACGCGGGTGAAGCAGGCAGCGCAGATGCCGTAAGCGTTTATCGAAACACAGATGATTTTGTCGATCTTTGTCGTGGGCCACATGTAGCATCTACGAGCCGTCTCGGTCATTTTGCATTAATGAAAGTTGCCGGCGCGTATTGGCGTGGCAACGAAAAAGGACCAATGTTGCAACGCATCTACGGCACCGCGTGGGAGTCAAAGGCGGCGTTGGCTGAACATTTGCATCGACTCGAAGAAGCCGAAAAGCGTGATCATCGTCGGTTGGCAGTTGAAATGGATTTGCTTTCCTTTCCGCAAGAACTCGGCGGCGGTCTTGCAGTTTGGCATCCGAAGGGTGGCATTGTTCGCAAACTGATGGAGGACTACAGCCGCGAGCGCCATCAAAACGGCGGATACAAATTTGTCTTTACACCGCATTTAGCAAATGCGCACTTGTTCGAAACATCTGGTCACTTGCAGTTCTACAAAGACGGCATGTATCCACCGATGGAGATGGACAACGGCACTTATTATCCAAAGCCGATGAATTGTCCGATGCACTGTTTGATTTATCGCGACCGCCAACGCAGTTATCGCGAATTACCGTTGCGGTTGTTTGAACTTGGCACCGTTTATCGCTACGAACGCGCAGGCACTTTGCATGGTTTACTTCGCATTCGCGGCTTCACTCAAGACGACAGCCATATTTTTTGTACTGAAGAACAAATGGCAGACGAAATTGCATCACTTCTAGATTTCGTGTTGAGTGTTTTGCGTAGATTTGGCTTCAATGATTTTGATTTCAAACTCAGCACACGCAATCTCGAAAAATCAGTTGGCTCTGATGAAATTTGGGGCAAGGCCACTGAGGCGTTAAAAGAAGCACTAGAGCGTCACGGCTTGCCGTACACGGTGGCTCCAGGCGACGCTGCGTTTTATGGACCCAAAATTGACATCGATGTGCGCGATGCAATCGGCCGCAAGTGGCAACTAAGCACCATTCAGTGCGACTTTAATCTTCCAGAAAGATTCGGTCTTGAATATATCGCTACAGATAATGCAAGAAAGCGCCCGATCATGTTGCATCGCGCCTTATTTGGTTCGATTGAACGCTTCTTCGGTGTCTTGCTCGAGCACTACGGTGGCGCGTTTCCGACTTGGTTGGCACCGATCCAAGTTCGTGTTTTAGCAGTGGCGTCGGCGCACGAGCAGTATGCGCTTGAAGTCACAGAAACTCTGAGCAAACTCGGATATCGGGTAGATCAACTAGTTGCCGATGAGCAACTTGGCAAACGCATTCGTGCGTCAAAGTTAGAGCGCATACCGTATGTGCTAGTTGTCGGCGATGATGATATTGCAGGTGCCACAGTCGGCGTAAATCCACGCGGTGGTGATGTAATTCGGGGTGTTTCACTGAATGATTTCGTTCAGCAACTTGCGGCTGATGTCGGTCAAGAGATTAAGGCGTAATAAAATGTTAGATCACATCTGGAACGGTTGGCGCGCGGATTATGTGATGCACGGGCAAGATACGCGAAGCACAAGCAATGCATCAATCTTCACTCAGATTCTAAATAGTGACCTGAGCGATGAGCAGAGTTACATCGTGCATCGTGGCAAAACCGTTTTCGCGATCATGAACGCCTTCCCGTATACATCTGGCCACTTGTTGGTGGTTCCGTATCGTGAAGTTGCCGATCTCGAAATGTTAAGTGCCGATGAGACAAGTGAACTTTGGGCGACTGTCACAGTTGCGACAAAGGTCATGAAATCTGTATACAAACCAGAGGCGCTTAATGTCGGGCTCAACCTTGGTGCTGCGGCTGGTGGAAGCATTGCGCAGCATCTGCACGTGCACATCGTCGGTCGTTGGAGTGGAGACACTAATTTTATGGTCGTGACAGCGAACACGAAGATTTTGCCGGAAGCATTAGATGTCAGCGCCTCTAGAATTCGAGCAGCATGGAAGACGACAAATTGATGGCGACAGATTCAGCAAGCGAAATTCGCGATTCACTTCCAGATGATTTAAACGTCACTGCGTTTGTTGGGCCATATATGTTTCCAGATAACAGTCGACGCAAAATACCAGCATTGCTTTATCTCGGCATTGCCGCAATGTGTCTGATTCTTTGGGCGGGGCAACACACCAATGAAAATGGTCTTGTCAGTGATGGTTTTATGTGGGCCGCAATTTTATTAGGTGTCTTCGGTTTGTATTCTTTTTCATCGTCATGGCGAATGACAGTAGATGAAAAACTCGCGCTTATTTACGCAACACGCGCGGTTGGTTTCGCTGTTGGGCATGCTTCGGCACAACAAGTTTGGCGTGGGTTGCGCAGTCGTCCGACGTGGCGAGTTTTTTGTTACAGCGAACAGGAACCGCCGCTACAACGTGGTCTAGTTTTGATTGACGCAGTTGACGCGCGAATTGTTGAGTGTCTTGTAGAAGCGAACCCAGACAGTTAAGAAGATTGGCTAATGAGGTTGGCTAATGAGATTAGCTAATGAGATTGCCTAACAAGATTGCACTAGGCTGTTGCAATGTTTGACGGCAGATTTAAGAAAGAAGTCGAACGTATTGTTCGCCCAGTGGGCGAGTTGTTACGTCGAACGAAGCTTTCGCCGGACCATTTAACTTTAATTGGACTAGTAATCGCTTGTGTCGCAGCTGTAACGATTGCGATTGGTCAATTGCAGGTTGGATTATTGCTCGTAATATTTGCTGCGTTG
>Ga0194055_10001928_pt1 | contig 16695 bp, 21 predicted proteins | sample SepL449m_MetaG_FD_155482 | JGI IMG/M metagenome (GOLD analysis project Ga0194055, IMG submission 155482) | Anoxic zone freshwater microbial communities from boreal shield lake in IISD Experimental Lakes Area, Ontario, Canada - Sep2016-L442-9m | ecosystem: Environmental > Aquatic > Freshwater >... | reverse complement strand
CCGTCCCCCAGTGCCCCCAGCCCAGCGGCAAGCAGAACCTCTCGGCCTTCATCTGGAGCGTGGCCGACCGATTGCGGGGCGACTACAAGCAGAGCGACTACGGCAAGGTGATTGTGCCGTTCACGGTGCTGCCGGCTCAACTGCGTGCTGGAGCCCAGCAACATCTGGATTCTGAGTAATCGCAAACCCACCGAACGCAAGGGGATTTCGGCTACCGCACCATCAGCGTGGAACGCCCCCTGCGCGATCAAGCGGGCCGCCGTTTGCGCCAGAACTGGCCGCGAGGCGTGCGGGGCTGCTGATGCTGGAGGAGATTGATCGCTGCGTGGCTCAAGGCATCAGCGTTGCCCTTAAAACCACGCTGGCGGGGAAGGGGTATTTGAAAAGGATTGAACACTGGCAGCGCGAGGCCATTCCATTCCTGAACCCGTGATCCAGCGTCGATTCACCACAGGTCTGGCGAATTTTGATCAGCACGACCGCTCAGCCGTCGACGGTTGGCAGTTGATCGATAATGGAGGCGACGCGCCTGTCCGGCTTGCAGAGGGGAGAAACCGATGAGCCTGGATTTTACCAGCCAACTCAACGATCCTGACCTGGATCGGGTATCGGCGGCCCTGCTGCGCGCCGGCCAGCGGGCCCGGGAGCTGGCCCGCCAGAGCGGCACTGGCATCGCCGTGCAGATCGATGGCGAGTTGCGCGTCTTGGCCGCCTTCGCGATTGCCGCCGGCCTTCGCTTGATCAGCCTCGACCAGGATTTTCGCCAGTTTGAGCGGGAGAGCCTCACGTTCCAGCTACTGCAGGCGGACGGCCGACCAGGGGATCAAGCATGAGCTTTCCCCGTTACCCGGCCTACAAGCCCAGCGGCGTGGAGTAGCTGGGGGAGGTGCCGGAGCATTGGGCATCTCGCCGACTTGGATTTTTCTTCGCTGAGCGGTGTTAAAAAGTTAGCGACAAAGACTTTTAGGCGCTTTCTGTTACCAAAGACGGCATTATTCCCCAGCTGGATACTGCTGAAAACAGGCGACGGAGATAACCGAAAATGTGTAAGCACTGGTGATTATGTCATCAACAGTCGGCCAAAACCGCAAGGGCTCATCTGGTTTGTCTCGGCTCGATGGGTCCATTTCTATAATTTGCACTGTTCTTCGACCTATTCCGCGATGTCGGGAATCACTCTTGCCATGCCTCCTTCTCTGCAGAGCTTCAACGCTCGCTGCAGCGATCGGCAGACAGATCAGCGAAGGCTTCCTCCGCCAACCAATCCAGCGCTCACGGCAGCTCCGATGGCTTGGAGGCTGGTCATGGGTTCAGGTTGATTGGGCTTGCAGGCCGGCACCTCGCCATCCGGCTAGCCTGCTAGCAGCGAGCAAGCAGCCCCCCGCGATGCGCACCCTCTACATCCGCCATGTGCCCGACGAGGTGGCCGCACGGCTGGAGAAGCTCGCCGCCCGGGCGGGTCTGCCGTTGAGCACCTTCGCCCTGCAGGAGCTCACCGAATCCGCCCGGCGTGCCGACAACGCCGAGCTGCTGAACGCCCTGCCCTGCCTGCCGATCGAGCGCGCCAGCATCCTCGAAGCCCTGGCCGAGAGCCGTGCCGAGCGCTGATGGTGGTGATCGATGCTTCGGTGCTGGTCGATGCCCTGCTGGTAGCTGGCTCTGCCCGGGTCCGGCTGGCGAGCGACAACTTACAGGCTCCGGAGCTGATCGATGCCGAGCTGCTCTCGGTGCTGCGCCGGCTGGTCCTGGCCGACAAACTGCAGGATGGTCATGCCCTGCAGGCACTGGCCACCGCCAACCGACTGGGCCTGCGCCGCCACCAGATGCGCTCCCTCTGGCCCCGGGCCTGGGAGCTGCGCACCAACCTCTCCGCCTACGACGCCCTGTACGTGGCCCTGGCTGAGCAGCTTGATGCGCCCTTGCTCACCGCTGATGCCCGCCTTGCCGGGGCACCGGGGCTGCGGTGCCTGGTGGAGGTTCTGGAGCCATGACCAAGGCTCAAAAGGGATAGACTGCGCGTATATCCCAAATTGATCATGGTCGCCATCACCAAGCTCTTCCTAAGCAACCGCAGTCAGGCGGTGCGTATCCCGGCGGATCTGCGCCTGCCCGATTCTGTCAAGGAGGTGGAGGTGCGCGCCTGCGGGCAGGAAAGGATCATCGCCCCTCTCGGGCGCAGCTGGGACAGCTTCTTTCTTGATGGCCCCGCGGTGAGCGACGACTTCTTGATCGACCGAGCGCACCAGGAGCAGGCCGAACGGGAAGCGGTCTGAGCCCTGCCATGCTCCGCTACCTGCTCGATACCAACATCTGCATTGACGTGATCAAGGCGCGTCCCCGGCCGATGCTGGAGAGCTTCAATCGCCATGCCGGTCACATGGCGATCTCGGCGATCACCCTGTCCGAACTGCTGCATGGAGTGGAGAAAAGTGCAGCCCCTGAAGGGAATCTGGCCGCGGTGGAGAACTTCTGCAGCCGCCTTGATGTGTTGCCCTATGGCCCCAAAGCATCCTTGCACTACGGCCAGATCCGCACCGCCCTGGAACGCCGGGGCACGCCGATCGGCGTGAACGATCTCCACATCGCCGCCCACGCCCGCAGCGAAGGCCTCACCTTGGTATGCAACAACCTGCGCAAGTTCGAGCGGGTCGAGGGCCTGCTGCTGGAGAACTGGGCCGCCTGAACCCTGAACTCGACCGCCATTCGCTGTTCCAGGCCTATGCAACATCTGCATCGCTCCTCCAGAGACCGGCCTCGCCAATCCTGCCCGACTTAGGTTGATACCCCCACGGTTGCTGGAGAGCCCATGACGATGGAGGCCCCCTGTTCGTTCCGTCAGCCGAAATCCTGGAGGCCATTGCCCAGCAAGTCGATCTAGCCGTGGAACCTCCGGCCTGCTGCTGGCGGCCAGGGAGCGGCTCAAGAAACCTCTGCTTGTGAATTCCCCGTTCGCCCTCCGTTCCTATGCCTGAGGCGATCCAGGTGGACCTGAGCCGATGAGCCTCCACCACGAAGTCGCATTCGAGCGCGAGATCTGCGATCAGCTCGGCGCTCACGGCTGGCTTTACGAGGAGCGCAGCGCCGCCCTCAAGAAGCTGATGGGCTGGGTGAAGCTCCGATCCTCGAAGCCCAGGGCGGTCTCGATGCCGACCAGCGCCAGTTCATCCTCATGGTCACGGTGCTGGTGGCCTGCATCGAATCCTGCGCCCGCCTCCAGCAAGCCTTCCAGCCCCGCGCCACGGTGCGGTTTTCAGGGGGCTGAATCGCCTTAAAGCCTGGAATGGGGTTTATCGCCGACCATTGCCCAAGGCTGCACTGGCAGCAGGGTCGCGGAGGCTGGTCAGCCGAGCTGATTGCAGACAGCCACAATGGGTAAATCGCGGTGGTCTGCGTCACCCTCAATCGTGACAAGGTCAGACGCAGTCCGATGGGTCTGAGCGCAGGCCAGGCGGGAGCGACGCAGCAGATCCTGATAACGTGACTCGACCGAATGGAAGCGCAACTGGCGCTGCTTGTAACGGGTAAGAATTCTCTGAAAAGCCAGCTTGGAGATCACCGGTCTCGAGCCACTCAAGCCGGCGATCAGAGAGGACTGATCATAGAGAATGGCGTCGCCAGTGGGCACGATGTTGGCGGCGAAGAAATACTATTCACCATCATAGTCAGGCCCATGGAGGGATTGACCACTTGACCCGTCTGTACTTGTGACTGTGGTCTTGGCTTTTTCATTGGGTGTTGCGTTAGCTGCTGGCTTGTCTGGTGGATGTTCGGCCGAAGCAGCCGATGGAATGGCTTGTGGCTTGCTAGATATTATCGGCATGGGATTAGATCTTGACATCGTATCTATTCTTTCGTTTTCGTTTTTTGTTGTCCTGCCCTCTCCCATTGACTTGACTTCAGTCTGAAGCACAGCATGAGCCTTCAGGGCAGCAGCGACTTGCTTATCGGACGAGGAAATCCGGAAGGGATAGTACTTAATCGTCCAGTCAGGCCAGAGCGGTGGACTGGCCGCCGATTCTGATTTCTGTTGAGGCAACAACACGGTCGCGAACACAAGCAATGCCACCACCAGCAAACCGGTCAGAAGCCGGTGGCGTTGCAGGGCAAACCTTGGCTGCCAGCCCGCCAGACCCCACGCCCCGATGCACCAGAGCATGGGCCAGGATCGATTCTGGAATTCTGCTGCATCCCAAACCATGGGAGGACTTACAAACTGACCGGCTAGGAAGGAGACGATGAGCAGAGCTAACAGCTGGCTGGAAAAGGGCCTGGTCTGTTGGCTTCTGGCGGCAAGAACCCAGAAAGCAACAAACAGCGGTCCGCAGAGAGTGAGAACACCCAGGCCGGCCGCCAGTGGTGGCAGGAGCGTCAGCTGATCCACGAACGGCAGATTCTCCTTCCAGGTCACCGCAGCCAAATCTGTAAGGAATTTAAGCCAGTCCTGCACGGGATTCGCTCGGGCGATTCCCAGCATGCGGTTTAGCAGCAGATGGGAGGTGCTGAACAACGCGGTGATCAGCAGTGGCAGCTTCAAACCGACCGGACCCCGATCCCTGCTGGCCCTAAAACGCATCCTTATGGTGAGAATCACAACGACCAGCACGGCAAGTAGCAGGGCGTGCGCCACCTGCACCTTGAAGAAGAGCGAGATAAGCAGCACAGCGAAGCTGAGGCCTACGCCGAAGCGTGGTTGCCAGAATGAAGACCGGCAGCTGCTGGCAATCTGCAGTCCTGACAACACAACTGCGCAGGCATAGATAGTGGCTGGGCTGGTGATCAGCAACCATAGTGGATCAAGCAGGCTGTAGCTGATCAGCCTGACCCAGCTGCTGTAGACGACGATCAGGATCGCGATAATCAGAAGCAGTATTTCCAGCCGTCCGCTCCGGGGTCTGAGCAGCAGCCTGTCAGCGAACGGCAGGAGAAGGAGCCAGAGGCCAAGTGGAGAGACCAGCGCAAGATAGGCCAGGAAAGGAGACACAGACCCTGAGGCTGTCGTCAACAGCGAGGCGAGAATGTAGGAGCCATAGTGATAGGGAAGCAGGGTCGCTGTATGATCGAATGTGGAGATCGGTGCCGAGCCGAAGGGCAGGGAGGAAAAGCTGAGAACCGTGTTTGAATGAACGATCAAATCAACCCAGCCATGGATCGTCGTCGCTGTAGAAGTATCTCCTAGGTCGGCGGCAGAGATTAATTGATCCGCCATCAGAAAGGTCGCATAGGCACCGGTGAGCAGCAGCGGAATAAAAGCCGCTGCGTTGCCGGCTGGAGCAGGCACGTCACTGCTATGCACGGGCTCTGTCGCTGACGCGGTCCTGGTGCTCAGCCACCAGCTGATAGCCCCGAAACCACTGCCAAGGGCACAGGCTGGCAACGTGCCCAGCCGCAGCATGATCAGCACGAAGCTAACAAGGGAGGCAATGCCATACCCGAGAGGCAGGTAGCTGTTTAAGCTGCTGTCAGAGGGCCAGATCTGCTGGCATACGGCAGACCAGCAAACGCTTCCCGTCATAAACCAAAAAAGACACACCAACAGCCACGGTTGGGGAGTCGACCCAGCCAACAGCAACCAGAAGCCGACAAAAGCCGTGAGAATGGCTGCGACAGAAAGAAGTGAACGGGCCTCGGCGAATTGAGAGCTCATCAACTGTCCAGATGTCATGCAACTCAAGCTGCCTGAAATGAAATTAGCACGATCGCTTCGCGGGAACCTTGCGTCCTTGAACATCTGAACCGACAGACGGGAGCGGCGGATTCAGTCCGTGGACGTAAACCGTGCAGTGAATCCGTTCAATGACTCTCTGGTCTGACCCCGTCGAAGACGTCCATCAGCCTGATGACAGCACAGGAGACGTCTGTCGCCGATGCGAACCTCTGCTGCCAAGCCCTGGCAGCGTTACCATCAACTGGCGCCCTATTCGGCAAACGCAGTCACTGGGCAACAGGAAACGAGCCTAGGATGAAAGAGAGTCTTCAGCCGGCCAAACTGGGTCGGGAGAGGTTACTGACCTGCATTTGCGAATGGATAGTCAATGACATTGACAATGACAATGACAATGACAATGACAATGACAATGACATTAGACTACACAACGTCCCACTCTGAACGTACGACCTTACTGTAGGCGATAGCGACTGACAATCGGTGACATGACCGGCTCAATATCCCCACTCTTTGGGGTATATTGAGATCAATGCATTGCCACCCACTGACCGGCCACCCCCAGCACCTCGTGGGCGCTCAGCCGCCGTTGTTACTCGACCTCGGCAATCCGCCGCTCCGCTTCGCTGTGAGCCGTGTTGCCACTCGCATCGAAGGCCTTGCTCGCTGGCGTGCCCGCCGGGCACACCGTGATCGTGGAAGACCTGAGGAACAGGCGAAGCGGGCGAGAGATCTGGCGCTTGTAGGAGGGCGCCCTCGCCGCGCCTGGCGCAAGCGGATCGGGCAGGGCAACACTCGCCCCGGCGCAGCTGCTTTCAGCCAGATGGGGAATGGCTGTACCCAACGCTGTACCCAAGCTCTGTACCCGATCTAGCGGATACACCCCAGTGGGACACCAGAGATCCCAATGGTCAAGAGGTCTGTTGCGGTTCAGAATGGAGAATAGGGGACTCGAACCCCTGACCTCTGCGGTGCGATCGCAGCGCTCTACCAGCTGAGCTAATTCCCCCGTCGCCAGCCATTATCACCAGCGAACACCCTTGCGCGGATCCCCCCGTGAGCGATTCCATGGCTGATGCCGGCCCCCCTCCCCTCGACGGTCGCGGTGAGCCGATCACGCCCGAGCGGCTGGAGGCCTTCGATGAGGCCGCCACCGCCGAACTGGCCCGCCGCCTGGAAGACGACGACTACCCCTCCCCTTTCGCGGGTCTGGCCGACTGGCACCTGCTGCGGGCCCTGGCGATCCACCGCCCCGAGCTGGCCCGCCCCTACGTGCACCTGGTGGATCAGGAACCCTTCGACGAAGATTGATCCCCTTGCCCCCACCGGCTGATCCCCTTGCATCCCGCGGCTGAATCCGGCGGCCCCGCCGATCCCCTGGCCGGCCGCCGGGTGCTGGTGCTGATCAGCGGCAGCATCGCGGCGGTGAAATTGCCGCAGCTGGTGAGCGCCCTGGTGAAGCGCGGCGCCCTGGTGCGCTGTGCCGTCACCCCCTCCGCTGCGCGGCTGGTGAGCCCGGTGGCCCTGGCCAGCCTCAGCCGCCACCCGTGCCACGGCGACGACGACCCCTGGAGCCCCGCTGCCCCCCGGCCCCTGCATGTGGAGCTGGCCGAATGGGCCGAGCTGGTGCTGCTGGCGCCCCTCAGTGCCACCACCCTGGGCCGCTGGGTGCACGGGCTGGGCGACACCCTGGTGGCCTCGGTGCTGCTGGCCTGCGAGGCGCCGGTGCTGGTGGCGCCGGCCATGAACACCGCCATGTGGAGCTCCCCCGGCGTGGCAGCCAACTGGCAGACCCTGCAGAGCTGGGAGCGGGTGGTGACCCTGCCCCCCGCCAGCGGCCTGCTGGCCTGCGACCGGATCGGCGATGGCCGCATGGCGGAACCCGAGCGGCTGCTGCTGGGCCTGGAATCCCTCGCCGTTTGGGGCTGGCGGCGCGACTGGCGCGGCCGCCGCCTGCTGGTGAGCGCAGGCCCCACCCGCGAACCGCTCGATCCGGCCCGCTGCCTCACCAATCCCAGCACCGGGCTGATGGGGCTCTACCTCGCCCAGGCCGCCCTGCTGCGGGGGGCCGAGGTGGATCTGGTGCACGGTCCGCTCATGGCGCCGGATGCTTGGCGGGAGGGCCTGAGCTGCCATCCGATCAGCACCGCCGCCGAGCTGGAGGCCGCCCTGGATCGGCTGCAGCCCCAGGCCAGCGCCATCGCCATGGCCGCGGCGGTGGCCGACCACCGCCGCGCCGCCCCCCGGGCCGACAAGATCGCCAAAGAGGAGCTGGAGGCGGCCCTCAGCGGCGGCTGGGAAACGGTGCCGGATCTGCTGGCCGGCCTGGTGGCCCGCCGGTCCCCCGGCCAACGCATTCTTGGTTTTGCGGCCTACAGCGGCACGGATCTGGAAACGGTTCGCGCCAAATTTGCCCGCAAGGGCTGCGATCTGCTGTTCGCCAACCCGATCGATCGGCCCGGCGCGGGCTTCGCCAGCGCTACCAACACCGGCTGGCTGCTGGGTCCGGGCCCCCAGGAAACCCGGCTGGAGCCCGCCTCCAAGCTGGCCATCGCCCACCGGTTGCTCTCGGCCCTGGCGGCAGCCCTAGACGAGTCCCAGGAGTCCTGATCCCGAAGCAGCCGCCAGCACGCCAGCGGCGCCGAAGCTCGGCTGTTCCAAGGCCCAGTCCCGCTCAGGCCGCCAGCGGCTGCTCCCCTTGCGCACACGCTTCCCGGGAAGCCTCCCGTTGCAACAGATCCAGGAAGGTGCGCAGTTGCAGGCGGGGGATATAGGGCCAGCCACCGCTATCTTCCATGGATTCAAGCAGCTGGAAGAGGCGGTTGCGGTCTTCGGGGAGGCTGTTGCGGAAAGCGCCATCCTGGATGGTGCGGTGCAGCTTTTCGAGCCGCCGCAGTAGATCGAGCAGGGCGGCCGGATCGCCTTCGAGGCTTTCAGCTAAAGCGAGCAGCACCCTGAGTTCCTCATCGCCTGCCCTTCCACCCGTGGCAGGCCCAGAGCCACCAGAGGGCGCCTCGGCGGCGGCCGGATCGTGGCAGGAGGTGGGCGGCTCGGAAGTCATGCGCCTCTCATACAGGTTGTTGAGAGCCGCTGCAAGCTATCAGGGGTGGGCGTTTTGCACCGGTAGGATCCCGGCCAGCCCAGTCCTTGTCCGTCTCTGCGGCGTTTCCCCCATGCGCTTCCGTCCCCTGCTGGCTCTCGTGCTGGCGTTGTGTCTGACCCTGGTCACCGCATGCAGCGGCGGCGCCAAGGCTGTCGATCGGGCCAGCCTCACCTACGACGACATCCACAACACCGGTCTGGCCAACTCTTGCCCCACCCTTCCCGATTCGGCCCGAGGCACCATCAGCCTCGACCCCTCGGCCCGCTATCAGCTGCGGGAAATCTGTTTGCACCCCTCCGAGGTGTTCGTCAAGGGTGAGCCGGCGAACAAGCGCCAGGAAGCTCAGTTCGTGCCCGCCAAGATCCTCACCCGCTACACCTCCAGCCTCGACCAGGTGTACGGGGATCTCAAGTTGAATGACGACCAGCTCACCTTCACCGAACTGGGCGGCATCGACTTCCAGCCCGTCACCGTGCTGCTGCCTGGTGGTGAGGAGGTGCCCTTCACCTTCTCCAGCAAGGAGCTGGTGGCCACCGCCAATGGCAACGCCTTCACCACCAGCACCGACTTCAGCGGCCCCTATCGCGCCCCGAGCTATCGCACCAGCAACTTCCTCGATCCCAAGGGCCGTGGCCTCACCACCGGCTACAGCAGCGCCGTGGGTCTGGTGCCCGCCGGTGACGACGAGAAGCTCCGCAAGGAAACGATCAAGCAGTACGTAGACGGCACCGGCACGATGAGCTTTTCGATCACCAAGATCGACTCCGAAACCGGTGAGTTTGCCGGCGTGTTCTCCGCAACCCAGCCCTCCGACACGGACATGGGCACCAAGGCCGCGGTGGACGTGAAGATCACCGGTGAGCTCTACGGCCGCCTCGAGAAGGCCTGATCCGCGAGCCCGCTACAGCGATCTTTTCACCCTTCAGCGATCGGTTCACCCTTCAGCGATCCGTCCTTCATACCAGCATACCAGCATCAGGCTCCCTCAGGGGGGCCTTTTTTATGGCCGTTCCCACGGCGCGTTGGCATTCCCGCGGGGCGGCGCCGCCACAGCCCTGGCCGCCCACTCCAGTGGCCACCGTCTGGGAGAATCACCTGTCCCTGCCTGCCTCTCCGGCCATGACGATCGCCGCGCCCGGTCTGATCCAGCCCCACGGAGGCTCCCTGGTGGACCTGATGGTGCCCGCCGACCAGCGGGAGGCGGTGCGCACCGGGGTGGATCGGGTGGTGGCCTGCAGCGACCGCAACGCCTGCGATGTGGAACTGCTGGTGGTGGGTGGCTTCTCGCCCCTGCGCGGCTTCATGCACCAGGAGGACTACGAGGCGGTGGTGGCCAACCACCGCACCAGCAGCGGCCTGCTGTTCGGCCTGCCGATCGTGTTCGACACCGACGACGCCAGCATCGCCGTGGGCGACCGGCTGCTGCTCACCTACCAGGGCCAGGACCTGGCCGTGCTCACGGTGGAGAGCCGCTGGGAACCCGACAAGGTGAAGGAGGCCAAGGGCTGCTACGGCACCACCTCCCTCGAGCACCCCGCCGTGCGCATGATCGCCTCGGAGCGGGGCCGCGTTTATCTCGGCGGTCGCGTGCAGGGCCTCGAACTGCCCCGGCGTGTTTTTCCCTGCCGCACGCCGGCCGAGGTGCGCTCCACCCTGCCCAGCGGCGAGGACGTGGTGGCCTTCCAGTGCCGCAATCCCATCCACCGCGCCCACTACGAACTGTTCACCCGCGCCCTCGAGGCCACCAACGTGAGCGAGGGCGGCGTGGTGCTGGTGCACCCCACCTGTGGCCCAACCCAGGACGATGACATTGCCGGCGAGGTGCGCTTCCAGACCTACGAACGGCTCGCCTCGGAGGTGAACAACCCCCGCATCCGCTGGGCCTACCTGCCCTACTCGATGCACATGGCGGGTCCGCGCGAGGCGCTCCAGCACATGATCATCCGCAAGAACTACGGCTGCACCCACTTCATCATTGGCCGCGACATGGCCGGCTGTAAGTCGAGCCTCAGCGGCGACGACTTCTACGGCGCCTACGAGGCCCAGGATTTCGCCCGCGATAACGCCCCCGAACTGGGCATGGAAACCGTGCCCTCCCTGAACCTCGTGTACACCGAGGAGGAGGGCTATGTGACCGCCGAGCACGCCGAAGCCCGGGGCCTGCATGTCCGCAAGCTGAGCGGCACCCAGTTCCGGGCGATGCTGCGGGGGGGCGAGGAGATTCCCGAGTGGTTCGCCTTCCGCAGCGTGGTGGAGGTGCTACGGACCGCGGCCTGAGAGCCCCGACGGGCCATTCGTGGGCCAGACTGAACCGGGCCACTAGGCCTGCGGTTAACATTCCTTAACTACCGTCTCACCTGGAGGCACGGCCTTGAAGAAACGCTGGCGTAATGCGGGGCTCTATGCCCTGCTGGTGATTGTCTTCATCGCCCTGGGAACCGCCTTCCTGGAACGCCCCGATCCGGCGGGAGCACCCCGAACCATCCGCTATAGCGATTTCGTTGAGGCCGTTCAGGCGAACGAGATCTCGCGGGTGCTGATCTCCCCCGACCGCGGCACCGCCCAGGTGGTCGAGAACGATGGCCAGCGGGCCGTGGTGAACCTCGCCCCCGACAAGGACCTCCTCAAAATCCTCACGGACCACAACGTGGACATCGCCGTGCAGCCGAACCGCGAACCGGCGGCCTGGCAGCAGGCGGTGGGCAGCCTCCTCTTCCCCTTGATCCTGCTCGGGGGTTTGTTCTTCCTGCTGCGGCGGGCCCAAGGCGGCGGCGGCAATCCCGCCATGAACTTCGGAAAGAGCAAGGCCCGGGTTCAGATGGAACCCCAAACCCAGGTCACCTTCGGCGATGTGGCCGGTATCGAAGGCGCCAAGCTCGAGCTCACCGAGGTGGTGGACTTCCTCAAGAACCCCGATCGCTTCACAGCCGTCGGCGCCAAGATCCCCAAGGGTGTGCTGCTGGTGGGCCCTCCGGGCACCGGCAAGACCCTGCTCGCCAAGGCCGTGGCCGGTGAAGCCGGTGTGCCCTTCTTCTCGATCTCCGGCTCGGAATTCGTGGAGATGTTCGTGGGCGTCGGTGCCAGCCGGGTCCGCGACCTGTTCGAGCAGGCCAAGAAGAGTGCCCCCTGCATCGTGTTCATCGATGAGATCGATGCCGTGGGCCGGCAGCGGGGCGCAGGCCTCGGTGGCGGCAATGACGAACGGGAGCAGACCCTCAACCAGCTGCTCACCGAGATGGACGGCTTCGAGGGCAACACCGGCATCATCATCGTGGCCGCCACCAACCGGCCGGACGTGCTCGATTCGGCGCTGTTGCGGCCCGGTCGTTTCGATCGACAGGTGGTGGTGGATCGCCCTGACTATCAGGGAAGGCTGCAGATCCTCAATGTGCACGCCCGCGGCAAGACCCTCGCCGCCGATGTCGACCTCGACAAGGTGGCGCGCCGCACCCCGGGCTTCACCGGCGCCGACCTGGCCAACCTGCTCAACGAGGCCGCGATCCTGGCCGCCCGGCGTCAACTCACCGAGATCGCCATGGATGAGGTGAATGACGCCATCGAGCGGGTGATGGCTGGACCCGAGAAGAAGGATCGGGTGATGAGCGAGAAGCGCAAACGCCTGGTCGCTTATCACGAGTCTGGCCATGCCCTTGTGGGTGCCCTGATGCCCGACTACGACCCGGTTCAAAAGATCAGCATCATTCCCCGCGGCCAAGCCGGCGGTCTCACCTTCTTCACCCCCAGTGAGGAGCGGATGGAATCGGGCCTGTACTCCCGCTCCTACCTGCAGAACCAGATGGCCGTTGCCCTGGGTGGCCGCGTCGCCGAGGAGATCGTCTACGGCGAAGATGAGGTCACCACCGGTGCCTCCAACGACCTTCAGCAGGTGGCCCGGGTAGCCCGCCAGATGGTCACTCGATTCGGCATGAGCGATCGCCTCGGCCCCGTCGCCCTCGGCCGCAGCCAGGGCGGCATGTTCCTCGGCCGCGACATCGCCGCCGAGCGCGACTTCTCCGAGGACACCGCCGCCGCCATCGACGAAGAGGTGTCGCAGCTGGTGGATGAGGCCTACCGGCGCGCCACCGAGGTGCTGGTGGCCAATCGCCCGGTGCTCGACGAACTCGCCGAGATTCTGGTCGAGAAGGAAACGGTGGATGCCGAGCAACTCCAGGAACTGCTCCTGAGCCGCGATGTCAAGGTGGCGACCTACGTCTGACGCCGCCGCCGACCTGATCGCCTCGCTCCGCCACCAGCCCCTGTTGGTGGTGCTGCGGCCCTCGAACCCCCAGCAGGCCGTCCGTGCGATCACCGCACTGGCGGCCCTGGGGGTTCACCATGTGGAGCTGGCCTGGCGGGCCGATCTAGCCTGGGTGGGCGAGTGCCGTGAGCTGATTCAGGCCTTCCCCGGCCTCCGGCTCGGGGCAGCCTCCCTCTGCAGCGCTGCCGCCCTGGAGGATGCCCGCAGCGCAGGCTTCTCTTATGCGGTGTCGCCTGTTCTGGACCGCGATCTGGTGGAGCAGGCCGGGCCGGATCTGGTGCTGGTGCCTGGCGTGATGACCCCCACCGAAGTGCATCAGGCCCGTGCCTGGGGCTGCGCGCTGGTGAAGCTCTTCCCCGCCGCTCCCTTGGGAGCGAGCTACTGGCGCCGCCTCGTCCCTCCCCTGGGAACCTCCCTTCCCTTCTGTATCGCCGCCGGCGGCCTGGCCGCCGGGGATGTGCTCCCCTGGCTGGAGGCCGGGGTGGATGCGGTGGCGCTGGGCTCCAGCCTGAGGGTCAGCGAAGCGGGCGAGCTGGATGGGGAGGGGCCCCTGCGCTCTCTGGTGGCAAGCCTCACGGCACGCCTCACGGCACGGTCCGCCTGAAGCTGCCTAGCGCCGCTGGGCCCCATACTGTTGCCGTTGCGAGTCTGCAGTGCTACTGATGAGATAGGCGATTCTTAACCATGTCTCAACTCACGATCACGCTCAGCGACAAGGCCGACGCCCTGATCGCCCAGCTCCAGAAGGAGATCTTCAACCGGCGCCGCAAAAAGGTGTCAGCGGCCGGCGTGATCGAAACCCTGGTCGAAAGTGGCGCCAAGTCGCAGTCGGACAAGCGCTTCGCCACCTCCTGGAGCAATCTGGTCGCCGACATCGAAAAGGCGGCGCGAGTGGCCCATGCCCACGGCGCCAAACCGGCCAACCTCAGCGACGAAGAATGGGCCTTGGTGCTCTCCCATCGCACCCGGGCGGTGGCCCCTGCCGTCTCATCCCGCAGGTCTGCTGGCAGAACCCGGGGAGCGGCGGTGCGCCGCGGTGCCAACGCCAACCGCGTTGCGCCAATCGCAACGGACGCCGACGCCAGCTCCAGCGACAGCGTCTCCAAGACCACCAGGCGCCGCTCCACCCAGCCCAGCAAACCGGCCCGGACAACCCGGAAGGCATCCTCTTCTGCAGCGAAGGAGTCGGCCAAGACCAGGGCCAGCAAGCCCAAAGTCACCAAGCCCAAAGTCACCAAGCCCAAGGCCGCCCAGTCCAAAGCCAGCGCATCGCAGCCCACCTCCGGCGTTGCGATAGCCACGCCGCAGCCCACCGGCGACAGCCCAACCTCCGAGGGGGCCGCCAACCCCGCCACGGCAGCGGCGGCTCCCCCCACCAGAAACCGCCGCAAGGCGGCCTCCACCACCACCCCGGCGGCCCGCAGTCGCTCGGCGCGGGTTTCGGCAGCCACTCGCATGGCAAAGGCCGTCAGCCGTCTTGGGGTCACAACCAACCCAGCTCCAGTTGCGGAGGCCCCTGAGGTGCCTCTGGCCGTGAGCGCCAATGGCAGCAGCCCCTCGCCGGCGGAGCTGGCCTGATTCGGCGGCGTTGGTCTAAAGCTAAGCGTCCGTATGGTGCATTCTTCAGTACAGGCTGCACTGACCCTGCTGCCGCAACAGGTGGTCCGCCAGCACCAGGGCCACCATCGCCTCCACCATCGGCACAGCCCGCGGCAGCACGCAGGGGTCGTGCCGCCCTTTCGCTTCCAGGGTGGTGGCCTCACCGGCGGCATTAATCGTTTGCTGCTGCTTGCGGATCGTGGCGGTGGGCTTGAAGGCCACCCGAATCAGGATCGGCTCGCCGTTGCTGATGCCGCCCTGGATGCCGCCGGAGTTATTGGTGGCGGTGCGCAGGCGGCCCTCCTCACTGGGCAGAAAGGCATCGTTGTGCTCGCTTCCGAGCAGCAGCGTGCCAGCGAAGCCCGAGCCGATCTCGAAGCCCTTGGTGGCGGGCAGCGACATCACCGCCTTTGCCAGGTCGGCCTCCAGCTTGTCGAACACCGGCATCCCGAGCCCCACCGGTGGCCGCCGCACCATGCATTCGATCACGCCACCGCAGGAATCGCCATCCCGGCCGATCGCCTCGATCCGCTCGATCATCCGCTCCGCCGAGGCGCCATCGGGACAACGCACGATGTTGCCCTCCACCGCCTCCAGGCTCACCGTGGCCGGATCGATGCTGGCCTCGATCGTGTGGATACGCCGCACCCAGGCGATCACCTCGGTGCCGGCCACGTGGGCGAGCAGCTGCTTGGCGATGGCGCCGGCCGCAACCCTTCCAATCGTTTCCCTCGCCGAGGCCCGGCCGCCGCCGCTGCGCGCTTGGATGCCGTATTTGGCCTGATAGGTGGCATCGGCGTGGGAGGGACGGAAGGCCACCTCCATTTCGCGGTAATCCTGGGGTCGCTGATCCGTGTTGCGCACCACCATCGCGATCGGCGTACCCAGGGTGAGGCCATCGAGCAGGCCGCTGAGAATTTCAACCCGGTCGTCTTCCTTGCGGGGGGTGGTGATGCGGCTCTGGCCCGGTTTGCGGCGGTCGAGCTCGGCCTGGATGGCCTCGGGATCCAGGGGCAATCGGGGCGGGCAGCCATCCACGATCACCCCCACTCCGCCGCCGTGGGATTCACCGAATGTGCTGATGCGGAAGAGCTGGCCGAAGCTGCTGCCCATGGGAAAAGCCTTCGTGGCTGGAGCCTACAGGCAGGTTCCGGCAGATCACCTGGCTTGATGGAGCAAGCGCCAGCTGCTTAATGTCGCTTCCTGTGTACCCCGCTTGCTGCCTTGCGAAAACAGGAGCGGGCCGCGCTGATTCTGCGGCGGTTGGAGGAGCGCTATCCCGAAACGCCGGTTCCCCTCGACCACAGCGACCCTTTCACCCTGCTGGTGGCGGTGCTGCTCAGCGCCCAATGCACCGATAAGAAGGTGAACGAGGTCACGCCGGCCCTGTTCGCCGCCGGGCCTGATCCGGCGGCGATGGCTGCCCTTGCCGAGGCCACGATCCTGGGCCACATCCGCCAGCTGGGGCTGGCCCGCACCAAGGCCCGCCATCTGAAACGCCTCGCCCAACTCCTGATCGAGCGCCATGGCGGCGTGGTGCCGGCCAGTTTTGAAGCCCTTGAAGGGCTACCCGGCGTGGGCCACAAGACCGCCAGCGTGGTGATGGCCCAGGCCTTTAACGTGCCTGCCTTCCCGGTCGACACCCACATTCATCGCCTCGCCCAGCGCTGGGGGCTGAGCAGTGGCGAGAACGTGACGCGCACCGAAACCGATCTCAAGCGGCTATTCCCGCGCGAATCCTGGAACAGGCTGCATCTGCAGATCATTTTCTATGGCCGCGAGCACTGCACCGCCCGAGGCTGCGACGGCACCGTTTGCCCGCTCTGCCGTGAGCTGTATCCCAACCGGCGGCGGCCGCTGGTCACCAGCAAGGCCTGAGGGGGGCAAGCGGCCCCACTAGGGCCCCGCTGCAAACAAAAAACCCCCGCCGAAGCAGGGGTTTTGAGGAGATCGAAAGATCGGAATCCAGAGTATGGAATCCGAAGTCTTGATCAGCCGATCGCCGGAGCGGTCAGCGCCACGGGGGTGGCGGTGGCAGCAGCCAGATCGAGCGGGAAGTTGTGAGCGTTGCGC
>Ga0194055_10001924_pt1 | contig 16707 bp, 12 predicted proteins | sample SepL449m_MetaG_FD_155482 | JGI IMG/M metagenome (GOLD analysis project Ga0194055, IMG submission 155482) | Anoxic zone freshwater microbial communities from boreal shield lake in IISD Experimental Lakes Area, Ontario, Canada - Sep2016-L442-9m | ecosystem: Environmental > Aquatic > Freshwater >... | reverse complement strand
GGCTAATTCGCGGCAGATCGTGAGGTTACGGGGGCCGAACGGGTCATCAGGGACCTGTCGGATGATCTCAAGCAATACCTTTTCTGCCTGTTCGAATTGATGGTTCTCCAAGTAGCCGATCGCAATATCTCGTTGCGACAGCAAAGCGGCAACCGCCTCCGCCGACAACTTCGGTGGACCGTTTTTGGTTTTGTCACGTCCCGCTGGTCCGTGATCTCGCAAGTAGATGAACATTGCGATCAGCACGACAGCGGCGATGGCGATCAGGGTTGCCGGGAGAACCCACAGGACACGCGGTGTTGGAGTCGACGGGGGCGATGGCGGCAAAGGTGTCGACGAGTCGTCCATGGAATCCGGCCCTGATTCAGAGAATTGATAATCTTACGAAGTGCTATGAGCGATTCAGTCCGTAGCGGAAATCTGGTTGAGTTGAATGGGCCAAGGCGAGACACCAGATATTGTCGTTGCAAGGTACGCGCTGTAGCCCAATCACCGTCGAGAAAAACTTGTGGGGTCAATGGAAAACCGACTGCGTTCCGTTATTGCAGCAGACTTCGCTTCAACACGTCCTGTGCTTGCGTGAAATACGGTTGCCAGACGATTTCGGGACTTCGATTTTTCAAACAGTCACGGACCTTCTGCAAGGTGTTCCGAGCCATATGAGGACACCGGTTGCAGGCACAGGTTTCTCCTGTGGATGTCATGATCCCTGGAACCGGAATATATTCGTGCTGCGGAGCGATCTTCATCAGGGGATGGATCATGTTGGCTTCGGTCGCGACCAGAAACGTCTTTCGTTCTGGAATCGAGGCGACGTACTTGCGCATCTTTTCAGTTCCACCAATGACGTCGGCGATCTCCAGAATGTTGGCAGGACATTCCGGGTGCGCCATCACCAGCGACCCAGGGTGATTTCGCTTGGCTCGCAACAGATCCTGAATACTGAAGACTTCGTGAACCATGCATGATCCTGGCCACAAGATCATGGGGCGGCCCGTGACGGAACTCAAGTACCGCCCCAGGTGCTGATCGGGAACGAAGAGGATTTCCTTGTCTGCGGGAACCCGGTCGATAATCTCACGAGCATTCCCGCTCGTCACAATCCAGTCGCAGAGTGATTTGACCGCAGCCGACGTGTTAATATACGCGACCGTCTGGAAGTCGTGGCCCTGGTCTCGCAGTTCCGCCTGATAGGCTGCCAGACGATCGGCGGGACAGCTTTCCGCCAGCGAACAACCCGCCTGAAGATCCGGCATCAGCACGATCTTTTCAGGACTCAGGATTTTGGCCGATTCCCCCATGAAATGGACGCCGCAGAAGACAATCGTCGAATTTGTGATCCGTGTGGCGTCGCGAGCCAGTTTCAGGCTATCACCGGTAAAATCGGCGATATCCTGTAAGTCGCCACCCACGTAGAAGTGAGCCAGGATTGCAGCGTCCTGCTGTTTCTTCAAAACCTCAATCTCATCCATCAGATCCAACGGATCTTCTTCGATTTCCGTAGGAGTGAAAGGGGAGAGCACGGGAAGTTGCATGATACTTTTGTCCAAAAAGTCGGATGTCTAACCAAAACTCTGTCGTCTCCCTTCCATTTTCGCGAGGGACGCTCAGAATGCAACGGGGTCGGTGATCCGGTTTTCGCCGAATCCCGATCCCAACGATCAACCTTTAGCGATCTGACCGTCAAAAACTGCGGATGAATTGTGGAATTCCTGCCAGAATTGACGATGTCGAACGGCAAAATCCATCCCGAAGGGAACCCATGACTGCGGCCAATCCCCTGCGAATCCTGATCATCGGCGCTCACCCGGACGACTGTGAAATCAAAGCGGGAGGGATCACCGCGATGTACAGGGCGGCCGGACATCACGTCAAATTCGTCAGCGTCACCAATGGGGAGGCCGGTCACCAGCGATTGCAACCGGCGGAATTGGCAGCAACGCGTAGGGCGGAAGCTCAGGCGGTTGCCAATCTGATGGGGATCGAATACGAAATCCTTGGCAATCGCGATGGTCGATTGCTCCCAACTCTCGAAGCCCGTTTTGAATTGATCGGACTGATCCGCCGTTACAAACCTGATCTCATCCTGACGCATCGGCCGAACGACTATCACCCCGATCACCGGGCCACGTCAACACTGGTTTGTGATGCTGCCTACATGGTCATCGTCCCACATATTGTCCCCGAGGTCCCTGCTCTGCGAGTCAACCCTGTCATAGCCTACCTGTCAGATCATTTTCAGCGACCGGCTCCCTTCGCGCCGACAATTGTCGTTGACGTTGAACCGGTGCTGGAATCGATCCTGGATCAGATGGAGTGCCATCGTTGCCAGTTCTACGACTGGCTCCCCTACACACTCTGTCAGGAAAAGGATTTTCCCACCGATCCCGTCAAACAGCGCGCATATCTGCGAGAATTCTACGCCAACTTTAATGGGCCTCTCGCAGACCGCTATCGAGAACTTGTCGTGAAGACGTATGGCGAAGAATGCGGACGAAAGATCCGATACATTGAAGCCTTCGAACCCTGTGAATACGGCTCACCGCTGACCGATGCCAACAAGAAACGCCTGTTCCCAATGCTGCCGTGACGCATCGTATCCGACGGTGAAAGCAACGCCGAACTTCAAACTCCCGTGATATCAAGAAGTGCCCCATGCCGATTTCGCTCGACTCATTACTCGATTCTTCGGATTCCACCCTGTGGGAAGTCATTACGAAGGGAGACGGTCCACCAGGGGAATTGCCGTTGACGGAAGAGTTGTTGCTGAATGCTCCCAGCGGTGACTTGTTTGGGCTGACTCAAAACGCAGGGATGGGCTGGAACCCGACTCAACTATTGCGCAAACAGTTCCTGATTCTCAGCACTCAAGGGGGGATTCGCGGAGAAGATGGCAAGCCGATCGCTCTCGGATACCACACGGGTCACTATGAAGTCGGTTTGCTGATGCGAGCGGCCGCGGAAGAACTCGATCGGCAGAATTCCCTGCCGTTTGCCGGCTATGTCAGTGACCCCTGTGATGGTCGAACGCAGGGAACCATCGGCATGATGGACAGCCTCGCATATCGCAACGATGCGGCTGTCGTGTTGAAACGTCTGATTCGCTCGTTGCCTACGCGACGCGGTGTGATTGGAGTCGCCACGTGCGACAAAGGACTCCCTGCGATGATGATGGCACTCGCGTCCCAGCGCGACCTGCCGTGTGTCATTGTTCCCGGCGGAGTCACGCTTCCCCCGGCCACGGGTGAGGATGCCGGCAAGGTTCAAACGATCGGTGCTCGCTTCGCGCACGGTGAAATCACTTTGGAAGAAGCTGCCGAAGCGGGTTGTCGCGCCTGCGGTTCACCGGGAGGAGGCTGTCAGTTCCTGGGAACAGCCGCAACCTCACAAGTAATTGCCGAGGCTCTCGGGATGGCCTTGCCGCATACGGCCCTTGCTCCGTCCGGGCAGCCGATCTGGCTGGATGCCGCTCGCCGTTCGGCACGTGCCGTCGTCGAACTGGAGCGATTGGGCAAGTCGATGAAGGATGTGTTGACCCCGGACGCTCTGCACAACGCGATGGTGATTCATGCGGCGTGCGGTGGGTCTACAAACTTGCTGCTGCATATTCCCGCGATCGCCTTTGAAGCGGGGCTGACACGTCCCAACGTCGACGACTGGAGCCGGATCAATCGCCAGGTTCCTCGGCTGGTGGACTGTCTTCCCAATGGTCCGATCGGGCATCCCACAGTTCGATTTTTCCTGGCCGGGGGTGTCCCGGAATTGATGCTCCATCTGCGAACGCTGGGAATGTTGAAGCTGGATGCCTTGACCGTCTCGGGTCGCAAATTGGGGGATGTCCTGGAATGGTGGGAGCGATCTGAACGGCGTGTTCGCTTGCGAGAACTTCTGGTGGCTCGCGATGGTGTCGATCCCGATACGGTGGTGATGTCACCTGAGGCTGCAAAAGAACGCGGGCTGACGAGCACTGTGACATTTCCTGTCGGGAACATTGCCCCCGAAGGTTCGGTCATCAAGAGTACCGCGATCGACAAGACCGTTGTCGATCCCGATGGGGTCTATCGCAAGCTCGGTCCCGCGCGTGTCTTTACGTCCGAACGAGCGGCCATCGCCGCAGTGAAGGGACGTACAGACAAACCGATTCAGGAAGGGGACGTGATTGTTTTGATGTGCCGTGGCCCTCTCGGTTGCGGAATGGAAGAGACCTATCAGATCACGTCTGCTCTGCGATATCTGCCATTCGGAAAGCACGTCGCTTTGATCACGGACGCTCGATTCTCGGGAGTTTCGACAGGCGCGTGCATCGGTCATATTGGCCCAGAAGCACTGGATGGTGGTCCGATTGGCAAGCTGAAGGATGGCGACCTGATCCAGATTGAAATTGATACTCGAAATCTGACAGGGACCTTGAACTTTGTGGGAACGCCTGAGGATCGCCTGACTCCCGAAGCGGGTGCCGCGATCCTCGCCGGGCGAACGCCGGCACAACCCCTGCATTGCGATCCGAACCTACCTCCAGAAACTCGGCTGTGGGCACTGCTGCAGCGAGCTGGCGGCGGAACGTGGGCGGGATGTGTTTACGATGTGGACAAGATCGCGGCAGCGATGAGTGGTGGCCCGAACCAATAGAAATTGCTTGTCCTGCCTGCGAATCAGAAGTTGAAGACGACGGTGATCGAGTTTAATCGTGACTAAACGAGTGGCGTCCGATCAATTCGCAGAGCGCTGTGTTCGACAATTCGCACCGTCACCGTGCCAACGTTGCTAACTTCTACTCTCCATCGTCGAACTGATGGCGAGCGCGGTCTCACTGTGATCGAGATGTTGGGCGACGTTCAATTACCCGCGGAAGCGTCTTCGCCACCGACTGTTAGGTAACGAGACAACAAACGACAGCGTCTCAACCATAGGATGGCTGATAATCATTCAGCCAGTTGGCCAAAAGTCGCCACCAGTGGAATGCAACCATTCCACTAAAGACGCCCTCGACATCAAAGGTCGGTGTTCTCACGATCCATATCGTTCGAGATCTTGGGAATGACGAAGTTTTTCTCTGGATTTTGAGGAATGCATGGGTTTGGCATGATCAGTGCGAGATGGAATGACTGATCTGAAGACAAGACTCGTTCAGGTCCAAATCTGAATCCTTCATGCGAAAGCTACCATCCTCATGGATACACGTCCGGTCGCCCAACTCCTGTCTCGTTTCTGGTGGATAATCCTGTTGCGCGGGGTGTTTGCAGTTCTGTTTGGGATCGTTGCCTTCGCATGGCCTTCGCTGACTCTTGTCTCGTTAACATTGCTGTTTGCCATGTACGTCTTCGCGGACGGCGTATTTGAAATCCTGCATGCAATTGGGCACCGCAAGGAAATCGAGAATTGGGGAATGCTGTTACTTGAAGGTACGTTCAGCATTCTGTTCGGTCTGATCGCATTTGGGGCCCCGGAACTGACGACTGCCATCGGTACTATCATCGTGGCGTTCTATATTGCGACCTGGTCGATTGTTACGGGAGCGATGCGAATTTCGATGGCCGTGCGACTGCGAAAGGAAATTGACGGGGAATGGCTGCTGGGTTTCAGCGGAGTAGTGTCGATTCTTCTGGGGTTGGTTGTCCTGGTCCGTCCCGCAATTGGGGCGTTGGGATTGCTCTACTTCGTTGCTGCGATGGCCGTGGTACTTGGAATGACTCTGATCGCGTTCGCGATCAAGGTTCGCATGTTTGCCATTCGAGTCCGGCAGGCAGCTCAATCCATTCGAGAATGATGGGCGAACGCACGGGTTTACAACCAGTCGATTGCATCAAATGAGCTCAGTTAAAAGTCGGGTACCTGCCCTGAATCAAATCACAATCGAAAGCACTTTAAGGAACAAATCATGGCGAAAACGGGCGAATTAGCGGCGGCCACTCACCTGTTGGTTGTCATCGACCACCAAGAAGCAAACGTCTACCGGACTGAGGTTAGCGGGGCTGTTCCCGTACGGATTGTCCCGTTCGACCCGGACGGCCGTGGTCGGCATCTGCATTCTGCTCAAGAATGGACGGACGGCAAGCGACTGCCGGAACGCAAGAGCTTTTACGAAGCTGTCGCCAAGACGTTGCGGGGAGCCGATCAGATACTGCTGTTCGGAAGCGGCACGGGTCGCAGCAGTGCCATGGAAATGTTGCTCGCCGACCTGAAGTCCCATCACCCTGGCGTGGCCGGAAAGGTTATCGGTTCAGTCGTCATAGACGCTCATCACACGACCGAAGGGAAGCTGCTGGCGAAGGCTCGCGAGTTCTATGACACATTCAATCATCAGTGATCTGACGAGCGAGTCTTGAGCGGTATTCGTAACGGGTGACTGTGAACGAGCACGACGGAATCCCGCACTAATCTGGGTGCAGGACAACGCTGCTGACTATCCTGTTGGTGATGAATCCGCAAGAATTCAGGAAGTCAGCAATTCAGTTGTATGCCACCGGGGAAAACCATGAAGCCAACAGGACATGCAACAGAAAGTCTGCGGGTTTCACGTCCAGAGTCACTGAAAAGTCTGCCCGAAGTTGTCGTCTACGAAAACCACGATTACGGCGGTCACCACAAACGAACCAACCTCAACATGCAAGCCGTCGGAAGCGATCTGAACGACAAAATCTCTTCCATCATTGTGGTACAGGGAAAGTGGCGGTTCTATCGAGATCCCAACTTCCTGGGAGACTACTGGGATCTGGACGTCGGTTACTACCCCAGCATCGGAGTCGCCACCGATGTGATCTCCTCATTTCAGTGCATCGAATACGCTTGTTGACAGTCTACGAAGCGACGAGCTGGAATCATTCACCCTTGCGATGCATTTCATGAGTGTTGTCGCTCGCGAGTACGGCGACGCCTAAATTCGCTTCGCTTCGAGGGGAGTCTGGCTGTCGTCAGTCTCTCTAATAAAAATCGCTTTCTGGTCTAGACAACGGGGTCCACTTCAACCACGCCATTTCTGGGAAAATCCTTGGCTGAAAATCAGTGGCGCAACGATTTCTTCGTCGGACTTTTCGTGCCAATGGCTATGAAAGGTTAAACGACCGTCGATTCCCTACAGGCAAACGGGCCGAGGACGACGAACGAGGGGTCTCGATGCGCCTGAAATTGTCTCAATTGCCGTTATGGACCACGTTGTTGGCCGTTTTGACGGTATTGATTGTCATCGACCGTCTTTTCGCCGCGTTCATCTTTGTGCCGCTGGCGGAATGGACTCAGGGTGCCATCGCGCTTGACGTGACGGACCCGCAGTTATTCGACTTTGATGCGCTGTCCGGCATCTGGATGGCCTTGATCGCACTCGCACTGGGGACGTTGCTGCTGGTGATTTCGATCGCTTCGCAAAGCATTCCGAGGTTGATTGACCTGTACTTGGGAAATCGTCTCAGCCTGCTTTACATCTGGTTCCTGGTTCTGGGGACTGCTCATTCGCTGCTGGTCATGCAAACTGCGTCGGTTCCCGCAGGTCATTCGATCAAAGTCTGTAACCTGCTGGTCCTGTTGCCGCTCGGCCTGCTGATGGTGTTTCCCTATACCTGTCATGTGCTGAAGCAGAGCAAACCCGATCACATCATCAACCAGATTTACCAGCAGATACAGGGGGCCTTCGGCGAACTGGTAACGATTGGCCGGCAATCGGGGAATGACCATCAGCGATCGATCGCTCGGCTGCAGGGAACGATTCTGGAATCATTCAACCAGCTTGATGATGTTCTATCGTACATTACGTTCAAAGGGCCCCGGGCTGAGATTATTTCGTTGCTGGGCCAGGCATTGCGGGAATACATTCGAATCAAACCAATGATCCCGGCGTCATTTTTTCAGATGACGCCAGCCGCCCGCGCCGACATCTCATTCATGACGATCGCAGATCCGAACACCACGGTCGTTCAGACGCAAACATTAATCGAACAGAAGATCATGCGTCTTTTGCGTAATGCCTACGCGCAAACGATCGCATCGTCCGACTATGACCTCGCTTCCCTCTGCATGAAGGAATTGCAGGAAACCTGCCGCGTCATCATCCAGAACGCGACTTTAGAGCCACCGTCTTCAGCGATTTCAGCGTCAGCACCGATGAATACTGCCGCGACACTCGATTTCTTTCTCGTCTGGTTCAACACGTTCCTTCGCGTTGCCATCAAGGATGCCGAGAAGGTGTGCGACATCCGAAACCTGTTCAACTTGCTGTTTTATTACGGGCAACTGGCCGACTGCCTGGTTGCGACTCAGCGGATGGACACACTGCGCACGGTGTTTCGATATTTGCGGATTTACGGAGAGGAGCTTTACAATAAAAGCCGACGTGATCGCTTTCTCGAATTTGCCGTCGATGTTGTGGCGGCCGAGATGAGTAAGGTGCTGCGACAGATCCACGTCGATTGCTGGCCGATACCCGTTCAGATTGAACTGCTGAAGGTCTTGATGTCGGTTGATCGGCAACACGGATTGCGAGGCAGCGATGAAGACCCGCAGGCGGCGATCAGCCTGGGAGTCCGGCTGATTCAGATGGGGCTGGCGCTGTATTATCTCGATCACGGATTCGATGAAGCCGTCGCGCTGATTCTCGAAGACCTTAAGCAAGACTACACGGCGCTGGGACGCGAACGGTACCGAAAGGTGTTTGAAGTTATCATGTTCCGACTGCGAGTCACGAACCGAGAGTTCTGGGAAGATACCGACCGCGGCAATGAAAGTCTGTACTTCGCACCGCAGAAGCATCGCCTGGACGACCTGCGTCAACGAATCGAAGAACAGTTTGGTTTGATTACTTGATAATCGACGAGTGCCACTCCCGCAGTGCCCCGCGGGCATAGTCGTAGCAGTTCGCTTCGACTTCACGAATCACCTTCAGGGTGCGGATGTCGAACATGCCATATTGAGTTACCGGCGGTTGCAACATCAGAAGTTGTCCGTTGGTCTTTAGTGATCTGGCCCGATTGGCGCTCGTCAGCGTACAGCAACGTGAAATTGTCCCCATCATCGCTGGCAGCGAGGCTTGTTTGCGAGGGGTAAACAAACGATGGGCCAGGATCTTCCAGCCAGATAATTCCAGCCCATATGGCATCAGGTTGGAGTAATCGTCACCCCCGCCGCCAATATCGACGGCAATGATTTTTCCGTTCAGACAATGCGATCGCAAAAGATCGACAGGAAGGTTGTTGACGACTCCACCATCGACCAGAACTCGATCTCCGTCAATGACGGGGGGCCAGGCCCCCGGCAGCGAAGCGCTTGCACGGGTCGCGACACGGATCAATCCGTGGCGGTAGACGTATTCCGTTCCTGTGACCATGTCCGCCGAAACGATTCCGAACGGAACGAACTGATCTTCGATCAATGCATCACCAAACCAGTCTTCCATCAGCCGACTCGGATGCCGTCCACTCATGATCGACACGATCGGCGGGCCCATTGAAAGAAAGTGGCCAAGCGTACGAGTCAACAAGCGATCGCAGTTCTTAAGCATCGCTGGGACTGAAGTCTCCATACCGACCAACGCCGCAATTGCTGCACCGGCACTTGTTCCATAGACCACATCAATGGGAATTCCAGCCTCGCGAATTGCCCGCAGGACTCCAACATGAGCCACTCCGCATGAACCGCCACCGCTCAATGCAATTCCAGACGCTCGTTGGGTCAACAGTCGCGCCAGTCGGTCAGAATCTTCAGTGTTTCCTGAGCGAAGATGATGATGAGCCCGCAGCACGCGAGGTTGTAGCCACCGGATTGTTCCCTGTCCCGATTTTGCTTCCGCAGGATGCAGCAGAACGAGTTGACGAGGCGTTTGCGCGACGGAACTGGCGGGATCGAATACGGTTTGTTCCAGCTCAGTTAACTCGGGGCGCCCCTCGGCGTCAGCTAGCAACAGGATCTGATCCGCCTGGCGAAGACAGCGCTGCGTCCACGGGGTGTTCGTCTCTTCACACACGTAGATGATAAATTCAGAGGAGAGTTCCTGCCGATGCAACCATTCGACAATCATTGCCTCACCGGACTCGCCCCGCTGCAGGCGGGCGGAACCGAAACCAAATCGACGGTCGACTGCGGTAGCGTCGATGACGCAGCAGCGTCCCAATTGAGCAAGTGACGACTCCAATTGCAGAACGAAATCAGCGAGTTGTTTTCCGCGAAAGAGTGGCTGTACCGTGAAACATACAGCTTGGGCTACGGTTCCCACTCGCCGTTGTCCGCTAAGCCTGTCGACGACGACCCGAGCCAGGTTGATCGTCCATTCTGGCCGTGCATGCGACAGCCGCTTCCATGTGGCAAGCGGCAATTTTGCGACCGTGGAGTCGCGCAAAGCACTGACGGTTGCGGTGCGAGGTTCCTCGGTCAGCAATGAGATTTCACCGATGACCTCCCCTCGTCCCATCGCCCCCACGACGCGGTCCCCGCTCGCCCCGGACACGACGGCCTGCAGTCGTCCGTTGACGACGATGAACAAACCATCCGACGGCGTTCCCTGCTGAAACAGCACATCGCGTGCAGACAAGTCGACGATCTCCATGCCACTCAGCAAGGTTCTCAGATCAGCTTCAGACAGTGTCGAAAACAACGGTGACCGACGGAGCCATTCGGGCGCCGCAATCGATTCCACCAGCGAATGAATCAACGTGCGCCAGTCTTCGTCACGTCCCCCCTGGATGAAATGAGTCCCACGCCCCGTTTTCGTCGATGACCAGCGAATGGCAGACTCGCCAGAGACGGGTTTCGATTCTCTGATCACGACCAACTCTGCACTGCCGCAATCAACTTCAGGCGGCAATCCCAATCGATGGTCAGGGGCCGTAGAGTCAGCATCAGCGACCACCAGAATTCGATCGGATTGCCGCAGACAACGCTGATTCCATTCCGATGTTCCCTCATCCCCCACGTAGATGAGCATCGCGTGAGTCCGTTCAAGATCGTTCAGCCGGTTTACTAACTCCAATTCCACTTCAGTTGTGGTTCGTCCAGCATCTGTGGGAAAGGTTTTGGAGTCAACAACAGCAATCGGGCCGCGATCTCTGAGGCGGGCGATCAAATCAAGGACAAACCGGCCCACGATATCGAAGGATGCTGTCGGAATCACAGTAATCGTCTGGCAAAACGTCGACTTTGATTGCGCGCTGGATTCGCGCAAACGTCGAATCGCAATTCGCGTGACGCTCCGGGCCAGAACCGGATGGCTGCTCAACAGTGCGCAATAGTCGGCTTCGCTGAGTTCCCACAGGACCGTATCGCGCAGCGTCACGGCGCTGGCAAATCGGCTTTCGCTGGTGATCAAAGCGATCTCGCCAAATAGTTCGCCCGGTGGAATCTGGCCGACCACACGCGCATGCCCGGTGGCGTCGGTGCGAATAACTTGCAATCGGCCTGCGGCTACGATGAACAGACTGCACTCGGAATCTCCCTGCGTGCAAACTTGTGTTCCGCTCCGCTCCAGGCGGACCCGCAGTCGTGACTGCAAATGCTTCAGATCGTCATCGGAGAGGGCCGACAACGCTTCAATCTGCCGCAGGCGAGTCCAGTTGTCGGCAGTCATGCTCGGCTCAGTTTCGATTTCAGTTAAAATTGGATGCTTGAGGCCATCGCATCCAGCGGGACATAGCGTTTGACAGGCATGTCACGTTCGGTGGCATGCAGGTCCGCCTGGAACTTACGGCTCAGTTGTCTCAACTCGGTGTCCGTGAAGTTGTACTTCGCATCCGTCATTTTTGTCAGTACAGTCGGCCTGAAAAACATTTCATTCGCCAGATGGTGCCGCGCAAGATCCTCGCGATGGACAAGTTTTCTGCGATTCAGGTTTGGGATGGAACGACTTGCGGGTGGAGCGACTCGCATCCGCAACGGCATCTGATTGAACGATGGCCCGGTGTAGTAGTGATGATCCGACGTGTGGCAGATGCTATTCGTGCAGATAATCGTCGCGGCAGCAGCAGCGAGTGTTTCTGGATCGGCGATAGCGTTCTGATCGGGAAATCCTGGAATGAATGAGGTACAGTGCGAGGCCCAACGGCGAACATAGTGATCGCAGGGGGCGATTCGTGGCACGACGTGTCGGCAGTAGCTCAGGATTGTCTGGTAATACCGATCCAGAAAAACGCCGTAACCGGAATGGATTGTTCCGACACCGTGTTCGTAACGATAAGCGGGATACGAGCTGTTTCCCGGAATTCCGTAGTATCCACGATTCACCAGCGTAAAGTTCCCCTTTCCCTCACAGCAGAACGGTGTATAAAGCTCATCCTGGCGATTGTGAAGCACGGATCGAGACGTGAACAGAACACCACTTTCCAAACCGAGCTGAACTTCCAGATGTGGAAGTAGCAGATTCAGCAGGACATGGTCTTTTGGCAATATTGTCTTGGCGAGTGCATTGGCCGGATTTAACGGAAAGTGCAACCGCGGGTGGATCAACGCGATTAGATGATGACTCGCCCCTTGAAGGACAAAGTACTTTGCCAGTTCCCAAGCCTCGCCATCAGCCGGCCGGAGGATGATTCCTGGCAACGAGATTGCAGACGGGTGAAAATGCCCATCGCGATCGCGGACCAACAGGGTGACCGAAGGTGAGCAGTAGACGCCCGGCAACGTCTCGATCTCGCCCATGGCAGTAAGATCCACCTTGAATGGTTCGCCATCACCAGAATGGCGTAGTTCATCAGCAAACGTCTGCTCATCAACGGCGTCAAGAGTCGGATTAAGCATTCGACTGAATGCCGTATCCGTCAGTGCCTGCGTGAACTGCTCGTCACTGACCGGATCGAGGCTCGGATGACGAAAGGCGTGCAGCCACGCAGCAGGTCGCCCGCTCCAGCGTTGCCGCAGAAACCGCCGCAAGACTTTGCGGCGGTAGGCCTGCATTTCTGCCTCAGGCAACAGAACCGCCACCGGCGGGCTGGACTCGGGAGTTACTGCGCACTGGCTGGGCCAGGGGCCACGATAGCCGTACAGGAATTTCTCGGGTTGATCCATGACTCATTCACCGATTTGAGGTTTCACCCTTTGCCCGTATCACCAGCCCGATCCAAACAGCCAGTTACCTCGGGAATCAGCCGATGTACTGGTAAAGAACTCACAGACGTTCTGTCGCATCTCGTCTTTTGAGACCTGCCCGTCGCCGCTGTGATCGAGCTTTGGAAAAGCGGCAGAGGCGTCGGCTTCAGTAGCACCGTGAGCACACAGCCACCGTGAATACTCGTCGGCACCGATTTCGCCATCGCCACTGGTATCGACGCAGTCAAAAACCAGGTCCGATGCCTGCGAGATCACCTGCTGAATCGAGTCGGACGTGGCGGCCGTGGACCAACCGGTCAGCCATTCCGATTCCGTCAAGTCACCGTCACCATTGGCGTCCATCCCGGCGATCAGACCCCAGAACATGTCGTAAGCCGACTGAAGATTTTTGTGAACGGATGATCCCAATGGCTGGCCAAGCCGACCCGTAATCCAGGCCGGGGCCTTTTCGAAATCTGAACGATTGACGCTGCCGCTGCCATCGACATCAAACCGCCGGAACATATGCTTGAACTTGCGAACGATCAGATCCTGACTCATGCTGATTCCCTTGGGCGTGAATGATTCTGGTTGCGACCATGCTGAGTAGCAGTGTCGAGCACTCGCGAAACTCTGCTGAGTGCTACAGATTCAATTGCCACAATCTCGCAGAGTCCGACAGCACGATGCGTGGTTCTTCAAAATACGTCTGCCGGATCTGCAGCCAGGACAGTGCGCACGGCGAACCAGCCAGAAACCAGGCACATCCCAATTGTCAGCAAAAGTACCGTTGCGGCGACGCCGACCTGCAGACGCATCAGCAATCCGGTCAAGGACGCAATCAGGCGGTAACCACACCAACTGGCGGCGACCCCTGGCAGGAATCCCACGAGTGCCAGGAATGTCGCCTGTTGCATCACGACTCGCCGCAAGTATTGGTTGGTGTATCCGATCGCCTTCAGCGTCGCGTATTGCGGCATTTTCTCGGAGATGTCTGTGAACAGAATCTGCGAACAGATCACGGTCCCAACGATGAATCCGACCAGTGTTCCCAGGTTAAATACCAGGCCGACGGGCGATTCATTCATCCAGAAATTTCGCTCAATTCCGATGAACTTGCTACGAGTCATCGCCCGGACATCCTTGGGAAGTTCGTTATTGAGTCGCGTGACCAGTTCGGAAATCGAAGTCCCCGCGGCCACCTGTATCAACCCGATTTCGACGCGATTCAACAGGGGATCGGCTGTCCGATAGCCGGGAAACAGGTTGAGAAACGTCCGGTCGCTGACAATCGCGCTGCCGTCGACGAGAAAATCCGTCCCGAGTTTGAATTCACCCACGACGTGAATCTTTCGTTTTGCGACTTCCGTGGAATCCCCTGTAAAAGCCCGTCCAATGTGATGGCGGCAATCGGTGTCGATCAGGGCGGTATCGGGTTGCCACAGAATCTGCAGTTGATCGGCGAGTTGTTTTTCGTGGAAAATGTCGTCATCAGGATGCACTCCCACGACCCGGATACGGTGCGTCGACCGGTCCTCGGGACTCTTCCACAGGGCCTCCTGAAGTGCCAGATAGATCGGCCGTGCCGAGGCGACTCCTTCCACCGCCGCCGCCTGATACAGGCGTCTGCGAGGAAATGGCTGCATGACGTTCAACTGGTATTTGGCAGCACTTACGAGGACAATATCAGCTTTGAGCCAGCGAAGAATTTCGACCTGACTGTCAACGAGTGCATTGCGAAAACCGAGTTGCATCAGCATCAGCAACACGGCGAACGCGATCCCAAGCGTCGAGACAGCCAGTCGACGCTTGTCGGCCGTCAAGTTTCGCCATGCGAGTGGTACGGGCATCGAAGTTCCTTAGAACAAATCCGCGGGATCTGCGGCCTGGACTTTACGAAACGCCAGCCAGCCGGAACCGACGGCCATACCGATCGTTAACAGGATTACTGTAAAAATGCGTTGCCACGTCATGACCATTGGCAGGAACACGGCCATTTGAACAGCCGCGTACAGGCCCAGTGCTGCGATCAGTCCCGGTAAGAAACCCAACAGCGCGATGAAGCATGCCTGTTCCACAACGACCCTGAAGATCTGACGCGACTGGTAACCTATCGCTTTCAGTGTCGCGTATTCGTTCATCTTGGTCATGATTTGCGTTGAGATCGTCTGGTACAGGATCACCAGACCGACGAGAATTGCCACGACAACACCAGACCCGAATATGAATCCTGTTGAGGTCGCCACCAGCCAGTGATGAACTTCATGATTACGAAACTCATCCCGCGACCAGACGTTGACATCTGACGGCATCAGCTTTCTCAAAGCATGTACCACGGCGATCTGATCTGTACCCGGACGGATTTTGACCAGTCCGATACCAACATCGTCTAGCGACAACCGAGGTAACATGCGTCGGAAATTGTGGTCGCTGGTGAGGATAATTCCCAGTTCCAGAAACGACGTCCCGAGCTTGTACTCATCAATGATCGCAATGTTTCTTCCGCCGAGTTCAATCGCGGTCCCCGGCTTCCGATTCCCATACTTCGGACGCGTTTCCGAATCGACAATCGCAGTGTCGGGAACCTTCAGCGATGTCAGATGGGCTTGGATGGAAGGGGTACGAAAGACCGGCCGGTCAGGATCGAATCCAAATACCAGGGTGGCATTGCGATTGCCCGTCTGCGGGTTCTGCCATGTCACCGTCCCCATGTACAAGGGTTCAGCCGACACGACTTCGGTCAACGACATCGCCTGAAACAACCGACGTCGCGGAAATGACTGCGGAGATCGAATAAAACTGTATTCGCGCGAGACAATCACCAGATCGTAATCGAGTTCGTCATAATACTGATTGGCACTGATGATCACCGAGTTAAAAAAGCCAAGCTGCAGGAATATCAGCATGATGGCAAAGGCAACGCCTGCGATCCCGACCGCAGCTCGACTGCGCTCGTGAACCACATTTCGCCATGCCAGAGGAACCCGCATCATGCCAGATCAGTCGTGAATTAAGAGTTGAATTGAATCCGAATGAAATACTCGTTTGGCGACAACATCGTCGCCGCGGACTATCGCTGAAACGCCACCTTTCGCAGTTGTTCGTTGAAACTGCCACTGGCGGCCAGTGCTGACTGGAAGTCTTGTTTTCCGAGCGCATACAGCGTCGTCGCGACGGTCGCCACGATCGAGGCACTACGGGGATCACCGGAAAGTAGAGCCTTCTCACCGAAAAACGCCCCTGATGAAAGGTGGTTAATGACCCGTGGATCAGCTTCATTCGGCTTTTGAATCAGTACGTCGACTTCGCCTTCGCTGATCAGATAGAACTTGTCCCCTTCGTCGCCTTGGCGGAAGACTGCGTCCCCTTTACCAAATTGTTCACGCTTCATCTTTTGGGCAATATTCAGCAACTCCGTCGGACTCAGATGCTGAAACACGTCGGACTTTTTCAATGTTTCGCAGATCTTGATGGTGTCATTCACGATGACGTCGGATTCAATTCGACCGTCGACGAAGTTCACAATGCGGTCTGCGACATCCAGGATGCGGCTGTCGTGAGTCACCATCAGAATCGTGGCCTGCTCTTCACGGGTGAGCGCCTGCAACATCTCAACAACATCGCGACTCGATTTCTTGTCCAAGGCCGCGGTCGGTTCGTCTGCCAAAACGAGTTTGGGGCGATTGACGAGCGCACGGGCTATTGCCA
>Ga0194055_10001921_pt1 | contig 16711 bp, 12 predicted proteins | sample SepL449m_MetaG_FD_155482 | JGI IMG/M metagenome (GOLD analysis project Ga0194055, IMG submission 155482) | Anoxic zone freshwater microbial communities from boreal shield lake in IISD Experimental Lakes Area, Ontario, Canada - Sep2016-L442-9m | ecosystem: Environmental > Aquatic > Freshwater >... | reverse complement strand
TGTAAGTCGTGGTTGGGCTATGTAATAACCGTTATTAAATTAATAAAAGAAGCCTTGGGAGTTAAACTTCCAAGGCTTTTTTCATTGGTCTGGATGGAAAGATCTTAACGCATAGCTGCTGGGACGCTGCCATCTAAAATTGATGCTTTAATTATATCCCATTCTTTTTCTAATAAACCTGGATCTGCTTTTCGCCAGCAGTGTGATGCGAGTTTTGCATAATCATTTGCTTCCTCTTTTCTACCGGTAACTTCGCATAATCTGCGTAATCCAAGAGCGGCGTGCACATTGCCAGGATCGTGTGCTAGTGCTTCCAAAAAAGCTTCTTCCGCTTCAACAAAATCTTTGTTTGCGAGAGCGATAAGTCCAAGTTTTTCCATGAATATCGAACCATTACCCCATGCATGGTGGGAATAATCGGACTTGGATTTATCGATGGCTCTTTTCAGAAGGCGCGCGCTCAACTTGTACTGTCCTTGTGCTGCAAACAACAACCCTTGTACTTCCCAAACCCGAAACTCCTGCAGTTTTTCTTTCTTACCTGTAATCCATGATTGTTGCGATGATTCGACCCAAGGCATTGCGCTTTCGGGGTCGTTTTGTGCGAGGTAAAGAATCGCTAAGAGGTATGCTGCTGTGTTTTTTTCAGTCTTCAGGAATTTCTTCGCTTCTGTCTCTGCTGCTGAATAATCCTTGCTTGCCAGGAGAAACTTAAACCATGCGACCGAAGGTTTGCTTTTATCAGGGCGAATATCGTTTAAGGCTATTGCCTCTTTGAATCTGCCATCATGCGTAAGTGAAATCAGCAAGGTTTGCACATGATGCTGGAACTGGTGATCTTCGGAGGGTTTTACATTCATTTCCTTATGATAGGCAGTTTCAAGTTGCACTGCCTTTGTGGAACGATCACTGGTTTTGTCCCATTTCCCTAGGCGGGTAGCAAGGTGTGCTTGCATGTGGTTGGCATGGTGGATGCCTGGCGAAGAATTAAGAAAGCCTTCTGCATGGGGCCAACCGAGAGCGGGGCGCTGTGTACCTTCGTAAAAGTGAATGAGTTCGTGGTTGGCACCAGGGTGGAGCGGGTTGATTTTAAGAAGCGCCTTGTAAAAAGGAGTAGAGCTTGCATTGCCACCAGAGTTGGCATAATTGCATGCGATTTGCGCTCTAGCGAACCAAAGTTCTTGATCGTCATCGTATTGCGCAAGTGCTTGGTCGATGATAACAGCAGCGGCTTTTTGTCTGACTTCCCCAGCGGCGGCGGGATTTTCGTTCAATCCATATTCCACTAAAGCAGCTTGAAGCAAGGCTTTTTCGTTGGGTGCAGCTTTTTCTTCCAACCGCTTGGCGTCTTTGATCACTTTGGTTGACTCGCTCTTTTTGTCCCATCGTTCTAAAGCCTTGGCGAGGCCAATATGGGCCATTAAGCAATCGGGATCGTGCTTTAATGCTGTTTCAAAACTGCGTGCAGATTCCATCCAGGCATAGGAATATAAATATGCCAACCCTTGATCATTAAAGGCCTGGCATAGGGGAGAACTGGTGTAGATTCGGTAGCGATATAAGCAGAGATCTTTTTCAACACGGGAAGGTTTTAGCTTGGTGTGTACCAAAGTTTGAGTTTGATCTTTAACATCTGCGTTGATGGATAAAACGGAGGAAAGAAAAAGAGAAATCATAATAATAACACCTTAAAAAAGAAGCCCCGGAATAATAGTCCCCGGGGCCTGTTCATTATTCAAGCTGAGGCATGCATTATGCTTTAAGCATTTCATCATGTCGCATTCCGCTTGGCGGCAGGTCTGCTTTTCTGCAATTAGCAAGTGCGGATTTGGCGCCTGCATGTTGCTCTGCATCGTTGTCTTCCCATTCGATGCTGACAGCACCATCATAACCGACCCGGTTAAGTTCCACAAAAATTTCTTCAAGGGAATTTGCATCCCTGTCAGTTCCTGGGGTGACGAAATTCCAGCCATTTGTCCAATGGCCCATGGGGCGATGCCCACCAAGCCTGCCTGCTCTGCAATGTTCTTTCATCACTTGAACACCTTTAACATGAGCGCAATGGATTCGTTCGGCAAATTCACGGATGAAGTGAATCACTGAAACATTCTGCCATTCCATGTGCGATCCATCGAGGTTGAATCCAACCACGCTTTGATAGCCTGCTTTATCCATGGCCTTGAGGTAATCGTTTGCGGATTCAAGGTCGCCCATTGCGCGTTCGCTTGGGTGGCACTCGAGGTCAAAAGTTACGCCGTATTTCTTGCAAGCGTCCAATACGGGTGCAAATCTTTCAACTAGAAGTTCCAAGCTGGTGTCTCGTACATCAGGGATATTATAGCCCCCGATGCTACTTGGAAGAGGTGGGAACAAGAACCAATGGCTCCAACAACCAGCGGGTGACCCTACGAATCCTGGAACAGCAACTTTTCTATTCTGCAATTTTCCAAGGTAATGAGCCAGCCTTACGATGTTGATCAAATCGGCGCGGGATTGATCCTGAACTAGTTTTGCAACTTCGGGGGGAACATAGTAAGGATCAGTGCGGGGTGGGTTGTTGCCCTTACCACGCCAAGATTTATAAGCTTCGACAGCTTCACCGCCCACAAATTGCAAGGTTTTTGCAGAGGGTTCATCGCCTAGGGCTTGGCCTTGAAGGTGTGATGCAATGGTGAAAATTTCCAAGTTATGTTTCTTGGCCAAATCGACTCTTTCCTTTGCATAGGCCTCTGCCCCAGCATCGGTGGAACAACGGGCGAGATCAAGTTCCCAGCTTGCTTCTTCCCAGCCGTCAAAGCCGGATTCTTGGATGAATTTTACCCATTCAGGAAAAGGGACATTCCCGAATTGTCCGCGGACTAAGCCGATTTGATGATAGGAAGATTTGCCAAAGCGGTGTTTTTCAGTTTGCTTGTGACCCACATTCAGGTTCCTTAATTAAAGTAACATTACGACAGAAAGCCTTTTGAATATAACTTTTTCAATCGATGAAACAATGATAAATTTCAAGCAAAAGGTTATTATCAGGATAATTTTCCCGGTTCTACAAATTAGAAAAGAAATGGTTTAACCAATAACAAAGGGATTAGTTGGTACCAAACCAATTGTTGTCCCACTTAGCATAGAGGTCGCTTAGATATTTATCCCAGTTTTCTTGGGAGCGGTATCGTGGGTAGGGGATGGGTCTGAGGGGCTTGCCGTCGTTTCCTTGGATGATTTCGAATTTACCCGGCCCAATGATTTTTCCGAACCTTGGAACCACATAAGTATGCAGAGTGTCTTTGTCGATTTCAACAAGTCCACCAGGCGCACTAAAAGTTCTGCCTCGAATTGCTTGAAGCACTTTATCTGAATCAAATGATTTTGCTTCTCGTACTGCTTGGGCCCATAAGTAAACACCGTAGTAGCCTGCCTCCATGCTGTCATTCACAATGGTATCGCTACCAAGCTTGGTTTTAACTTTTTCTAGGAAGGCCTTGTTTTGTTCGGTTTCAATGGAAGGGAGATAATTCCAGCCTACAAAATCGCCTGTGCAACTTTCAACATCTAGTTCTTGAAGGATTTCGGCACTGATGTGGAAAGACAAAGTTGGGATGGTAGAACCTTTAATACCCTGAGCTCTAAGAGCGCGGAAGAAATCGCGGTTGGCATCGCCACTAAGAGTGTTAATAATCAGGTCGGGTTTTGCTTCAGCGATGGCTTTGACCACTTCATCGAATTTGAAAGTACCCTGATTCAGGAGTTTTTCGCCTGAAAGAATAGCTTGGATGGTTTTATCTTCCTCTTTGATTTCTTTTAGTTGCTGGGAAAGAATTTCCGAAGCGACCTTGGAATAAACGCTATTCACGCCAACATGAAACAGCTTTTTTTTGCCTAGCTTTTTTATCATGTGGTTAAAGGTGAACTCAAGTTGCTGATTGGGTGCAGCACCCAAGTAAACCACATTGGGGTTTTGTTCCAACCCTTCGTAGGAGGTGGGGTAAAAAAGAATGTTATTATTTCGATTAAAAATATTGAGGCATTCTTTTCGGTCGGTGGAGTTCCAGCAACCAAAGATAGCCTTTACTTTTTCTTGGGTGATTAGTTTTTCAGATTGGGTTGCAAAAACTTCCGGGTTGGACTGGCCATCAGATTCATAGGCAATAATTCTACGGCGTGAAATAGGGATCCCTTTGTCGGAGTATTCTAAGAGGCCTCCGCTTTCGTTTAGTTCTGCTATGGCCATCATAGTTAGATCTTTGACATTTTTACCTGTGGTTCGCATGTAACCTGTGGTGCTATGAAGCACACCGACTTTGATGGGTTCACCAAAAGCCAGGCCGGTAATGGCATTATTTGATTCGGTTCCAAAATTGCCATAGTTAAAAGCAAGTAACCCAAGGTTGATAATCACAGCTAAGATGATCAGACCTGTTTTCCAGTTTAAATACCATGGAGAGAGGCTAGCTTGGTAACCCTGCCCGGGTAGGTTTGGCGTGGGCAAAGCGAACGATGCGGAATTTTTTAAATTTGGACTTTGATGATCTACTTTGTCGATTTCATCAATTATTTTGATCAAGTCGTTCGCAGAAGGAATACGTTCAGACGGCTTTTTTGCCATCAAATTTTGAACTAGTTCTGCAACTTTGTAAGGAACAGTAGGGTCAATTAAATTAAGCGGTTTGGGTTCATGCAGAGCTAGGGCATTCATGATTTTTAGAGCGTTATCGCCTTTGAATGCGAGTTCTCCGCTTATCATTTGATAAAGCACACAGCCTATGCTGAAAAGATCACAGCGATGATCGAGTGGCAATCCGCGGGCTTGCTCGGGTGCCATATAATGGGGCGTTCCCATGATCATGCCGGATTCATTGCTGCCTTCCTCCGTATTACTCACAGAGGTGGCCAAACCGAAGTCGAGAAGTTTTACCCTTTTCCAAGGTCTACCTTGGCCATCCGATTCGAGCCAGATGTTATCGGGTTTGATATCCCTGTGAATTAAGTTGCTTTCGTGGGCTGCGGCAATGCCCAAGGCAACTTCTCGCATGATGCGGAGCGATTCTTCGTAAGGGATTTTCCCTTCCCTAATTAACCTTTCACCTAAAGATTCACCCTGTAGAAATTGCATTGCAAGGTAAGGTACATTGTTTTCGAGGCCAACTTGAAAAACGGTTGCAATGTTATCGTGAGGAATTGCTGCGCCGGATCTTGCTTCTTGCAAAAATCTCTGGCGGTGGTCGGCTTTGATTGCGATTTCAGGCTTCATTACTTTAAGTGCAACTTGCCTGCGTAGGAGTGTATCTTCCGCTTCAAAAACAAGGCCCATGCCACCTGCGCCTAATAGCTTGATGATTTTGTAACTTCCCAGCCTGCCTAATTCGTCAGGGCCTTGCGGAGAAGATAAAAAGCTTAATGATACTTTGGTGCCTTCAGGTGATATTTTAAATTCTGGCACCGAACTGCCATCGCTGTTGTATGCGGTCGTAGCCTGGCCTTTGGTACCTAAAAGCAGATCGTCCGTTTCGAGTTCCAGCTTTGGCATGGAATCGGTATTTCGGGTGACAGTATTGCTCTCTGTATTGGTCAACTCAGAGGGAAGATTAATGCTGTCATCTGGTGAAGTGCGGAGCCTGAGTTTTGCCAATGCCCTTTGACAATACACGCAAGACTCAACATGCTGACGCAAGCCAAGGGAAGTCCACTGAGACAAATTGCCCTGCAATAGCTGTTCTAAATCTCGTTTTGGTGGGCAGGTTTTTTTTTCTTCCAAAATATCCATGCATCCTCATCAAGGGGCTTTGCTATCCATAGCAGTGATATTTAAATAAACACTTTTAAAAGTAAGGGACACAAAGCTTTACTAATCATAAATTTACACTAATTCTATTGTAGGGCACACATGCCACTCTAGCTTGCTAATATTACTGAATTTCACCCATCTTTCAATAAATACTCTTAATTAGGTTACAGATTTGGATAATAATTAAAGATAAGCAGTGAGTGTTTTTAAATGATGGCTATTTAAAATCTGATTTATTAAAGCTATTTTCCCCATAAGCGGTAAGATTTCATTGAAGAAGTTGTTAGTGAACAGCTTATTTTACTTCGCTTTTTTGGCAACCCGATGGACTTGTGGTTTTTTCATAATCCTGCTTTTCTTCTTTTATTGCCTGTTTTGGTAATTCCGTGGTTTGATTTCAATAAAAATGCCAAGACGTTCCCTTTTCCAGGCTGTTATCTATTTCAAGACCCATCTGCTAAAATAAAGAAGATGGGGATTTTGAGCAAAATTTCTTTTAGTGCTTGCCTTTTGCTTCTTATTCTTGGCTTGGCTCAACCCTCAAAAATTATCAAAAACAGTTCTGTTAAAATTGAAGGTTTGGCTGTTGAGTTCGTTCTGGATATCAGTGGCAGCATGGCTGAGAACTTGATTTTGGAGCATGGGGAACCCATCTCAAGGTTAAATCTTGCCAAGGAAAATATCCACTACTTTTTGAAAGGTAAAAGTCCGAGTTTTTCTGCCAATTCTTTTAAGCAGAATTATGAAGGGCGGGCGGGCGATTTTATTGGCCTAGTGGCTTTTGCATCTCGTGCCCAAATTCTTGTACCCTTAACTTTGGATCATTTCGCTTTTTTATCGGTACTAGACAAATTAGAACCTAAAAAAGTCCCCGGCTCTTCTGAAACCAACATCGCTGATGCGCTCACTTTAGCTATCGATAAATTACATTCCCTTCCAGAACAACGAAAATTGATTCTTCTGTTAACTGATGGCGAACAAAATGTAGCAGTTCCCTTTTCAGGTTTGAATCCAATCGATCTTGCAACCATTGCTGCAAAACTAAATATTGCAATTTATACTCTTGATGTTGGTTATCCGACGGGGGATAAGCTTTTTGAAGGCACTGCCTCTTCTGAAGAAAAAGAAAAGCGAAGGCAGGCGCAAGATGGGTTAAAGCAACTTGCCCAAATAACCAATGGATTGGTATTGAATGCTTCAGACGAAAAAAGCATGGCGGAGGCGTTTCAGAAAATCGGGCAATTAGAGCAGCAGTCGCGTCTTTCCTTGTATTCCAAACCAGTGCAGGATTTTTACCCCTGGTGCTTTTTCGCAAGTTTGTTTTTTTGTGGCTTGGGTATCTTTTTAGCTGGCAGTCGCTGGCAAAGGATTAGGTGACCCATGAACAATATCTTTGAGCATCCTTGGTTGTTATTAGGGTTGTTTCCCTTGCTTTTCGTAGTGACTGCGTTGTACCGAACCCAACAAAAACTTGCTGTAAGCCTGGCTTTGTGGGTTCCCCCTGCAAGCATAAGGCCCATGTCTTTGATTTGGTTTGTAAGGCAGAATCTTTTCTTGATAGGGGGTATGTTGCTTTTGGTTTTAGCTGCTGCTGGCCCGTTGCTATCCAATCAGAAAACCAGCGGATTTGAAACAAGGCATGGGTTGGTTGTCATCGCATTAAAGGCGAATGAAAAAGCAACACAAGCTTCGATTAATTTGCAATCTAGATTACTTTCCCAAATACAAAAAGAACATTTTCTCAGGGAAGGTGGCAGAATAGGATTGATGCCTTATGGCTGGGAAAGTGATATTTTTTGCCCACTTACTTTGGATCCGGAGTTTTATGATTATGTGGCTTCATCATTGAAAAAGGTTTCTAAAGAAAGTGCAAAATCTGATATTTTAGATGTAGGTATTTCGTTGGGTGAAGCACTAAAAAGCGCTTTTGAAACAATGCAAAATCAAACTTTAAACTCTAAGCAGATGGTTATTATTTTATTTGAAAACTCAGGCAAGGAAGAATCAATTCGGGATGCTTTAATTCATGCAAATATCCCCCCTGATATTGGATTGACATTAGTATTTCCTGAGGCATTAAAAGAGCCTGAAATTTTTAGTGCATATTGTGAAAGGCAAAAAGCCCAAGCTCTTGCGCTTGGTTCTAAAGTTATGCCGGAAGGTCGTGTTATGGATGTTTTGAAAAAAAGGGATTCCTGCGATGGTTTTTTACAAGATGCGAAACTAGTTTATGCCGCTGCGCCTGCTTGGTTTGCCCTTCCCGGTTTATTTTGCCTTTTGTTGGCTTTTATGTTTTCTCCCAAAGTTTCTGCATTAGTGCACCAATTAGCCAACCGGGGGGATAAATGAACCCCATTATTATTGCCTTGATGCTTGCAGGAGTTTTTTTTCAAGGGCAGGAAGACCAAGAGGTTGTGCAGGGTATTACGCTCTTTGAAAAGGGGGATTTTAAAAATGCCCAGAGATGTTTATCCAACAGCATACAAAGGGCCCGTGATGTTGCCCAAGCATCTTGGTACTTATCATTATCTAATATTGCGATCTCTAAAAAAGTAGATGTGACAGAGAAAGAAGTGCTTCTTGAGATAGCCTCGGGATTGCTAGAAAATCTTGCGATTTCTGCTTCGATTTATGAGGTTGCTGCAGCTATTGGTTTTAATGATTGTGTGTTGCAAACTTCCCGTATTCGGCAATTGCCTTATCTTCTGAAAGCCAATGCACTGCTCAAAAAAGCTCGCGAAACTCAAGAAGTTTCTACTGTTAATTTAATGAATATCAACAAAAGGATTAGTTATAACTTGTTTCTGATTTCGCAATTTGAGGATTCTGCAGATCAATCTTCCCAATCCAAATCAAACGATGGTGGTAAGAATCAGGGAGATAAAAATTCGCAGACGATATCTGCAGAGGATAAAAACAAGGATGGTGTTTCTGATAAGGAGCCAGATAACTCTAAAGGGAAAAAAACGGATAAGAAAGCAGAAGGCTTGACGGATAAAGTTCAGGCGGGCGCGGGGAATCTTGATCTGGTCCCTTATCGGGCGAGTTTGCAGGATCTAAGTAAAGAAGATGCTGCAAAATTAATCAGAGATGCTGCAAAAAAAGTAAGGCAAGCTGCGGGCGAGGATCTACCTTAATGCATGCGATGAAAAATATTTTTGCTCTAACTCTTTTTTTATGCTTTTGCGTTTTTTCGCAGGGTGTAGAAGGCGTTGATTCTTTAGCACCTTGGATTCCAAGAAATCTGCCTGATGGCATGCAATTTAGTGGTGCGGTAGGATCCCGGTTTCGTATTAGTGCCTTGGTTAAAGATGCAATTATCAGTCCTGGTTCCGCATTTGATTTTGAAGTTGATATTCAGGCGACTGGAAGGGTGTTGTTGCCCCCGGGTGAATTTGATTTTGAATCGATGTTTGCCGGCAATTCTTCTTTTAAGGTTGAAGTATTGCCTGGGCTAACTCAATCAGGTGCGAAACGATGGCGCTATTTTTGCAGGCTTTGGCCTTTGGAAGAAGGTAAATTAGAAATCCCCGAAATTCCCTTTGCTTACATCAACCCGGATATCCCTTGGTCTAAGAAACAATTGATGCTGGATTTTTCTGATTCAATTAAAGTAGAGGTTTTGCAGAGGAAAGTTTTTGCTGTAAGTTTACGCGGGCCCGATGTTGTTTTTGATGTTGATGGCTTGCGAAAATCGCCTTGGATGAACTCTGTAAAAGGGGTTGGTTTAACAGAATTTGTCTGGATGTTTTTGACTCCACCATTTGTGGGAATCATTATTTGGAGCGTTGCAAAATACCGCGCCAGTATGAAATTGCTTAATGCCCGTGGGCGAGCTTTTTGGGTGCTTGAAAACCTGATAGGTCTAAAACATAAAACCGAATTATTTCAGGCAGAGGGTGTATTTAAATTGATGCAGGAATATTTTCATAACTCCTTTGGTATGTCGGGTGTGGTGACCAGTGCTGAGATTATAAACGGGCGATTTGTTAAGTTCTTGAATCACAATGAATCCCAGCAATTTTCAAAGTTTTTTAGTGATATTGAAACGCTTAAATTCAATCCCGATCTCTCGAAAAATGAATACGACATTATTGATCAAGCCATTGCTTGGGTTCGCATTTTGGAGGTCAAGCGATGAACCTTGGGATGCTAGTTTTCATTTGTTTAGCCTTTCCTTGCCAGCATGCGCAGGAAGATTTTGATCAAGCGCGAGATTTTTATAATCAAGGTTTGGCTTTGAAGAATGATGCGGCTCAAGCTGCCCCTTTTTTTAAAGAATCATCCAAGGCCTTTAGAAAATGTGCGGGTCATTTGTCTGAAACACCTACTTTTTTTCGTGAATGGGCTGCAGCAGAGTTATTAGCAGCTAATCCTTCCCATGCGTTAATGGTTTCTAACCAAGGATTGCGATTGTATCCTTGCGATTCCCAACTCTTAAAAATAAGCCATTGGCTCAAACAAGAATTGTCACTTGATACGGCGGGTGCTCCCGCTTCGTTTAAAGTTTTAGGGTCGCGCAATCTTGTTGCTCTTTTTGGGGTGTTTAATTTAATTGGTTGGGTCGCTGTTTTTCTTGCTAGGGGTCGATTACGGAAGCTTGGTTTTTTTCTCGTTTGTGGTTGCATGCTTGGGGCTGGTGCGGTTATTCAAATATCCTACGGTATGCAAAACACAGCATTTAAAGCGATTGTAGCAGAGAAACCGCTTTTTCTAAAAGTAGGTAACGACCCTTCCTATCCTAACCATTCTGGGCCTGCTCTGAAGCCTGGTACCGCAATTAAAGTTTTGGATCATCAGGGGGATTGGTTTTTGGTTAGCACTGTGACTGGGCGATTTGGCTGGGTAATGGGGCATGATATTTTAATTGATTGGGGCAATTAATAATTATTGCTGTTATAGCTAGGGTTTCTTTATTAGAATAATCGAATCTAAATCTCAATGTCGGGCTAGATTTGAGGAGTATCTAAAGGTGTCAACGGATAAAATAGGCGAATATCTAAATCAGTTTAACCACGCTCGCAAACAAATGGTGGAGCAGTTGGGCCGGGTTATCATCGGGCAAACGGATGTGATCGATCAAATCTTGGCAGCAATTTTTACGAAAGGGCATTGCCTTTTAGTTGGCGTTCCCGGTCTTGCCAAGACCCTTATGGTTAGTTCGTTAAGCCAGATTTTGGATGTCTCATTCCGCAGGGTTCAATTTACTCCCGATCTTATGCCTTCGGATATTACAGGCACCACGGTTCTTGATGAAAAAGAGCCAGGGAAAAGAGAATTCCGCTTTGTTAAAGGCCCCGTCTTTACCAATATTCTTCTTGCTGATGAAATTAATCGAACCCCGCCTAAAACTCAGGCTGCTCTTTTGCAAGCGATGGCGGAAAGGGAAGTCACCATCGGTCAGGAAACCCATAAACTCCCTGATCCTTTCTTTGTAATTGCAACGCAAAACCCTATCGAACAGGAAGGCACTTACACGCTTCCCGAAGCCCAGCAAGATCGTTTCATGTTTAATATTTATGTGGGTTATCCTTCGTTTGAGGAAGAAAAGAAGATTCTAACCCAGACTACCAAGGATGAAGTTCACGAGTTAACCAAGGTTTTGAGCAGCAAAGCTATTATTAATTTGCAGAAGTTGGTGCGTGGAGTACCTGTTGGTGATTATGTGGTGGATTATGTTGCCAAGTTGGTGCGAAGCACTCGCCCTGGATTAGATGCGCCTGATTTTATCACCCGTTGGGTGGATTACGGTGCAGGCCCTCGTGCAGGCCAATTTTTAATTCGTGCAGGTCAGGCCTTTGCCGCTATGGATGGGCGCTTCAGCGTGTCTATAGATGATATTAAGAAAGCTGCTGTTCCGGTTCTTAGGCACAGGGTCGGGGCTAACTTTCAATCGCAAGCCGAGGGCAAGCGCAGTGATGATATCGTCAAGCAATTGCTGGCGCATATTGGAGAGCCTGAAGTTTCGAAGTATGATCGTGGAACGGGCAGATCCAGACCCACATCCCCGATGAAAAGGCCTGAGTTTTGATTCTTTATTAACTATGGACCCACTCATTTTGAGGAGAATAGTATGTTTAGTGTTGGCTTAAAAAAGATTTGTATCTTTGGGTTAGGGGTTATCGGAGTTGGGGTATCTCTTTACTTGCTCAGTGCCAACAAAAAGGCGGTCGCTGCTGCTCCTGATAAGCCCGATTTGGAATTTGCTTTGCCGAATAATGCTTGGATGAAGTCCAGCGCAGAACAAGTGCCAATCGTATTTTTGAATCGGTCGCAAAACGCCGCCGAGTGGGATAAGCTTCCTGCTTATTGGAATGAAAGCACCCAAAAAATTACTGATACTGTAACGGGAAAACAGTCAGACATGGCTGTAGTTAAAATCAAGGTACCACTTGGTTTGACACAAAACCCACCGGTTCCAGTTGAAAACCCTATGACGGTTGCCAAGTGGAATCTGGGTAAGAAGATTTATTTTGATCCGATTCTTTCTTCGAACAATACTGTCTCCTGCGCTTCTTGCCATAATCCTACAATGGGTTTCACAGACCAATCTGTGGTGTCAACTGGGATTAATGGCAATCTTGGTGGCATGAGCTCTCCTTCTGTTTATAACTCTGCGTTTAATCTGGCGCAGTTCTGGGATGGCCGTGCTGCTTCTTTGGAAGCTCAATCCCAGGGACCACCGCAAAATCCTTCTGAAATGTTTGATGGCAAGGGTAACGCTTGGGATGCAGCGGTTGAAAGACTGAGAGCCAAGCCCGAGTATGTTGCGATGTTCAAGGAAGTTTTCGGAACACTGCCTAACCGTGATGGTGCTGCCAAAGCCATGGCTGCTTACGAGCGCACTGTTCTTACAGGAAATTCCATTCATGATCGCACTGAAGTTGCAATGCGAAAAAGAGTTGGAGAAGAAGAAACAGGCAAGTTCGAAGTGCTTGCAAAGGATTATGAAAAAGTTTTATCCGAAGCAATTGCGGCCAAGGATTCCAGCGCTTTGGATGCACTAGGCGTAAAGGGTGCGGATAAAGCTGCCGCTTCTGAACTTGCTCGAAGCATTAACAATGGCAGGATTCTGTTTAATGGCAAAGCCCGTTGCAATGGGTGCCATGTTGGCGATAGTTTTTCTGATAGCCAGTTCCATAATTTGGGTGTGGGCGCTAAAGCAGGAAAGTTGCCTGAAGGTATGTTGGGGCGATTTGGAGCTCAGCCAACAGGTCAGAAAAATCCTGAACTTGTAGGTGCTTTTAAAACCCCTCACCTTCGTCAGCTTCTTGCAACTGCCCCCTACATGCATGATGGCAGCCTTAAAACGCTTGAGGAAGTGGTTGATTTTTATGATAAGGGCGGCAATGTAAACCCTTTCTTGGATGTTCGCATGCGTGATTATGCCAGCGAAAAAGCCTCGGGTAATCCTAAGGCCGTCAAACCTTTGGCTTTGGGCCTTACTCCTTTTGAAAAGAAGGATCTGGTTAACTTCATGAAGGCACTGAATGGCGAAGTTGCTGAAGCGATCGTTGTCGATCCTTCGAAGTTTGCCAAGTAATTTATTAGGTTTAATTGAGGGAGGCATTTCATGGCTGGATGGTTCAGGGTATTTCTGTTGCAGGAAGATGGCCCCGAACCATTTAAGATAATGGAATGCCTTCAGTCTTTAATACCTGAAGTTAAGGGTAAATTTCGGACTGATGAGGATGGGTGGTTTCAGTTGATTCTTGATCATTCTTCGATTGGTGAATTGACTATAGATCATTTTCTAACTTCAGAAAAAGGCGTTCGTGCAGAGATCAACACTTGGGCTGCATGGCTTGAAAGCAAACAGCGGTTTGATCTGATGGAACGAATCATCCAAGTTAAACAGATTTTATCTTTCGAAGTTACTCCCGAGATGGATGATAATATTTCTGATTCGCTTGTTTATAAGCGCTTGGCTCTGGCCCTAGCTGCATTGGCAGAGGGAGTTGTTCATATAGATGCTGTTGGGTTTTTAGAACCTGATGGTACTCTTTTGATTGAAGATGAAGATGCCATCAGAGCGGATTTGAAATGAGCTCATCTGAAAAATTCCTCAAGCCTGAAGTCATCAATCAAGTTTCGAGGCTCGATTTACGCGCCAAGTTTATTGTTGAAGGTTTTCTTTCGGGGTTGCATGCAAGCCCTTTTCAAGGCTTCAGCGTTGAATTCTCCGAACATCGCAAGTATGCACCAGGCGATGATATCAAAGACATCGACTGGAAGGTTTACGCCAAGACTGAAAAATATTATCTCAAGAAGTTTCAAGCCGAAACCAATATGCTGGGGTACCTCGCAATCGATCAAAGCGCTTCGATGGGGTATACCTATAGGCAGGATCTAACCAAGTTTGAATATGCAACATGCCTGGCTGCAGCGTTGACTTACCTTATGATCAACCAGCAGGATCCCGTGGGATTGGTCACCTTTGGGGAAAAGCTTAAAGCTTGGTTGCCACCTCGCAGCAAAAGAACCCAGTTTTCCTCGGTTCTTTCAGTGCTTTCAAAGCTGGTACCTGAAGGCATTACCGATTATAGCTCATGCATGAACCAGCTTACTTCCCTGATTAAAGGGAAAAGCTTGATTATGATATTCAGCGATCTTCTTGCAGATCCTGAACCGATCATTAAATCAATCCACCAGCTTAGGCATCGTGGGCATGAGATCATCCTTTTTCATATTCTTGATGAAGCAGAAGCCAACTTTCCTTTCGATGGCATGGTTGAATTTGAAGATGTTGAAACCCCGACGGTAGTTACTGTGGATGCTTATGGCATGAAGGATGATTACCTTGCGGCGGTTAAGCAGTTTAGGGAAAAATACAAGGATGAGTGTTTACGTAGTGGTTGTGATTATGTTGCGATCGACACGAGTGTAAACTTCGACAAGGCATTGATGGAGTATTTGCTGCAAAGGCAAAGACGGTTCTGATTTGTATGTTTGTGTGGGTTACCCTTAGGGAAACGAAAAGGTTGTTGAGTTTGAAAATTACTTGAACCATTTCTAGGATCTTGAACCATTTGCCGGTAGTATGTCTGGATGAGTTTGAGTAGGTGCCCCTTCGCTTAAGTGGTTTTAGCATATGGGTTTTGTTCACGGATATTTGCTTGCTGGTTTGGCAATGGTAGCGTTGCCTGTGCTTTTCCATCTTCTCATGAAGCAAAAGCCCAAGCGGATCAAGTTCCCTGCAATTCGATTTCTGCTTCAAAAACAAAACAAAAATCAGCGTAGAATGAACATTCAACACTGGTTACTTTTACTTTTACGCATGTTGGTGGTTGCTTTGATATGTTTGGCGTTATCACGGCCCAGAATTACCATGGGTGACTTTTCATTTGGCAGAGATCAGCAGATTGCTGCGATCATGATTTTTGATACCACCCCTAGCATGGATTATAAAATAGGCGATAAATCCAGACTTGATGAAGCTCGCTTTCAAGCAAGCAAGTTCCTTGGTGAAATTTCTCCCGATAGCAAAATTGCTGTTCTAGACCTTGCTGCCAGTTTAGAAAACGCAAAGCCAGCAGCTCAAGAGTGGTTGCCCGGAAGAAGGCAGGTCGAGCAAAAACTTGCAGAATTAAAAACACACCCTGCAGGAACAACCCTCGCTTCTCAGGTTAATTATGCATATAGGTTGTTGCAAACCCTTGGCGAAGGTGAAGGTGTGCCTCCTAAGTTTGTCTTTATTTTTTCAGATCGAACTAATCAATCATGGAATGGCATGGAAGGTGGGGGGGTAGTTATCCCGAAGGATGTATCCACGGTTTTCATCGATGTTGGTGAAGATAATCCTGCAGAACTTGCTATCGAAAAAATGACGGTTGAGCCTGCAGTTGTAGAGCCCGGTGGCCGTATTAATGTCAGAATGTTTTTACGATCGACAGGGATTGATCATAAGGCTTTGGTAAGTTGTTCGATTGAAAACCTGCCCGCAGATATGAAGATTGCAGATAAGAAATCCTATCTTTGCCCTAAAGGTGTAGCTACCGAGGCGTTGTTTGAATTGCCTGTACCCAAGGTGGAAAATTTAGAATCTGGGCCACAGTATTTTCAAATCGTTGCGAAGCTGGCCTCCACCGATGCTTGGGATGCGAATGATAAACGGTATGCGACTTTTCAGGTTAGGCCAAAGCCTGGGGTGCTCATCCTTGCAGAAGATTCAAAAACACCTCGGATCATCAGGGCTGCACTCGATGCCCTTGGTTCCTTTAAATCGGAGACAAGGGTTTTGCAGGGAGTGCCTAAACTGGATGATCTTTCTTCTTTCAAAGCGGTTGTCTTGTTTCAAGTTAACAAGCTGGATCCTGCGGTTTTGCAGAAGTTGCTGGCGTATGTAAAGGCTGGTGGTGGCTTGGCGGTTGTGCCTGCGCCTGCCATGAATTTAGAATCCTATAGCACAGCAGAAGCCAAAGAGCTTTTGCCTATAACTTACACCTCTTTTGAACGCATTCCTGCAGGAAAGCAGGGGTATTGGCTAGGCGGATTCGATAGCGCTAATGCTCTTACTGCGCCTTTTAAAGATTGGATTGCATCTGCTGACCCGGATTTTAATCGCCCGGAACTTCGCCCTTTTGTACTGGGGCGATGGAAAGTGAAGCCTTCGGAAGATTCTAGCATTCTTGCAAGTTACATTATTGATGGCGCACTTGCGGATGCTGCATTGATCGAGAAAAGTTTCGGGTCTGGAAAAGTTGTTGCGTTCACCACGCCCTTGGATGGCAGCAAAATGGAAGGTAATCGGTTTTATAATAACTATTGGCAGGATTCCTCTTTTGGCTTGGTGCTTTTGGATCGCACTGCGAAGTATCTGGGGGGAGAGAGTCGACTTCCCGAATTGCAATTTCTTTCGGGTCAGCCTGTAGTCATCCAGTTGCCTGCATCGCCTTTGAAAACCCCTTTGCAGCTTCGTGGCCCGGGTTTAAG
>Ga0194055_10001919_pt1 | contig 16720 bp, 14 predicted proteins | sample SepL449m_MetaG_FD_155482 | JGI IMG/M metagenome (GOLD analysis project Ga0194055, IMG submission 155482) | Anoxic zone freshwater microbial communities from boreal shield lake in IISD Experimental Lakes Area, Ontario, Canada - Sep2016-L442-9m | ecosystem: Environmental > Aquatic > Freshwater >... | reverse complement strand
CTTCTGAAGCAGCACTCATCATCGCGTTGCTGGCGGTGCTTTTCGTGGCATGGAACCAGCTCCGGTCGATGCAGTACCGGCGAGCGGTCACCAGGGGCGAGCAGTTTCCGGTGCCAGTGGCCGCCCGCCCGCCCGAGCCGTCCGGTCGGCGCTTTTTGCGGATCTCCTTCGGTCTGCTGTGGCTGTTCGACGGGCTGCTCCAGCTCCAGCCCGGCATGCCCATGGGGCTGCCATCCGACGTGATCCGGCCGGCAGCGTCCACCTCTCCGGAGTGGGTACGCAATCTGGTCGATTCGGGGATCACGGTATGGGCGAACCATCCGGCCACCGCAGCGACTGCCGCCGTGTGGATTCAGCTCGGCATCGCCACACTGCTCCTGGTGGCCCCGCGTGGGATGTGGAGCCGGTCGGCAGGGTTGGTCAGCAGCGGCTGGGGACTGGTGGTGTGGTCCCTCGGTGGTGCGTTCGGGGGGATCTTCGCCCCTGGGGTCACCCTGCTCATCGGCGCTCCTGGCGCCGTCATCTTCTATGTGGTGGCCGGTGGGCTGCTGGCACTACCGGAATCGGCGTGGTCAGGGACGAGAGTCGGCCGGGCTGTACTGGGCGGTATGGGCGTGCTGCTCCTCGGGTTCGCCATTGCCCAGGCCTGGCCCGGACGCGGGTTCTGGCAGGGCTCGACCGGTGGCAGGCCGGGGACGCTGGCCGCCATGGTGAGCCAGATGTCTCAGACCCCCCAGCCCCATATCGCATCGGTACTGGTGTCGTGGTTCGCGGCGTTCGATCGGAACCACGGATGGGGGGTGAACTTGCTGGCTGTGGTGGTCATGGCCGGCATGGGTGTGGCGTTCTTGCTCTGCTCGCGCTCCACGGTCGGATCAGGCTCGCGCCTGCTGCGTCCCGCCATGGTGGTGCTGGTCGTGTTCTGCCTGGCCGACTGGGTGCTCGTCGAAGACTTCGGGTTCTGGGGCGGAGTCGGGACCGACCCCAACTCGATGCTTCCTCTGCTGTTCGTCGCCATTGGCGGATATTTGGCGGTCACGAGGCCGGCCGCGGTGACCGAGGAGGTTGCGGCAGACATAGGGGCCGCGTCCCCTCCTCGAGCGTTGGATGCCGATGCCGATGCCGACGCCGAGTTCGAGTCAGAGACGATCCCCCCGGTCCTGGTTTCGGCGGGTGTCTCGGCTACGACCGCTGCGGAGGAGGTGACTGGTCAAGTGCCAGACTCACGGCCAAAGCGCTCATGGTGGGAGGGGATCGATTCCCGTCACGCCGGCCGGGTGGCTGCAGCCATCGGTGCGGCAGGAATCATCGTGCTCGGAGTCGCACCCATGGCTGCGGCATCTGTCTCCGGATCGGCCGACCCGTTGATCGCTGAGGCCGTGAGCGGACCGCCAGAGGTGACGTCGTCACCGGCACCGCCGTTCCGTTTGATCGACCAGACCGGGGCGACCGTGTCGTTGACCGACCTGCGCGGTTACACCGTCGTGTTGGCCTTCATCGACCCGGTGTGCACTACCGATTGCCCGATCATCGCCCAGGAACTGCGCGTGGCCGACCAGATGCTGGGGGCGGACTCCGCTCGGGTCCGGTTCGTGGCCATCGTGGCCAATCCTCTCTACCGATCGCCCGCCAATGTGGCTGCCTTCGACCGCCAGGAGGGGTTGGACGCCATGACCAATTGGCGATTCCTGACCGGAACGGACGCCGAGTTGCGTGCTGCTTGGTACGCCTACGGAGTGGCGGTCGAGCTCACGCCCGCAGGTGGCATGGCCGCGCACCCCGATATCGTCTACGTGATCGACTCGCACGGGGTGCTCCGGCGAATCGTCAATGCCGACCCTGGTTCCGATGACAGCGCCACCCGGTCATCGGTGAGCAGCGTGCTGGCATCCCAGGTCCGAGCGGTGCTGCCCCGATGAAGCCCTGGGCACGATGGACGGTAGGGGTGGGTTCGGCCCTGGTGGTCGTGGGGATCGTCGTGGTCGGCTCGCAAGGAAGCGGAATCACGCCAGCCACAGTGGCGAACGTGCCGCCCGCAACTCTGTCGGCATCTACCACCACGGCCGACCAGACGACAGTGGTGTTCGCCATGGGGAAGTTCGATGAACCGGCCAACACGTTTTACGAACTGTTCACCCACAAGGACGGCGATACCGCTTGGAAGCTGGCGACCCCGCCGGGTGTGGCCGACAACGGGGGCCTAGTCGTCGGGTCCGGGGCCGCGGGATCTTTGACGGCTGGGTTCCTTCCCTCCGCCGACCTGACCTTCTCCGTTCTGGCCCACAGTGTTGACGGGGGTGCCCACTGGACCCCCGGTGACATCCCCGGCACGCTGGCCGCAGTACCTGATGCACTGGCTACTGGGGTCGACGGACGGGTTGCTGCGGTACTGGCCCGTCCTGATCAGGCCGTCATCGAGTCCGACCCGGTGACGAAGATGTGGCAGCGGGTGGTCTTGCCGAATCAGTTAGATCGGGCGACCTCTCGATGCGGTGTCAGTGCGATAACCGCTGTGGCCGTCACATCGGCGAATGTTCCCGTGGTGGGAGCGGGTTGCGCACACTCTTCAGCGGTTGGGCTGTTCGTCTCGAAGGGGCCGCCTCCGTCGGGAGCAGTGGCCCCACCAACGGGCGCCAAGTGGTCCTTGGTCGGACCGGTGTTCGGGGGGCGGACCCCGTCGGCCACATCGGTGGTCCGACTGGAGGCTGGACTCACAGGTATCACCGGGCTGGCCAAGGGAGATGTCGATGGTGCCGTCGAGCTGATGGGGTTGTGGGGTGATACCGGGGCCACTGGAGGAATCGGGTTCACCGGTTCGCCGGCGCTGGTCCTTCCCTCCGGATGGTCCCTTCTGTCCTCTGGGATCGGCGGGGGCGGCGGCCGTGGCGTCACCGTGTTGGTCGGTTCGGGTGCGTCTCGGAGGGTCGAGACGACGGACGGACCTGGACAACCATGGGTGCGGCTGGCCACGGCCCCGACTGGCACCACTGCGGTGGCCACGGTCGGCAACGTAACCGACGCCTTCGTGCCTTCTGGAACCTCGCTCACGGTATGGAGCACCACCTCTGGGGCGACATCGTGGACGCGGGTGGGTCGCCAGTCGGTCCCCCTGCAGTACGGGTCGTCGGGCTGACCGGACCGGAGCCGTCTCGGGGCCGGTACTATCGACCCGTCTCGGAAGGACGGACCGATGGTGCTCCCCCAGTACTGGCAGATCACCCCGCTGGCTGTGTGTGCAGTGGTGGCAGGGATCGCCTACGAGGTCGGCCGGCGTCGGCTGGCCAAACGCCAGACAGCCGCCCATCGCCGAGCGCGCTGGCACCGAGCGCTGGCCTTCTATGCCGGACTGGTGCTCCTCGCACTGGTGGCGTCAGGTCCGCTGGAGCGGTGGTCGATGACCCGCCTCAGCATCCACATGGTTTCCCACGTGTTCGAGATGTTCTTTCTGCCGCCCCTGCTGATCCTCGGGGCCCCGTGGGTGCCGCTCCTGTTCGCCCTGCCCGTGGAGCGGCGTCGGAAGTGGTTGAGGGCATACCACCTGTCCCGTTCGGGGCGGCTCCTGCGGGGGCCCGTAAAGGTGCTCACCTATCCGGTAACCGCCATCATCTTGTTCAACGGGACGATGATCCTGTGGCACCTGCCCCATGTCTACGACTGGGGTTCGTGGCACGAGTGGGCCATGAACTGGTTGATGGCGCCCATGTTCGTGGCCGCTGGCTACCTGTACTGGCGGATCATCCTGCCGTCCCACCCGGGCCCGCCGCGGGGCTCGACTCGGATCCAGATCATCGCCATCGTGGTCACCGCGTTTGAGATGTTGGTGCTGGCCATGTCGATGGCGATCTTCACTCACACCCCTTGGTACTCGATGCACGTGGCCATGGAGGGTCCGGTAGCCGCCTTGAGCGATCAGCGGGTGGCGGCCGGGATCCTGTGGGTGTGCGGAGACTTCTGGGCCATCCCGGCCCTGGTGCTGATCGCGTATCGGATCTATGGAGCAGAGGGCGGGGCGTCGGCCGCATTCGAGCGCGCGGTCGGCCGGGTCTGATACCGAACAGCGGCGCCGAACCTGGCTATTGCCTTGACGTCACCGTCCCGTGTGGACCGGACGACTGTGAGTCAGTCGGCGCCAGGCCCGTCTGACTGGCGGGCCTCTTCGGCCTCCATGCCGGCCAGGTAGGCCTGCCAGGCGAGTAGATCTGCGTCGTTACCGGTATCTGCCGCACTAGCGGGCGGACCACTGGGATCGGTGATAGCAGCGGGGGTCCGAGTGCGTCGCTTGCTACGAGATCCATCCTGTCCGTGGAGGAGGTTCCACCACATGTAGAGGGCGAACACGGCGAATATTGGCCACTCGAACACGTAGGCCCAGCTGAGTGTGTTGCCACCGAGCGCACGCGATATCTCGAACACGAAGGCGGCGACGCAGAGGGCCAGACCAGCAAACAGGGTGAAGTGCAGGCGCAACGCCTCGGCTCCCCGAAGTCGCCCCGACCGGTCTTGGGGGTCCGTCGGACCCGCACGATCTTGCTCGGGGAGGCCTTGGTCGGGTGTCTTGGATGCCACGATTCCACCCTAGCGACCTCCCACATCGGGTTCCGAGGCTACTGACCGCTTTCAGTACCGGACCGCGTCACATAAAAGTTCCGTGAAGATTGGCCGAATCTCTGTTATGAAATGACAGACGGTTACGTATTTGGCGGCAAGTGGTCCTAAGTTGTATTTAGCACCTGGAAAGTGAGAGCCGTGACAGCAGACGAATCGACGGCAAGTGTGACGGACGCTGATCCGACCGGATCGGGCAAGATCAAGCCTCTGGGGCTGATCGCCACGTTCGTAGTGGCCCTCATCGGACTCGGCGGGGTGGCCGCCTTCTTCATGTCTCAGGACTACAAGTCGCCCAACTACCCGAACGGGGTGCAGGTGGCCAAGAGCCTCGGCACCGAAGAGGTGAACGGTCAGTCCGTGCCGCACGTATCGCTCGCCTTCGACACGTACCCGGATTCGACGGGAACAGTCAACGGCAAGCCGATCCACCCGAGCGGTAATCCTGGTTGGCCGGCGTATGGGATGACCAATGACTTCCAGGTCCCCGCCCACTCTCTCGTCACCGTCACCGTGCGCCAGTACGACTCGGGCGAGCCGCTCAACAACCCATGGTTCGCCAATGTGGTGGGAACGGTGGACGGCACCGCGACCGTGGACGGCCAGACCGTCACCCACACCGACCCGGAGACCATCGGGCACACCTTCACTATGCGAAGTGTGCCCGGGGTCGACTCCAACTTCTTCTTGAACATCCCGCTGCCCGCCGTCGCCGGTGAAGATCAGACCGACGATGGGGAGTACCACACGGTCACCTTCAGCTTCATGGCTGGTAATGCAGGAACTTATGCATGGAACTGCGAGTTCCCCTGCGGAAACATGGTGGCCGGATTCGGAGGCGTTATGAGTGCGTACGGATTCATGTCGGGGTTCTTCCATGTCGTTTGAGGAACAAGTAGACGACATCGAGGCCAACACCATCTTGGGCGGAGAGCCCTTCTTCTCGCGGGCCGGTGGGAAGATCTTCATCATCTGGCTGGGGTTCACCATTGTCGGCGTGCTCATCGGCGTCTACGCCCCGCACCACCTGCTCCCGACGCTGCTCTCGCCTCAAGGTAGCGACGTATGGAAGACAATCGTGGTGTTCACCGTGCTGGCAGCACCAGTAGCGGCATTCGTCTACGCGGTGTCCTTCTACAGCCTCTTTGCTTGGCGTCACAAGGGGAACCAGGACGAGCCGCCACCGGATGCCATGCCTCAGCGGGGCAACGGACCGATGACGGTCGTTTGGCTCGCCATCTCTTCGCTCCTCGTCGTGGTCCTCCTGTTCTGGGGGATCACCGTGTGGAACACCCAGCAGGTCACACACGCCAACACGCTCCAGGTGAACGTGACTGGACAGCAGTGGCTATGGACCTACTCGTATCCGGGCACGGGCGTAGAGACCCGCACCCTCGAGCTCCCGCTGAACCGACCAGTCGAGTTCAACATCACCTCCGTGGACGTGACCCACGGGTTCTGGCCAGCAGTACTGGGTGTTCAGGTCGATGCGAACCCGAACGTGACCACGATCATCCGCACGACGCCGGACAAGTTGGGCAACTTCACCGTCCGATGCAGTCAGCTCTGTGGCCTGTATCACGCCTTCATGAACAACAAGGCCGCAGTGGTGACCCCTCAGCAGTTCTCCGCGTGGCTGCAGGGTCTGGGGGCAACGCAGGCCGCTGCCGACCAAACAGCCGGGATCAGCTCGTCGGCCAGTTCACCCACGACCACGCTGCCAGATGCAACTACTGCGACACCCACCACGGTCCCCGGCGAGACGGCTACCACTCTGACGCCTGACACCACTGCACCGGCAACCACTGCACCGGCAACCACGGTGCCTGACGGCAGCACTACGACCACCGGTCCGGCCGGCATCCCCACAACCACGGCACCGGCGTAGGCGCGAGATGTCAGGACAACAGGACATGAGATCGCAAGTACACCCCCAGGGACGCAGGACCCCAGCACGCAGTAGCGAAAGGGCACGAACGTGACGACAGCTTTGGCCCCACCACTCCTCGAGGACACGAAGCTCGGCCCCAATGCCGGTGGGCTCTACGAGCGCCTGAACATCTGGACGGGCCTCGGTTTCGGCATCTTCCTCGGATTTGTCGCATGGGTTGTTTCTCACGCCACCCTTCAGGGCTCCAACTGGGGAACCGACATGGTGGTGACCTGCACCATGCTCGGCTGGGTCATCGGATTCAACATCGGCATCGGCACCTTCAACGCTCCTATCCGTTGGATGCTCGGCCACGACCAGACCCACGAAGACGAGCTCTACGTGGCCGGCGTGGGCCAGGGCAGGCACCGGTACCTGAAGTACTGCACCGACCACAAGGTTGTGGGCACGCAGTACCTGGTCCTGGTGATGGTCCTGTTCGCCGTAGGCGGCACGCTGGCCATGATGATCCGCACGCAGCTGATCACTGCGCACTCGTCGTTCCTCGATCCTCAGACCTATAACGCCATCGTCACCGTGCACGGCATGGTGATGATCATCGCCACCATCGTCATGGTGTCGGGACCCTTCGCCAACTTCATCATGCCGATCATGATCGGGGCCAAGGACATGGCCTTCCCGAGGCTCAACGCCATGAGCTTCTGGGTGATCTTCTCGGCCGTGCCGTGCATCCTGGCCACGTTCTTCCTCGGCGGGGTCAATGCCGGTTGGACGACCTACGCTCCGCTATCGGTCCAGGCACCGCCAGCCATGGACGCCTTTGCCATGTGCATCATCGTGTTCGTCGTATCGGTGACGGTGGCCGGTGTAAACACCATCGTCACTGTGGTGACCATGCGGGCCAAGGGTATGACCATGGGACGGCTCCCCATCTTCACCTGGGGCTCGATCATCGGTGCTGGCCTCGGCCTCTATGCCATGCCGGCCTTCTTGCTGGCCATGACCATGATGATCACCGACCGGGTGACCGGGACCTCGTTCTTCGTTGCCGCCTACGGAGGCTCGGGCTGGCTGTGGGAGAACGTCTTCTGGATCATGGGCCACCCTGAGGTGTACGTGATCCTCATCCCACCGGTGGCGGCTGTGCTGGAGATCGCCAGCACCTTCGCCCGCAAGCCGGTGTTCGGCTACAAGGTGGCCATCGCCGGATTCGTGGCCATCGCCTCGCTCGCCATCATGGTGTGGGCCCACCACATGTTCACCACTGGATGGGCGCCGAACCTGGCCGGTCCTTTCATGCTCACGACCGAGCTGATCTCCATCCCGACTGGGATCATCTTCCTGTGCACTATCGGCACGCTGTGGAAGGGGAGTATCTGGACCAGGCTTCCCATGTACTTCGTGTACCTGTTCATTTGGAACTTCATCATCGGAGGCGTCACCGGGATCTACCTGTCGGACGTGCCGGCCGATCAGTACTTCCACGGTGACATGTTCGTGACGGCGCACTTCCACTACACCCTGCTCGGCGGCGCCATGATCGGTGCCACCGCGGCAGTCTGCTACTGGTTCCCGAAGATGTCCGGCAAGATGCTGAACGAACGGATCGGCAAGGTGGCGTTCTGGTTGATCGCCATCGGCATCCAGGTCACGTACTTCGGCCAGTTCTGGGAAGGCTTCCAGGGGATGCCCCGACGTGTCGCCTACTACGACCCGCAGTTCCTCAGCGCCAACCAGATGTCTACGATCGGCGCCTACACGCTGATGGCCGGTTGGCTCGTCTTCCTCTACATGATGCTGCACGGCTGGAGGAACGGAAAGATCGCCCCGGCCAACCCATGGCACTCCAAGACACTCGAGTGGAAGGTGCCGACACCGGTACCGCTGGAGAACTTCCTGGTCGACCCTGTCGTGACTTCCGACCCGTATACGTACGGCGAGGGTGTCCCGGACGGCCAAGAGGTGCCTGATTTCGCACCGTCGGATGATCCCGAGCTCGTTCCTGCGGGTTCGGCTGGGTCCGGCGCACAGACCGATGCCGGGGGAGACCACTGATGTCGTTCACCACGACCACCCATGACGACCATGACCACGGGCACGGACACGGTCCGGCAGTCGAAGGCGCCGAGAACCCCGGCGGCCATCATGAGCCGGCCGAACTCCGTGACCACAAGGAGCGTTTGGCGCTGTGGATGTTCATCGCCGGCGATGCGCTCTTCCTGATCCTGATGGTGTTCACCTGGTTCTACCTGCGGACACTGAACTCCAATGGCATGTGGGACGCAGCGCAGTGCTCGACGGCAAATCCGTGTGAAGACGGTCTCGGCAACCCGATCCTGGCGCAGATCACCCGGGCCGATCCGTGGCACGCGGTGATCATCGCCGCATGTACGGTTCTGGCCGCCGGGTTCGTGTGGCTAGCTGAGATCGGTGCCAAAAAGAACACCACCAAGGGAGCCATCTCCACCCCGGCCGGTATGGCCTTCTTGTTTATGGTGCTGGCCATAGCCATGCAGATCTACCAGTTCCAGGTGCTGCCGTTCACCACGATCGACGGGGCCTACGCCTCCACCTATGAGTTCTTCATGGGCTCGACCTTGGCTCACCTCCTGATCCTGGCCTTCGTCGGCCTCGGTCTGTGGATCCGGTCGACTCGTGGTCGCCACGCCGGCGGGACCTGGTACCGGGTGCGCCTCATCCGCTTCTTCGCCGTGTGGGTGGCCCTGTCGACGGTCATCCTGACGGTCGTCGGCGCGCTCTTCGCCTGAGTAGGGACCGAGGGGCCAGGACCTGGCCTGTGCGGTCACTTACAGTCGCTTCGATGCCGGTGAAACCTGGTTGTGCGCGTAGGAGCGCTCGGACGTCCGTTGTCGGCGCCGTCGCCCTCCTGGTGGCCCTGGGGGCCTGTTCGTGTTCGTCGGGAGCGGTGAGAGTCCAACGGGCTCCCCACGGCAGCTCAGACCGTGTCCTGGGCGTGTCCGATGTGCCCGCCGGGTGGTCCGCCGTGAGCGACGCAACATGGAGCCGACCGGGGGTCCGGGAGCCGTGCAGCTCGTTGGCGAACCCGGTGTCGATCGTCGGCCGGGCTGGTGCGGCAGCAGTGTTCCGCCAGGAGGGATCAGATGCGCTCATCGTCGAGTACCTGGTGCGATCGCTCGACCCGGCTGCTGCCTACGTAGCCGCTGTCCACCGACTGCAGGCACCCACGACGTGTGTGCAATCAGTTGACGGGCACGTGACGTCGAGCACCTACCAGCAGGTAATTCGGGTGCGCCGATTCGGTGCACCGCAGGTGGCCATGCTTATCGTCAACGAGTCCGGCGGTGTGCAGACCCAGGCTGGGTACGTGGTTGTGCGGACCGGGCCGTACCTCGTGGTCGTGGGGAGCGCCGGCACGGTGTCGCTGGATCAGGCGTCCCTGGAGTCGTTCACGTCCTTGGCCCTGAGCAAACTGGCCGGGTAGGCACCTGGTCGGGGATCGTGCCCCTGGGTGTGCCGGAAATAGACAGGAGACACGCAGGAGATACACCGGAGACACAGAAGAGGTGGGGCCGGAGCCCCACCTCAACTGATTCGACTGCTGGATGCTGTGAGCTGGTCAGCCGAGGCTGAGCGATCCGGCAAGGTCGATGACGTGGAGTCCGGCTCCGGCGATCGATGCACCGAGGTCGGCCAAGGTCTGCGTCGTCTCGGCGGTGAGGCTCGAGGTGGCACCAGCGTCGGTCCCTCCGAAGTCACCACGGATCGAGGTGTTTCCGAAGGCCACTGAAGCGTGCCCATCGCCCGCATCGGCCACGGTCACACTGCCGGTTCGGCCCGTCAGGGCGCCCCCCGACTAGTCTCTGCGCCAACCGCTGTATCTCGTCCAGCGGGTGATGATCGAGGCTGCACGTCGGTGCCGACGCTGCCCAATCTGAGGGAGAACGATGAATTCGGGTGACACCGTATGGGTGCTGATCAGCGCCGCCATGGTGCTGTTCATGACGCCAGGCTTGGCGCTCTTCTATGGCGGGATGGTGCGGGCCAAGGGCGTGCTGTCCATCATGATGCAGAGTTTCTTCTGTATCGGCCTCATCACTGTGCTGTGGGCCGTCTACGGGTTCACCCTGGCCTTCGGCCACGACGCTGGACATGGACTGATCGGCGGTCTGGGCAACATCGGTCTGCGCAACATGACCGCACCCCTCGCTGGGTTCCACGGGCTCCATGTGGCCCCGTCCGCCGTCATGATCTTCCAGTTGATGTTCGCCATCATTACGGCCGCGCTCATCAGCGGCGGCACGGTCGACCGGGTCCGGTTCGGTGCCTTTGCCGTGCTGATCGCCGCCTGGTTCACCTTGGTCTATATCCCGATGTGTCACTGGGTGTTCAGCCCCGAAGGATGGTTGGCCCAGCGCGGCGTGCTCGACTTCGCCGGGGGAACCGTGGTGGAGATCAACTCGGGGTTCTCGGCCCTGGCTGTGGTGCTGGTAGTCGGACGTCGGCGGGGGTGGCCCAAGGAGGCCATGCCGCCGCACTCGGTGCCGCTCAGTCTGCTCGGGGCCGGCATCTTGTGGTTTGGGTGGTTCGGGTTCAACGCCGGCTCGTCGCTGGGGGCCAACGGTGTGGCGGTCAGCGCCTTCGTCAATACCCAACTAGCCGCGGCCGCTGGCCTGCTGGCCTGGCTGCTCTTCGAGGTTCGCAAGGAGAAAGTAGCAACCACCCTGGGTGCGGCATCGGGGGCGGTGGCCGGCATGGTGGCGATCACCCCCTGTGCCGGGTTCGTCGGGCCGATGCCGTCACTGTTGATCGGTGCGGTGGCCGGACTCGCCTGTGCCGCCGCCGTGCGGGCCAAATTCCGCTTCCGCTATGACGACTCACTCGACGTGTTGGGCGTCCACGGTGTCGGTGGTCTGATCGGAATGCTGCTGCTGGGACTGTTCGCGGCCAAGTCGGTGAACCCTGCTGGAGCCAATGGGCTGTTCAGCGGGGGCGGGTTCTCACTCCTGGGGAAGCAGTCCCTGGCTGTTGCGGTATCGGTCGTCTTCTGCTTCTCCGTGACGTACCTGATTGCCAAGGTGGTGGACAAGACCATTGGGCTGCGGGTCACCGAGGAGCAGGAGTTCGAGGGTCTGGATCTGAGCCAGCACGCCGAAACGGCCTACTCGGCCACCGGGGGCAGCCACCTCGGTGGTTGATCCCAGGGGTCGACCCATGGGCGTCGAGGAGGAACGATGAGCGAAACGATGCTGGCCTACCGGCTCGTGGCATGGGGCGCAGCACCCGAGCTCGTCGAGGTGCCAGTGCCGAATCCCGGGCCGGGCCAGGTACTGGTGCGGGTGGCTGGGAACGGCCTTTGCCACTCGGACATCACCATGGGAGAGCTGCCTCAAGAGATCGGCGAAGCACTGAACTGGTTGATGCCGTTCACCCTTGGCCACGAAGTCGGCGGGTGGATCGCGGCATTGGGCTCCGGCGTGCATGGCCCGGCCGAAGGCGACGCTGTCGCCCTGCGCTCGCCTGCGTCGTGCGGGTCGTGCTGGTACTGCACTCGAGGCCAGGACAGCGCCTGCTCGGGCGGACTGGTCGGGCGGGGCTATGGCCGCGACGGCGGGCTGGCCGAGTACGTGCTGGTCGACTCCCCCGGGGATGTGCTGGCGCTGCACGGACTGGATCCGGTGCTGGCCGGGCCGCTCACCGATGCCGGGGCCACGTCGTATCACGCCGTGCGCCGAGCGCTACCCCGACTGACGCCGGGCACGACCGCGGTGGTGATCGGGGCTGGGGGGCTGGGAGCGTTTGCCATCCAGTTCCTGAAAGCACTGTCGCCAGTGCAGGTGGTGGCTGTGGACTCAGATCCGGCCAGGCTTGAGTTGGCGGCCGCCCGCGGCGCCGACCACGTGGTTTCGGGCGTGGACCGTGAGACCGTGCGTACGCTCCTCGACCTGACCGGTGGTGGGGCCGTGGCCGTGCTCGACTTCGTGGGGGTGGATGCGACCATCAAGGCCGGGCTGCGCTCGCTGCGGCCGGGTGGTGTCTATGGGCTGGTCGGCGCGGGGATGGGGACCTATCCCCGCCCTTGGTACGGAGGAATGCCTCGCGATGCCGAGATCTTCACGTTCCAGGGGTCGTCGCGCTCCGACGTGGAGGACGTCCTGGCTCTGGCCGACTCTGGGCATCTCACCATCGATATAGAGCGCTTCGCGCTGGCAGACGTGGCTGATGCGTATGCCGCCCTCAAGCGGGGCGGCCTTCGGGGCCGAGTCGTGGTGGTCCCCAGAGGATGAGGAGCAGGTGGTTGCTCGAGGGGTTCTGTTGCCGCCGCCCTTGGTGGCGAACCTACGTTGACCACCTAGCGGGCACGGGGACGTCCTGGCAGTAGTTGCTGTGGTCACTGCTGGCTGACCCGTCCGGGCACGTGGAGTTGAGGTACTGGGCGAACTTGGTTGTGAACCGGAGGTTGGCGCCGGTGAAGTCCGAGCCCTCGATGGTGGCGCCCGACAAACCGCTGACGTTCTCCAAGTTGGCATTGGTCAGGTTCGTGTCGGTCATATTCGCATCGTCGAGCATGGCTGAGTCCAGATCGGCACCGGTCAGATCGGTACCGGTCAGATCGGCACCCGTGAGATAGGTGGGGGACATGCCACTGGAGGTCAAGTTGACGTGCGTCATGGTGGCGTTCGACAGGTTGGACTGCGTCAACCTCACCGACGAGAGGTTCGCCCCGGAAAGGTTGGCGCCGGAGAGATTGGTGAACCACAAGGTGGCACCGGAAAGATCTGCACCAGAGAGGTCGGCGCCGGAGAGGTCGGCGTGATTCAGATCCACCTTGCTGAGGTTTAGGTGGCTCAGGTCGGCACCGGGGCAGCTCGCCCCTTCGGCAATCGTGCACCCGGCAACGGTGGTGCCCTCTTTGAGCGCCGGAGGGCCGCAGGCAGCCAAAGCCCAGGCGGAAAGTGCCCCAGTCAGTACGAGGACCCAGCGCTGCGTGTATCTGCGGGGCCGATGGTGTCCCTGACGGACGTACCGATACTTCATCACCGAAACCCTACTTGTGGGGTGTCACGGCAAGGCTGGTGGCGCGTGTTTCTGCCGGGTTCCGGTGCCATGGGGCACTGTGCTGGCATCGGAAGTAACGAGGTGCGCAGCGCCTGATCAGCTACCTCGGAAGGTAGTACTCGAATCGCAGCGAGGCCATGTGGTGGAACAGGATGGTGGTAAGAGGGCCTGGATCGGTTGGGCGAAGCGAGGCCATGACAAAGAAGGACCCTTCGGCACCTTCAAGGTGACCCCCAGCGGCCTTTAGCTCTTCGATGATGGATGTTCGTTGGCTCCCTGAGATAGTCGGTGAGAACAGCAACTTCCAGTACCCGGTCGATCTCCGTTCAACCAGGCCGACGAACTCCAACTGCCCGGCCACCGGGTCATGGACGCACTTCACTACGTCGCCAAGGGAGCAGCAGTTGGCATCGAACGGGATGTTCATGATCTCGTAGAGCTCGCCACCAAGTGGGACAGCCCACAGCAACTCCCCAGCGATCACGTCGTCAACGATGGTGATGTGAATCTTCACCAGATTGGAGACATTGATACGTATTTCAGGGTCGATTGTCATGGAAGCAAGCATTCCCTGAGGTTGTGACAGCACGATCTACGCGCAGATTTTCGCTGGTGAATGTGCAGGCCGGTGGTTGGCCGAGGGGGAGTTGATCCCTCAGATCGGGCTACCAGCGGAGGAGGAAACCCCCCTGAACCAGGTTCGTGGGGGATTCGCTCTGTCCGGGATGTCTCGCGACATCACTTGAGCGGAGGGAGGGGGATTCGAACCCCCGGAGGCTTGCACCTCGCGGCTTTTCAAGAGCCGTGCATTCGTCCGCTCTGCCATCCCTCCTAGTGGGCGCAAGGGTAGTCGCCACCCAGTCGTCACCTGCACGACTGGCTGTCAGGTCAAGAGGCGGCATCCCTGATGACTTCGGCCTGGAGCCCGTCCAGCCACTCGGCGGCCTCGCGGCGGGACTCGTCGACCTCGGCCCGGATGGCCGCACCGGCCACCCCCGACACCGGATAGGAACCGAGGAACTTCACCCCGGCCAGCTCGGCGTGGAGGTCACCCAAGCAGTCGGCCACCATGGCATCGGCCACGTGGCCCTCGAAGTCGATGATGAAGCAGTAGTCGCCGAGCGCCTGCTTGGTCGGCCGCGATTCGAGCTTCGACAGGTTGATGTTGCGAGCGGCGAAGTGGCCCAGGATGGAATACAGGCTGCCCGGATGGTCCGCACTCTGGAAGCAAGCGATGGTGGTCCGGTCATGACCGGTCGGCGCCGGGATACCACTGCGAGCCACGGCCACGAACCGGGTCTGGTTGTCCGGGTGGTCCTCCACCCGCTCGGCCAGGATCTCGAGTCCGTACAGGCTGGCAGCCAAGCGAGGAGCGATGGCCGCGGTGGGCCGTGCGGTCAGCACCGGGTCCCCTTGCCCGAGGAGGCGGGCCGCATCGGCAGTCGAGTTGGTAGCTAGCAGTTCCACGTCAGGCAGCGACTCGCTCAAGAACCGTCGGCACTGGGCCGTGGCCACCGGAATGGAGGCGACTCGCTCGATGTCGGCGAGTGCAGTCCCGGGTGCCGCCATCAGGTGGAGGTGGATGTCGAGGACGACCTCGCGCTGGATCCGCAGGTCGAAGTCGAACACCAGGCTGTCGATGATGTCGCGGACAGTCCCCTCGATGGCGTTCTCCAACGGGATGAAGCCCAGATCCATCGATCCGCTCCGCACCGCCTCGAGCACCTCCACCAGCGAGGCGAACGGGGTGATGGATGCGCCGTCGTAGGCAGGCTCGGACAGCAGCGCCTCTTCGGTGAATGTGCCCTCGGGTCCGAGGAACCCGATCCTCCTATCGGCGGCGTCGATCGGCTCCGGAGGTGCGTCGTGGGCCATAGACAGGCAGGATAGTGAACATCATGGACGAACTCGCGCTGCAGCGCCTTCTCGACGAGGTCCGTACGGGGGAGTGCTCCCCCGACGATGCGATGCTCCGCCTGCGCAGGCTTCCCTTCGCCGACCTCGGTTTTGCCAAGGTCGACCATCACCGGTCGTTGCGCCAGGGCCTGCCCGAGGCCGTCTACGGCCAGGGAAAGACGGCGGAACAGTGCTCGGCCATCGTGGGTGAGCTGTTGACCGGGGGAACCTCGGGGCATCCGATCGGCGGCTCGGGGGCACCGGTGATCCTGACCCGGGCCGACGAGGAGCAGGCTACCCGGGCGCTGGGCGACCACCCCGGCGGAGTCCGGACCATAACTGGTCGAGCCACCGGGGGCGATCAGATCCGGGGCGACCTCTCCACGGTGGTGTGGCGGCCGGCCGCCCCTCGCTTGGCGCGTACCCTGGTGGTCACGGCCGGCACCTCGGATCTGCCGGTGGCCAGGGAGTGCGAGGCCACGCTGGTGGCACTCGGGCTGCGGCCGACCCTGTTGGTCGACTGCGGCGTGGCTGGCGTGCACCGGCTCCTGGCCTCGGCTGACGAGTTGGCCGAAACCGATGCCGTGGTGGTGGTGGCCGGCATGGAGGGGGCGCTGGCCAGTCTGGTGGGAGGGATCACTCCAGCCCCGGTGGTGGCCGTGCCCACTAGTACCGGTTACGGCGCTGCCCTGGAGGGGGTCACGGCGCTGTTGGCCATGCACGCTTCCTGTGCCGCCGGCATCACCGTGGTGGGCATCGACAACGGATTCGGGGCGGCGTGTGCCGTGGCTCGGATGCTGCCATGACGTCGGCCGTTCACCCGACTGATGGCCGCACGGTGGCCTGGTTCCACTGCTTTGCCGGCATCGCTGGGGACATGGCCCTCGGGAGCCTGCTCGATGCGGGAGCCGACTTGGACGAGGTGGTGGGCGTGCTGCAGCGCCTGCCGTTCGACGGCTGGGGCTTGGAGGTCGAGCCGGTGCTCCGCGGCGGAATAGCTGCCACCCGGGCTGTCGTCACCGTCCAGGATCATGTGGTGGTCCGGACCTACGCCCACATCGTGGGCCTCGTGGAAGAGGCGCAACTTCCCGAGCGGGTGGCGGCTAGGGCATTGGCCACGTTCGCGGCACTGGCCGAGGTCGAGGCCAGGATGCACCGTCAATCGATCGAACAGGTCCACTTCCACGAGGTCGGGGGGCACGACACCATCATCGATGTGGTGGGCACAGCCGCCGCTCTCGAGATCCTCGGTGTGGATGAGGTGTGGGCCAGTGCGGTGGCCACCGGGAC